>Ga0247842_10004758_pt1 | contig 16670 bp, 17 predicted proteins | sample LaCruzMarch2015__3_FD_192411 | JGI IMG/M metagenome (GOLD analysis project Ga0247842, IMG submission 192411) | Freshwater microbial communities from meromictic Lake La Cruz, Castile-La Mancha, Spain - LaCruzMarch2015_19m | ecosystem: Environmental > Aquatic > Freshwater > Lake | place: Spain...
GGTTTACGATGGATGATGAACGCCTTAAAAACTTGGGTGGCGGAAACTATTGGAAAGAACTATTAGGCCGCATTCGGGATATACGTTCCAGTGAAAAAGTAATGTATCGCCAGGTGTTAGATTTATATGCTACGGCTACCGATTACGACCCAAAAAGCGATCAAAGCCTAACCTTTTTTAAAATTGTCCAAAACAAACTCCACTTTGCTGCCCACGGACATACCGCAAGTGAAGTTATTTATTTGCGTGTAGATAGCGACAAACCTTTTGCTGGCGTAACTAATTTTAAAGGAGATGCCCCCACACAAGCAGAGGTTTTAATTGCCAAAAATTTTTTGGAAGAAAAAGAGTTAAAAGTGCTCAATAATTTGGTATCTGCATATTTTGATTTGGCAGAGCTTAACGCTATTGAAGAACGTGAAATGCGTATGATAGATTATGTGCAAGAACTGGATAATATATTGAACTCAACAGGGAGAAAAGTACTCGATAATGCAGGTAATATTTCACATACCCAAGCTACAGAAAAAGCAAAATCAGAATACAAAAAATATCAAGCCAAAACGCTAAGCTCCGTAGAAAAAGAGTATTTAAAAAATATTGCCACCCTGGAGCAAAAAGTAAAAAAAGGAGGAAAAAAAGGAGCAATTTAGAACAACTATTAAATGGTGTGGAAATGGAGTAGTCTGTATTAAGTTTAGCCATTCTGTTGAAAGAGATGATTTATCAATCATTAAAAATAGTTTTAGGGAAGTCTGTTTTTTGCATTAAATACTCGTCCATGTCATCTCTTTTTGATCTCCTATTTGCGTAATGAATATTCCGGTCAAACTGGGTTCTTCGTCACTTTTGGTGAAAATTTCTTATTCGGTTTTAATTTGAAAAATAGGAATGATCAAGAACCGGCTAATTTTAACGGGAATCTTCATTGAAATGGGTGTGATTGAAATAGAATATGAGCTTAATAAAATTAAAGTATTCACCAAAAGTGATGAAGAACATCAAACTGAGCCACTAAATCCGGGGCAAACTGAGCCAGAGAACCTATTTACAGAAAAGAGTTTACCAATGCTCTTTATCCGTTATTATTTGGGTAACAATTAGCGAATTATTTAAACGAAACAAACCTTCGCTAATACATACCAAAATGGGTGACCATACGAAAGTTCGTTTCGGGTAAAAGGGAGTTATGGGCAAAATAGATAATGACAAAAAATATGGAAATAATGATTTTTAGTCAATAAGATTTATACCTTTGCTCAAATTAGAAATCGAAAAAACGGAATTCGTAAACAAATGATAATTCGCGAAACATACCTGCAAAAGCTAAGGGGACTGCGAGACCAAAAACTCATTAAGGTTGTGACTGGAATCAGACGTAGTGGGAAATCTACTTTGTTAGAAGCATTCAAGCATGAACTCATTGAAAGTGGTGTAGCAAAAAGAAACATTGTTTTTCTGAATTTTGAAGAGCGCGAAAACATACACTTAACAAATTGGACTGCACTTTATGATGAAATCATTAAGAATATAAAGTCAGATGAAAAGTATTATGTATTTCTTGACGAAGTCCAGTTAGTGGACGATTTCGAAAAGCTAATTAACAGTCTATTTAGAAAAAAAAATATTGACTTGTACGTAACAGGTTCAAACGCTTACTTACTGTCAAGTGAATTAGCAACTTTACTCACAGGACGTTATATAGCAATAAACGTTCAACCTTATTCCTTTTTGGAATACACATTAGCATATAGCAAAGAAAAAAACACAGACAGACTTTTTCGCCAATACATAAACACAAGTTGTTTTCCGGAAGCAGTGACCTTAGCCAAGAGAAATGAAAATTTAGTCAATGATTATTTGCAATCTATTTATGAAACGGTTGTAATCAAGGATATTGCTCAACGCTACAAGTTGAGGAACTTACACAACTTACAACGAGTAATCAGTTTAGTTTTTGATAGTATTGGATCTTACGTATCTCCAACTAATATTGCCGCTACACTCAATAAAAATTCCAATAAAACAATATCACATAACACAATAATCAAATATTTGGAATTTTTAACTAATTCCTATATCATATATGCTGCACCACGCTACGACATAAAAGGAAAGGAATTACTTTCTACAAACCCCAAATATTATTTAGTAGACTTAGGGTTGAAAAATATTACCACAACGAATAAATATGATGCTGATTTAGGTCGCAAATTGGAAAATGTTGTTTATTTTGAATTGCTCAGACGTGGCGGAAAAATTTATGCGGGAAAAAATAATGACAAAGAAATTGATTTTGTGGTGCAAAAGCCGAATAATGAACGCGAATATTATCAAATAGCTTTTACCGTTAATGACGAAAAAACATTTGAACGTGAAATTTCGGCATTTAGAAATATTCGTGATAATTACCCCAAATTTTTACTGACTCTCGACTTTGACAAAACAAATATTGAAGGGATACATAAAGTAAACGTTATAGATTGGCTGTTAGGTGTAAGCCACAGCTCATAACAGCGGCTAAAAAAATGTGGTTTCCAAAAGAAAGTTTGTGCTTCAAAATCGCCAACTTTCTTTAGCCGCAAACCCTTATGGGACATTGAAAAGCCAAACTCAAAAAAGAAAACAACCAAGTGGTTAGTGTCACTACCCAGTTGAAATTTTTAGCTCCAGATGGAAAATTGCGATTAGCTGATATGTTGGATTATGAGGGTATTATTGCATTAGGAAAAACATTTCCTGGGACAAAAGCCAATAAATTTATAGAATGGTTTACTTATAGCCCAGAAAGCATTGATGGAAAAAGTAAAACCAAGGCTTATGCCTTATTTGAAAGCAGTTTTGTAGATAGTATTGAAGTTGGAACAGCTAAGAGCTTACAACAGATCCATGCCTATATTTTTGGTAGATTATATGATTTTGCAGGACAATTACGAACTAAAAATATTGCCAAAGGTGTTTATGGATTTGAGTATGCAAACCATTTAAGTAGCACTTTGCTTTTTCGCTTGTTTAGGTGCACGTTTTTTGGTTAAAATTCCGGCATCCTGCAATTTTCTTCCTAAGGGATCCATTGCGGCAACCAGGGATAAATCTTTTTCTAATCCTAATACAAAGAGCGCTTGTAAATAGCTCCCGATGGCTACTGTTGGACTTCCCTGCTCAATATTATAAATCGTTTTTCGACCAAGTCCTGTGCGCTCAGCAATTTGCTCTGCACTCAATTTTCGGCGCAAGCGAGCTAATTGAATATGTTCACCCAAATCTTTTAAAATCTTTAAATTTTTAGGCAATATAGCTGGCGCTGTCTTCATATAACATGTTTTATAACGGACAAATTTAGTATATTTTATCCGTTATATGACAAGTTATTAAATTTTTAACCCATAAAATTTAATATTTTCTTACCTGAAGTTCAGTCCAACAGCCTGTTGGACTAAGCATGATACCGATATATATTCACCGGGGAAATCAAATGCTTGTTTTGGAAAAGGAAAAATAAGCGAGTATCATTGATAACAATGAACTATATTTCAAAAGTAATAAAGGAAATAACTCATGCTATCATTCGTTGGGACGTGAATATTAATTGATACGTGAAACTTGACAAGGAATAAACAGAAACCTTATTTGAACGGATAAAAAATCTCGAATTCGAAAATATACCCGCTATTTTAAAATATAGTTTCAATAGAGATAAACACTGTATTCCGTAAAAAAAGCAATAATTTCGGATTTTATTCCGAAAAAATGGCAATAATTTCGGATTTGATTCCGAAATTCCCGTTATTTGTTGTTTATTAAAATAAGTAAAAATGATTGAGCGAATTTTAGAAAAGCAAATTCTTGCTAAAATAAATAAAAAGAAGGCAATTATTCTTATGGGGCCGAGACAGGTAGGTAAAACGACCTTGTTAAAATCCCTTTTTGAAAAATCCACAGAAATAATCTGGTTGAATGGTGATGAACCAGATATTCAATCCATTTTTGAAAATATTTCGTCAAAGAGGTTAGAAGCAATAATAGGTAATAAAAAAATGATAATTATTGATGAAGCTCAGCGGATTCCTGAAATAGGTTTAAAGATGAAGCTTATAACAGATCAGCTGTTAAATGTTCAGTTAATTGCAACTGGAAGCTCTGCATTTGAATTATCAAATAAATTAAATGAACCCTTAACGGGTCGCAAGTGGGAATTTAAAATGTATCCCATTTCATTTCAAGAAATGGTAAATCATCATGGTTTATTAAATGAAATTAGATTATTACCTCACCGTTTGATTTATGGTTTTTATCCCGATGTGGTCAATCATCCGGGAAATGAAAAAGAAATTTTAAAGCAATTGTCAGATAGCTATTTATACAAAGATCTTTTAATGATTGATCAAATTAAAAAGCCATCTGCACTTGTAAAATTGTTACAAGCATTGGCTTTGAAGATAGGTTCACAAGTATCTTATCATGAACTGGCTCAAATATGTGGATTAGATGGGAAAACGATTGAAAAATATATGATGTTATTGGAGCAATCATATATTATTTTCAGATTAACCTCATTCAGTAGAAATCAGAGAAATGAATTGAAAAAAAGCAGGAAAGTTTATTTTTTTGATAATGGAATTAGAAATTCGCTCATTGCCAATTTTGAGCAAATTGAAAACAGAACAGATATTGGGGCATTATGGGAAAACTATTTAGTTTCTGAGCGAGTAAAATATTTAGCCTATCAGCAAAAATGGGTAAATAATTGGTACTGGCGAACGACAGAACAGCAAGAAATAGATTATGTAGAAGAGGAAAATGGACAATTATCTGCGTATGAATTTAAATGGAATCCGAAGGCAAAAGGGTCCATTCCAAATTCTTTCAAAAAGACTTATCCAACTGCCAATATAAATATTATTCACCGGGAAAATTTCGAACAATTTTTAGGTGTACAAGGGTAAGGTAGAGACTTCGGCTCTTTAGAAAAGCTTAGAATAAAAGGAATTAATTCGGAGGGCAAATTGTCAGTTTTTTTAAATAAATAAGAAATTTATTTGTCAGATAAAGTCACTTTGATGTTTAGTCTTGATGAAAACTTATTGTTTTTCAGAAAAATAGACAGACCGCATTGATTCTTCTTATTATTTACACTACATTCGCAAAATGGAATCAATAAAGAATCTGGGAAAGGTAAATGCCCAAATGCTCGCTGATTATATTTTGCAGAAATATGGTCCTATGTCTCATTTGAAACTTCAAAAACTACTTTATTACTGCGAAAGTTACCATTTGGCATATTTTGATGACAATCTAATTCCTGAAGAATTTGAAGCATGGGTGCACGGACCTGTTTGTAGGGAGGTATATGATAGCTTAAAAGATAGTTCAGTTCTTTATGTTGATTTAGGCTTCGCGGGTACAAATAACCCCGAAGCGGAATTAAATAATTTGTTAAGTTCTGACCAATCCCAATTAATTATTGATGTTCTTAACGAATTATCAGCATGGACAGGGTTAGAATTAGAAAACGCTACTCATAGCGAACTGCCCTGGTGTGAAGCAAGACAAGGTTTGGGACCTGCTGACAGATGTGAAAAAATAATTTCAAAGAATACAATGAAATCATTTTACAAAGCAGAACTGAATGTCCATTAAATTTAAAAAAAGAAACCCTCAATCAATTATTTCTCAAAGTCTTCAATCTAAAAAAAAAGTGGTAGGCATACACGCCGTTAACTTTAAAGTTTCTTTTCAATATATTGATACATCTCAAAAATTTGGGTCAGGATTTAAAGACTGGCAGAGTGTAGGCTTACTATCAAAAATGTTGGAAGTTCTTCAAGGTTATTGCTGCCGCCCTTTACTTGAACAAGTAGATGGGAGCAAGTTTACTATTTATGGTGACTTTCCACCTAAGGATAAAACATTTTTTGAATCACCAGTATCAATTCCGGAAGATGCAAATTGGGCAAGAATACATATTACAGGTGCAGCAATAATTGCTGGTCATATTGTGACTGATACATTTTACATCGTGTTTCTAGATAAAACCCATAAATTTTGGTTGACTAAAAGAGTAACTCAGAACTAATAGTTAAGACACCTACATAAAATGATATAATTTTAGATACTTACTACTCTTAATATTGATTTATATTTTTTTAACTTAAACTAATTCAAAAAATTATGACTTCAAATTCAAACACAATCATCGGTGCAGTTATTGGAGACGTTATTGGCTCCGTATTTGAATGGGACAATGTAAAAACCACTGACTTTGACTTATTTAATCCTAAGTGTTTTTTTACAGACGACTCGGTTTTAACCATTGCCGTCGCTGACTGCATTCTGAACAAGAAGGATTTTGCCAGAACAATATGGGAATACGGCAGAAAGTATCCTGGTCGTGGTTATGGGGGTAGTTTCAGGCTTTGGTTGAAGGAAGACAGCCTAAAGCCTTACGGTAGCTATGGGAATGGTTCTGCAATGAGAGCAAGTGCTGTGGGTTTTGCTTATAATGACCTTGAAACAGTAATGGAAGTGGCTAAACAGTCGGCGGAAGTGTCACATAACCATCCGGAGGGGATAAAAGGCGCTCAAGCAACAGCAACGGCAATATTTCTGGCAAGACAAGGAAAATCAAAACAAGAAATCAAAGATTTCATAGTCCAGACATTTAATTATAATCTTGACTTTACCCTTGAAGAAATACGGCCAACTTACCCCTTTGATGAAACTTGTCAAGGAACTGTTCCACAATCTATTGTGGCGTTTCTTGAAAGTACAGACTATGAAAATGCCATTCGACTGGCCATATCGATTGGAGGGGACAGCGATACCCTCGCCTGTATTACAGGAGGAATGGCATCGGCTTATTACAAGTATATTCCCCAAGAAATAATGGACTTTGTGGTAGATAAACTACCCGTTGAATACATTGAAATAATGAACAAGTTTGACGAACATTGTGTGAAGGATATTTAAAATATTAATCATGAAAATAACTTTTTTAACCTTTATTATTTGCCTGACCCTTAGCGGATTAAATGCACAGCGATTAACGGATGGCTCGCGTTCAACGGTTGGATATATTGAAAACGGCAGAGTCACGGACAGCAATCGCTCAACCATTGGATACATGGAAAATGACCGAATTATGAACGGTTCCCGCTCGATTATGGGGTATTTTGACAATGGTCGGGTTTTAAATGGTTCCCGTTCCACCATCGGTTACATAGAAAACGGACGGGTAATGAATGGCTCCCGTTTTACCATTGGGTATTGGGAAAATGGTAGAATTCTCAATGGCAATCGTTCTACAATGGGTTATTATGAAGGGGTCAAAGGCGTTCATGCCGCCCTCTTCTTTTTCTTCTTTTTTTATTAAAACAAAACAATAACATACTCCTTCTTGGGAGTTTTTCAAAAACGATAGCTGGCAAGCCTATTGTTGTAAATGATGAGTTTATTTGCTCAATAGATTCTATCATTTCAGTCTCTTAATTATCGAAACTTGTAATTTTTGCAAGTTTCGATAATATATTTGTATTTTTTCTGATTATTTTATTGCCAATTCTAGCATGAGAATCGAGAGTCAAATCGTTGATAATGAACATGAAGCAATTTTAGTGTCGGCCGCAAAGGAAACCGAAAAAAGTATTAAATATTTTTCCACTTTAAACAAGAATATATGTTTAGACTTTTAAAGGATATTTCCTAATAAAACAATGTTTTTTACCAATATATCACGATTAACTATCTTTTTTCATTAGAATAAATCAATGAAAAGTTCATTATTCTATTAAACAACAAAAACTAAATACAAAAAATAAAACGAGGTCAAAATTTTATTATATTTACACTCGAAAATACGACGGAAGTAATAAACGCCCTCGTTTAAAAATGGTTAAATGAGTAAAAGAATAAATTATAATCCAGAAATTCCGTATAATGATTTACCGCTATTACCACCTACAGCGGAAATAGAAAATACAAAAATACTTAAAAAAACGATTGCGGCTAGTAGAGCTTTATCAGAACTAAAAGGAGCCATTACAAATTTACCCAATCCAACCCTATTTATTGATACAATCAATCTACAGGAAGCACAAGCTAGTTCTGCCATTGAAAATATAATCACAACACAAGACGAACTATTCAAAGCATCCATAGCGGAGAAAAAAAATGACAATCCAGCTACAAAAGAAGTAATGCATTATAAAGATGCCTTATGGTTTGGTATAAAACAAATAGAGAATAGGCCTATATTAACAACCAATCTTTTTATAGCCGTCATGCAAATCATAAAAAAAAATCAATCCAGTATTAGAAATGCACCAGGTACCCAATTAAAAAACCCTTCAACAAACACAGTAGTCTATACGCCACCAGAAGGAGAAAATGTTATTAGAGAAAAGCTAAAAAACCTGGAAGATTTTATTCATGCTGAAGATAGTATTGACCCATTAATAAAAATGGCCGTTATTCATTACCAGTTTGAAGCAATTCACCCATTTTTTGATGGAAATGGGCGTACAGGTAGAATCATTCTATTATTATACCTAAAAATGACTGGCTTACTTGATTTGCCGGCGCTATATTTAAGTAATTATATTATTCAGCACAAAGACAAATACTACACCAATCTTAGAAAAGTGACAGAGGAAGGAAATTGGGAAGATTGGATTATGTATATGTTGGATATGGTAGAACAGACAGCCGTAAAAGGAAGGCGTCAAATAGCTGAGATTGAAAAACTGATGAATGAAATGGGAACCGACATACAACAAAAATTACCAAAAATATATTCAAAAGAACTTTTGGAGGAGCTATTCCGATTACCATATACAAAGAGAAACCAATTAGAAAATGCAGGTTTAGGCAATCTTAAAACGGTAGGTAATTATTTAAAGGAGTTAGAAAATAAGGGGTTCTTGAAAAGCGAACAAGTAGGTAAAGAAAAGTTGTACTTGAATTTTAAGTTATTAGAAGTTTTGAGCATAAAATAAAGAGGGATAGCCCGGCCATCTTCATAACACGCCATATCGGGTCAAGAACTTTATTTCCGTATTATCCTGTTAAATTTTTGAAGTACTCAGATATGCCAGTAAATCTGCCAATTCCTGATGACTAATATTCAGTGATTTTGCAGCTGGCATCAAACTTTTGGTTTCTTTTACTTTGGATTTTACCTCCGCCTTTTTTAGCACTATTTGTTTGCCTGCTAAGTCTTTAATGGTTAGGTTATTTTCATTTTCAGAAAGTAAAAGGCCATAATACCTTTTTTCATCTTTCATTTCAATATTGAAAGCTTCATAACCAAATACAATAGAAGAGTTCGGATAAACGATGGCTTCATAAAGACCTACTTTATCGAGTTTAGAGCTAATATGTGTAAGATTAGGACCTATATGCATTCCCAATAAATCCATTTGGTGACATTGGACACATTTGGTGTTAAATACCTCTTTTCCTGCTGCTGGATTAGAAACTAAACCAAAAATTTCTGCCTGGGGAAAGGATAAATTTTCATTTTCCATTTGATTTAAGCTTTGTGCCTGCAGTCGGATGGCTGGTAAATCACTGGCCAAAAGTGCCATCCTGGAGGAATCTGCAAGCGCCCCAGTTAGGATGTTTTTCTTCAATAAATCAAGGAGAATTTGAGCGCCTACCTCATTTTTTGCCATGGATAAAGCGGTGTTTTTCCGATCTCCAAAAGCAATATTTACATTTTGCACTTTTTCTTTATTGGCAAGCATTTTAAAAAGGATTTTTTGCTTTGCCAGCGCATCGGCGTCGTCTGACCAATCATGGAGTTCGCTCCACAAATTAGAACTTCTGAAAACTAACCAATAACTGGCTTCCTCTACGATGGATTGGTTAGCGTTCGTTTTGAAGGTTAAAACGGCTTGAACGGCCTCCCTGGAATGCATAAATCCAATGGCAGTAAGCGCTTTTTTCCGTTTTTCAAGGGTGCTTTCTGCATCAAGGACTATGCTTGTGAAAAAATCCAATGCATTATCCGGGTGCAAAGTAAATAAGAGATCAAAATATCCTTCCTGCGTTAAAAGTTCCTTGTTTTGTTTGTAAAAAAGATCTACATTTTCCTCACCTAAAACAAGCTTTACTGCATTGTTGAAATAAGCATCCTGGTAAGGTAAAAGTAAAGACGGAAGGATAGCATTTTTGGTACTATATACTTCTTTTTCTAATGCTAAAAGAATCTCACGACGCAGAAAAGAAGAACTTTGAGAGGGCATTGTTTTTATAATTTCCAAAAGATGATCTTCTGGTAAAACGGAGCGAAGCGCTCTAAAAGCTACTATTTTTTGATCTTCATTTCCGTTTTTAAGTTTATTTTTCAAAAAATCGATGCCTCTGACACCCGCATATCCCATCAGGTAATAGGCTCTGGCCGAGGTGAAAGGATTTTTGTTTTCTACCCATGAGAAGGCAGCTTCAAAGGCAGATGATTCATTTCTTTTCAGGGCATTAAAAGCCTGATTTCTAACATTGACGGCAGGATTATTGAAAGCAATCATTAAACCTTTTCGCGTAGAAAAATCTAAAATTGGCGATTTTACTTTTTTTCTTTTAGGGGTAATTCGGTAAATTCGACCATAAGCCTTTTCATCTTTTACCTGATGGCCACCAACTACAGCATCGAACCAATCGGCAACATATAATGCGCCATCTGTACCGATGAGTGCGTCTGAGGGTCGGAACCATTTTGATTTATTCTCAAAAAAAGCTTTATTGTTCCATTCGTAGGCGGGATCATCTTCCTTATTTGAACTTAAAAATATAGATTTTTTTCCAGCCAAATGATAGCCGGAACCAGATTTATACGGTTGATAACCGAAGAGTACATTTCTACCTGCATCACAACTTAGCACCATGCCTCTATATTTTACACCCAGGCCATCGCCTTCTATTCTCAACATGCCAGTTGGGGAACCGGCGCCGGTATTATCACCGGCAGGCATAGCCCCAGGGTCATTTTGGTGCCAATGCGCTTGCCACATGGTCTGATTAGGCCTATGATCTGCATTCCAGTAACGTGTGCCGTCCTCACTAAAAAAGCCTGCATTTCCCCCTTCTGCCAACCAGGAAACCCGGCATGTAACTACTTGATCGTCATTATCATTTTGCCACATATTACCCATTCCATCCACATAGGTTTCAAAAGAATTTCGAAAATTATGAGCTAAAACTTTTAAACCTGTGGCATCTTCATTCATTTTCAATTGTAGCCCACCAACCCAAATTTTCCCATCATCACTTTTTTGATTTCCTTGATTTTGAAGATTATAGGGTGATCCACCTGTATATAAACTTCCCGAACGTAAAGTAAATCCAGATTTATCTGTAACTTCATGAGGGCCTGCGTTTCCCACGTTAAAATAATAGGCACCATCTGGACCTGTTACGACACTATGCAAAGAATGATCGTGATCTAAACCTCCAAAACCAGTCAATAAAATTTCTTTTTTATCTGGTTTATCATCCCCGTCGGTATCTGTATATTTAATCAAGTGAGGTGAGCAAGAAACCAGCACTACATTTCCAATAACTGCAATACCCATTGGACTGATGAGATCTTTATCTTGTACAAAAACTTTGGATTGATCTGCTTTGCCATCCTGATCGCTATCGGTTAAAATAACAATTCTATCCCCCTCTTCTCTATGTAAAAAAGGTTTTCCCTCCCGATTGAACTTTCTATAATTTACAGCTTCTGTGACCCATAACCTCCCTTTAGCATCGGTGTCCATATTACTTGGGTTATAAAGCATCGGGGATTCAGCCCAAAGAGTAACTTCTAAATCATCGGGTAGATATAAATCAAGGGGATATTCATTGGCAAGCTGAAACGGATTTTTATCCAGTGAGAGTAACAGGGCACTTAATAATCCCAGCTTTAAAATTTTAAAATATTTAAGCATTGAAGATACTTTTTAGGAAAGTAAGATTTTGTTGATGTCCATGTATAAAATCATATTTAGGAGGTAAAGCCCCTTCGATGTGCATCCATTTAGTATGCTGAAAGTTAATATCATTTAAAGCATGAGAAACCTTGGCCCAATCGATATCAGCTTTTCCAAGAAAGGCGCCATTTTCTTTAAGGTGAAGCTCACAAATATTTTTATTTCCCAAAAGTTTGATTTCATGATAAATATCATTTCCTGCATCCTGTGCATTCCTAAAATCATAATAAACCTTTAAATAATCGGAACCCACCTTTTCCATGATATCAAGATGTTCCTCTGCTGTAAGATAGGATTCTATACCAAGGGTAATCTTGTTTTTTTCAGCATAAGGCATCACTTGTTTTAATTTTTGAATCACAGTATCCACGCCTTTAGCATCATTTCTCAGGTCGTTTTTAGAAAAAAATGCCAATAATACAACCTCAACATTGAAAAATGTAGCGGCATCTATTGCATCAAAAACCCATGCATCTGTTTGATTATCAGACTTATACGGTACATTGTTTAGTTCTCCAATGGCCATGGAGGAAATGGCTATACCCGTTTCTTTTGCTTTATCACGAAATTGAATTTGCGTGTTTTTATTTCGCAAGTGCATGCCGTCTTGTCGGGTACCTAAATTTACTTGAATACCATCTAAACCGATGGATTTAGCCACGTCGAACGCAGCTAATTTTGAATTTTGACTCAACGACCAATCACAGGCGCCAATGTTATATTTTTTATGCTTCAAGGAAGCTAAATATCCCAAATCGATACCCGGAGAAGCACTTAATAGCGTTAAATATTCTATAAACTGTCGTCTAACCATGATATTTAGGATGAAGTTTCCTTGTAATAATACGAAAAATTTATTCTATTTCAAACAATAAAAATGAACCAAAGGACCTGAATCTTTTGGGATTTTACCTTTAATACTTCTTTTTGATGGAAGTATTAATTAGTCGTTTTAATGAAAATAAGGTTTAACTTGTCTGGGTTTCCTGGTTTTGGGAGTATCTTAAAATAAATAAACCTATAGGTTGATTTTATGGAAATAGTTCGTATCTTTAATGGGCAATTATTCGCCTTCCACTTTAAAGGTGAGAAGTTTAATGAGATGCAAAGATTATTAACATTATGGAACGATACAGCATACTTATACGAGTTTGTTACAAAAAATAAATCGGATATTCCAAAAGATTTAAACATCCTCGCGTTAGTTTCTCAACTTATTGACCATGCTAATTATATTGATGATAGACTTTACGAAATTTCTAGTAACCCGGAAAAAGGATTGGAAGAATTTTTTAAACCATTGGATAATCAAGAATACCATATTGTGGAGCTTTCAAAACAAAAGGGAAGAAAGAATCATCTTAGATTATTTGCAATCAAAATTGATTACCATTGTTTTGTAATAACAGGTGGAACGATAAAATTTCATCACCTAAACAAAGAAAGACCTCACACTCAAAAAGAAATGCAGAAAATGGATAAATGCAGGAATTACTTAAAAGATAATGGGGTATTTGATGCTGATTCATTTTATGAATTTTTAAATGAACAACAATGACAAACAAAGATAAATTTAATCAACTGGTTTCAGGAGAGGACAATAGGACATTAGCCGATGTTAAAAAACGAATTAAAAATCGTGCAATGTTGCGTGAATCTCAGCAAATTGCTCTTAAAGTGCTAATGAAATTAGACGATTTCGGCTGGTCACAAAAAGACCTTGCAAAAGCGATGGATGTTACACCTCAGCAAATTACAAAAATTGTAAGTGGTAAAGAAAACCTAACCATTGAGACACAAATCAAATTGCAGCATATTTTAGATATTCCTGTATTGGCAAGTTATTACGAAAATAAAATGACAGAAATGGATCAACGGATAGTAACTTTTGAAAAAAGAGTGGATAAAATGGTAGTTCAAGCTATTGAGTATAGCAATAATTACCAATCAACAAAAGTCTTGAAACTAGAAAGAATTGATTTTTAGCAGGAATATTACCAAGTAATTATTTTGTAGTGAAAAAGGAAAATACAGAAGTTGGATTTGTAATCAATGGAATAAAAACGGAGCAATTTGCCATTTTTGAGGAGAATTTTACCCCTAAAAAAGAAACATGTTTAGAAACTGAGTTACAGTTTAAACTAGATCAGTCAAATAAACAAATGGCAGTTTTTCTTGAATTTGAATTTATGCAAGGAAAAAAAGTATTCCTTAAAGTTCAAGTAAGTTGCCACTTTAAAATATACGAAGGTTACTGGAACTTGTTTATTCAGGAAAATAAATTAATTGTTCCCAAAGATTTTTTGGTACACCTAGTAATGATTTCAACAGGTACCTCAAGGGGAGTTTTATTCGCAAAAACTGAAGCAACTCAATTTTCTAAATTTATTATTCCTTCCATAAATGTGGCAGAAATGATAAAAGAAGATGCTTCCTTTGATATGGTTGTAGGATAACTGTACCAACGGAATCCATATTTTAGATACCGTTATCAAACTTGCCTTTTTCTTATAAAAAGAGAAAACCCCCCAAGTGTGCTGCATTGCTGCAAGCCTGGAAGGTGTATTATCTTTGATTTCAGTAAAGTTGTTAATAATTTTCTTCGTAAGCAAATTTTTAGGTGGCTGTATATTAGATTTTCTATAGCCAAAGAGGTAAATATTAACTTCATTCCTCTTATCGGTCTTGTTTTTTATCAATTTAAACCGTTTATTGGTCTTATTTTTTGTAAATATTAGCACTTTATTGATTTGTATTTTGTATATTTATCTTCTTTTAAATTCAATTTGGATGGTTGCCGATGTACATTGAAAGGAAAATAGACACTGAATTGATGGAATGGTTTAGGACACCGTCAAGAAAACCACTTCTCGTTAGAGGTGCCCGCCAAGTTGGTAAATCCACGACAATCAGAAACTTCTCAAAACATTTTGATTATTTTATCGAAATCAATTTTGACGAACAAACCTTATACCAACAATTATTCGAAAAAACGTCTGATATTCACGATGTATTAGAACAACTCGCCATTATAACTCAAACGGAAATCATTGAAGGAAAAACCCTGCTTTTTCTCGATGAAATACAAGCTTGTTTACCTGCTATTTCTAAACTTCGGTATTTTTATGAAAAAAAACCAAACTTACATCTAATTGCTGCAGGCTCATTATTGGAGTTTGCTTTGGCGGAGTTACCTTCGTTTGGTGTAGGCAGAGTTCGATCTTTATTTATGTACCCGTTTTCATTTATTGAATTTTTAGGTGCTCTAAATGAAAATCGTTTGGTGAATATGTTGCAGCAATCAAATCCCTCAAAACCAATACCTCCTGTATTACATGAAAAATTAAAAATTCATTTAAAGAAATTTTTGATTATTGGAGGTATGCCCCAGGCTATTCAAACGTATGTTGCCAAGGGCGATTTGTTGGAGGTTCAACGTATATTGGACGATTTAATCATCGCCATTCAAGCTGATTTTGTAAAGTATAAAAAGAAAATTCCGCCAGCAAGTATCAAAGCTGTATTTGAAAGTATTGTAAATCAAGTAGGTACAAAATATAAATATACCAATAATTTTACCTCCTTAAACAATGTTGCAATCAAACAGGTGATTGATTTGTTGGAAATGGCAGGATTAGTTTATCCGGTCACCCATTCTTCAAGTAATGGCATACCGTTGGGAGCTGAAATAAATGTGAAGAAAACCAAATTATTGATTTTTGACACCGGAATTTATCAGCGAATATTAGGTCTTAAAGTGGCTGATCTTTTACTGAATGATGATGTTGAAGTAATTAATAAAGGCAATATCGCCGAGTTATTCGTTGGTTTAGAACTTCTTAAATCAAGTCATTGTTATGAAAGAACGGGACTTTATTACTGGCACAGAGAAGCTAAGAATAGTCAGGCTGAAGTTGATTACGTCATTCAAAATCAAGAGTTCATTGTACCCATAGAAGTAAAGGCAGGTACAAAGGGAGCTATGCAAAGTATGTATTTGTTCATGGAGGAGAAGAAATCTACCTTTGGCATAAGGGTTTCTCTAGAAAATTTTTCCGAATTTGAAAAAGTTAAAGTGATTCCGTTGTATGCAGTGTCAAATCTAATGAATAATGCATTTCAATGAAAGGGTGACACTTAAATTTTACATGATTATTATTAAATGGTCCAACCCCAATTTATATTTCACAGATAGCAACAGAGGTAAAAAAGAAAAAATTAATTTTACTTCCGATATCCAGAGAAACTTATTCCCTATCTTTACCCTAAGATGGAAACATAAGATTTTAAATGATTTTATCGTTCAAACTTAACCAATTACTTAATCCAAGAAAATGAAAATATCTATTTTTACCCTTATTATTTGCTTGAATGTAATTGGTTTAAATGCACAGCGATTGACAAATAGTTCCCGTTCAACCATCGGTTATATTGAAAACGGTAGGGTCATGGGGAGCAATCGCTCTACCCTTGGTTATATCGATGGTGAAAGAATAACGAATAGTTCCAGATCAACTATCGGTTATTTTGCCAATGGACGGGTAATGAATAGCTCCCGTTCAACCATTGGATATCTCGAAAATGGACGGGTTACGAATAGCTCCCGTTCTACTATCGGTTATTGGGAAAATGGCAGAATTATGAATAGCAGTCGTTCTACCTTGGGCTATTACGAAGGGGTAAATGACGAACAAGCTA
>Ga0247842_10004760_pt1 | contig 16666 bp, 16 predicted proteins | sample LaCruzMarch2015__3_FD_192411 | JGI IMG/M metagenome (GOLD analysis project Ga0247842, IMG submission 192411) | Freshwater microbial communities from meromictic Lake La Cruz, Castile-La Mancha, Spain - LaCruzMarch2015_19m | ecosystem: Environmental > Aquatic > Freshwater > Lake | place: Spain...
AAAAAGAACCCTAAGTTCAAACAAAGACAAGGTTAAGATTAACAAACATTTAATTCGATCAATATGGCCAGAATTGCAGGTATTGACTTACCTAAAAATAAACAGGGTGAAATTGGGCTTACATATATCTATGGGATAGGCCGGAGTACTGCTCAAAAAATCCTTGATATGGCAGGTGTGGACTGGAGTAAAAAGGTACAGGACTGGACCGATGATGAGCAGAACAAGATCCGTACGGTGATCAATGACAACTTCAAGATTGAAGGTGCATTGCGCTCTGAAGTCCAGATGAACATCAAACGTTTGATGGATATCGGTTCGTATCGCGGCATCCGTCACCGGTTGGGACTACCTACCCGTGGACAAAGCACGAAAAATAATGCCCGTACCCGAAAGGGTAGGAAAAAGACTGTCGCCAATAAGAAAAAGGCAACCAAGGGCTAATTCCTTGGTATTATCCTCTTTGTATTAAAAAGATTGTAGTAATTTCAATATATGGCAAAGACTGAAAAAAGTTCAAAGAAAAGGGTTGTTAAAGTTGATGCAATAGGACGTGCCTATGTCAACGCCTCATTCAACAACATCATCATCACCCTGACGAATAACAATGGTCAGGTTATCAGCTGGTCATCGGCCGGTAAGATGGGATTCAAGGGATCCAAGAAAAACACTCCGTATGCTGCCCAAATGGCCTCTCAGGATGCATCAAAGGTAGCCTATGACCTTGGACTTCGCAAAGTAAAAGTATTCATCAAGGGACCGGGTGCCGGACGTGAATCGGCAATCCGTACGTTACATACCGCAGGCATTGAGGTGATGGAAATTATCGACATCACACCATTGCCCCACAACGGATGTCGCCCGCCAAAACGTCGTAGGGTATAGTGCCCGTGGAGCCGGGCAAAACCCGACTCTGAAATGTAAAAAAACAGAATTACCAATAAATTATATCAACAGACATGGCAAGATACATTGGTCCAAAATCCAAGATTGCAAGAAGGTTCAGAGATCCTATTTACGGACCCGATAAATCCTATGAGAAGAAGAATTATCCCCCTGGCATGCATGGTCAAACAAAAAGGAGAGCGAAATCTTCGGAATATGGCACCCAGTTAATGGAAAAACAGAAGGCAAAGTATACCTATGGTATCCTTGAACGTCAGTTTAAAAATGTCTTTTTAAAAGCTTCCAGAAAAGGTGGCATCACCGGTGAAGTTCTGCTTCAGTTGATCGAATCAAGGTTGGATAACGTTGTTTACAGGCTTGGGATTTCTCCAAGTCGTGATGGTGCGCGTCAGCTTATCGGCCATCGCCACATTCTTGTGAATGGAAAGGTTGTTAACATTCCTTCGTTCGAACTCCGTCCCGGGGATATTGTCGCCGTGAGGGAAAGATCAAAATCACTTGAAGTCATCACCGATTCTCTGGCTTCACGCGGGAACCATTTCCCATGGCTGGAATGGGACCGACCCATGATGACCGGGAAATTTATGAATTATCCTGAAAGGGATCAGATTCCTGAAAATATCAAAGAACAGTTAATTGTGGAGTTGTACTCCAAATAATCAGTAAGGAAGATTGGTTCGGTCATCCCAATAACAAAGCAAGGGTGATCCGCCGGATAGTCCCAAAAATAACAAACCTAAAAAACATTGTATGGCAATATTACCGTTCCAGAAACCTGACAAGGTAATCATGGTGGAAGCCGATGATTGCCGCGGCCTTTTTGAATTTCGTCCACTTGAGCCTGGTTTTGGTGTTACAATCGGAAATGCCCTCAGAAGGATTCTTCTGTCGTCACTCGAAGGCTTTGCAATCACCTCGGTGAAAATTGAAGGTGTTGATCAGGAATTTTCTACCATCAAAGGTGTCATCGAAGATATGACTGAACTGCTGCTGAACCTGAAACAAATCAGGTTTAAACGGTTGATGGAAACTGAAAGTTCAGAAAAAGTGACCGTCATTATCGCTCAGCAAAAGGAATTTAAAGCAGGCGATATTAATAAGTTTCTATCTGTTTTCCAGGTGCTTAATCCGGATGTGGTGGTTTGCCACATGGAACCCGGTGTTAAACTTACCATTGAGCTTTCTATTGATAAAGGACGCGGGTACATCCCCGCTGAAGAAAACAAAACACTGAGCAGCTCCTTGGGACGCATTTCCATTGATTCCGTTCACACGCCCATTAAAAATGTGACTTACAACATTGAAAATTTTCGCGTTGAACAAAAAACCGACTACGAAAAACTTTTAATGGAAGTGGTCACCGATGGCTCAATCCCTCCGAAAAATGCCCTGAAAGAGGCAGCAAAGATCCTTATTCATCACTTTATGTTATTTTCTGATGAGAAGATCACCCTGGATTCAGCAGAGAAGACCGTTACCGAAGAATTTGATGAAACTTCCCTGCATATCCGCCAGTTACTTAAAACCAAACTGGTCGATCTCGATCTGTCGGTCAGGGCGCTCAATTGCCTGAAAGCAGCGGATGTGGAATCACTTGGAGACCTTGTTGCCTTCAATAAAAATGACCTGCTGAAATTCCGCAATTTTGGAAAGAAATCCCTTACAGAATTGGAAGAACTGGTAAAATCAAAGGGACTGGAGTTTGGCATGAATACTTCGAAATATAAATTAGATAAGGATTAATTGCGATGAGACACCAGAAGAAAATCAACCATTTAGGAAGAACAAGCTCACACAGGAAGGCCATGCTCTCAAATATGGCCTCTTCACTTATCCTTCACAAAAGGATCCATACCACGGTTGCCAAGGCCAAAGCGTTGAGAACCTTCGTGGAACCTTTGATCACCAAATCGAAGGATGATTCAACTCATTCAAGAAGATTGGTTTTTAGCTATCTCCAGAATAAGGAAGCCGTGTCTGAACTTTTCCGGGAGATATCCAAGAAGATCTTAGAACGTCCGGGAGGATATACACGTATTCTGAAAACCGGTAATCGTATGGGCGATAATGCCGAAATGTGCTTGATTGAGCTCGTCGATTATAACGAAGTCATGTTGGCTGTGAAGGATGATGGAAAGGCTAAGGCTACAAGAAGAAAGAGATCAACCAAGAAAAAAGCCGTTGAACCTGAATCCAAGGAAACCAAGGCCGAGGTGAAATCTGAAGAGAAGGCTGAAAAAAAGACTAAAAAACCTGTAAAAAAGGAAACTGAACCGGAAGTAATACCGGAAGCCGAAGAACCAATAACTGAAAGTTAATCATTTGAATATTGATATTCATCATTGAATGTGACAAGGGATAATGTAGATGACATTGTCCCTTTTTCTTAATCAGGACACTAAAAAAAACATTTATGAGTACTATTTTATCAATCCGGGCCAGACAGATTCTCGATTCAAGAGGGAATCCCACCATCGAGGTGGATGTGATAACCGATACGGGCATCCTTGGTCGGGCGGCTATTCCATCTGGCGCTTCAACTGGCATACATGAAGCTGTTGAACTTCGTGATGGAGACAAGAAACATTACCTGGGCAAAGGGGTATTGAAAGCAGTTCAGAATGTGAATAAAGTCATCGCCGAGGAGTTAACCGGGATGTTTGTCAGCGATCAGATTGAAATCGACAATAAATTGATTGAAATTGACGGAACACCCAATAAATCCAATTTAGGAGCCAATGCTATTTTGGGAGTCTCCCTTGCAGTGGCACACGCGGCTGCCCAGGTCACCGGACAGGAACTGTACCGGTATATCGGTGGGGTTGCAGCCCAAACCCTGCCCATTCCCATGATGAATATCCTCAATGGAGGATCCCATGCCGATAATTCCATCGATTTCCAGGAATTTATGATCATGCCGGTCGGCACTCAGTCTTTTTCTGAAGCCATCCGTATGGGATCTGAAGTGTTCCACCACTTGAAAGCAGTCCTGAAAAAAGGAAAATATTCTACCAACGTTGGTGATGAAGGTGGTTTTGCCCCCAACCTGAAATCGAATGAAGAGGCCTTGAAGGTTATCATGAAAGCCATTGAAGTGGCCGGATATGAACCCGGGAAGGATATTTATATTGCGCTTGATCCGGCTTCCTCCGAATATTTCATTCCGGAGGAAAATGTTTACCATCTGAAGAAATCCACCGGTGATAAATTATCTCCAAAGGAAATGGTCTCCTTTTGGAAAGATTGGGCTAAAAGGTATCCGATAATCTCCATTGAAGATGGAATGGCCGAAGATGATTGGGATGGCTGGAAACTCATGACAAAGGAGATGGGAAAAAACATGCAGCTGGTTGGCGATGATATTTTCGTGACCAATGTGCAGCGCCTGGAACGCGGCATAAAAACCGGTGTTGCCAATTCCATCCTCATAAAAGTAAACCAGATAGGGACACTCTCGGAAACGATAAACGCGGTGAATATGGCATACCGCAATGGTTACACCGCTGTAATCAGTCACCGTTCGGGAGAAACTGAAGATGTTACCATCGCCGATTTATCTGTTGCATTGAACACTGGTTTGATCAAAACCGGTTCCGTATGCCGAACCGATCGTATTGCAAAATACAACCAGCTGCTCCGCATTGAAGAACAGCTTGGCAACACCGCCAAATACCTGGGAACCTCATTTAAATATGCCGGGTAAACATCGTCCTTGGTGTAGTTTTAACCTTTTTTGTATTCATCTGAAGGACCCGGCCGGTCATTCCGCCGGGTCTGACATTTGTTAATATACTGTTGAAATTTAAATCCAAACGGGTATTATTAAACCAATTCAGAGTGATATATTTGAACTTGGATAAATCTGTTTGATGCGAGGTAATTATTCAACTGTTTTCTTTATTGTTTTATTTCTGTTTTCGGGAATTATTTCCGATGCACAGAATGCAAAAAACAAATCCTTCAAAACCGACAATTTCACTGGCGCCTGGCTTTTCGGGGTTACCATCGGTCCCAATTTTTTTCATGGAGATTTAAACGTTAACAAGATACTTCCGGATAAAAATGTAAGTGTTTCTGGAGGTGTTTTTGCCTCAAGGCAAATTACCCATGTGATCGGGTTCAAGACGCAGTTCTTGTTTGGGGGGCTTTCGGGTAAAAAAGCGGGCAATTTGGATTCCCTTAACTCATTCTCATCCTTTTCCGGAACCATGATGGACATTACCCTGAATACGACCATCAACTTTTCCAATCTGATTTCAAAATATAAACCCTCCCGTCGTTTTTTTATTTATGGAACGGTTGGATTTGGATTGGCAGGCTGGAGAACACAAATGAATGAAATGGTGAACGATGTGGAAATCCTTAATGTTCCCAGAACATGGGGCTCAGCCATTGTATTCCCGATAGGATTGGGCGCCTTTTACAGTGTAACCAGTAAAATCAATGTCGGTATGGAATGGATTTTCCGGATCGTGATGTCGGATCATGTTGATCAGGTTGTTGGCGGATTTAGGTACGACATTGATGATTACCTTGCTTTTGGTGTCTCTTTTAACCTTGGGAAGTCGGGAAAAAAATCGATGAAGGTACATGATTATCCCTATCCTGTCGTAACTCCGGCACACACCGAAACGTTTGAGAAAATGCCTCTTGCAGAGCCTCCTGCAAACACAGTAACTCCACCTGAACCAGGAGATTATGTTTATGTTGTTCAAATATTTGCATTTGCAAAATACAAACATAGCGCCGAATCTATCCGCCGGAAATACCGCATTGCACAACAGGTGAAGCGGGATCTGGAGGATGGAGTGTACAGGTACACATTAGGAAATTTCAAGGACCTTGAATTCGCGAAAGAGTTGCGGAGTGAGATGATCCGAAAAGGTATCCACGATACCTTCATCATCGCTTATAAGGATGGGGTAAGGCACCACACGGTCACGGAATAATAAATCGTATAATTATTTACAAACCTGACGGATAAAATTGATGGATTCAGAATCTGTCAATCCCAGGTTGATTGATTTCTGAAAATCACTGCAGGCAATAGAACCATTACCCTGGAAATAATTGGCCAATCCCCTGTTATAATAGAGGGTTCTCATCGTCACGGCATCCGTTTGACTGGAAGGCGCTGAGGCAGAAGCAACATCAAAGTCAGTAATGGCGCCCTGGTAATCGGAAAGTTTCAGTTTGCAGTTTCCCCGGTAAAAGTAAACTGAAGTCAGGTTGGATTGTGGTTTTAAGGAAATGGCCCTGTTGAAATTGCGAAGCGCCTCAGCATAATTACCGTTCTGATACTTCCATATGCCTTCCCAATAAACCTTGTTATAATCGTTCTGCAGGTCAGGAGAAATTGTGCCTGGAACGCTCGAAGATCCATAGGTCATCGGTAATGCTGACGGGTTAAATGGGAAATTCTTACAATTGAGTTTTACGGCATCGTCGGTGGCAACATCCTTGAATCCCAAATGGATGGCTGTATTCCAATCCTGACAGGCTCCTGAATTGTCTTTCATGTTGAATTTGGCAACGCCTCGATTATAGATCGTGGTGAGCCACGCGGAATAATAGCTCTGATCGGAAGGCCGCAGGGAAACGGCCCTGTCAAAATCCTGGATAGCACCCGGGTAATCTCCCGATTTTTGACGCGCGTTGGCACGATAAGCATAAGTCAGGAAGAAGCCTGAGTATTCGGGATATTTGGCTGCTTCCGTGAAATCCGCGATGGCCTGAGGGTAATTCCCGCCAGCATAATTGGACATGCCTCGTTTGTAGAAATCCTCAGCGCTTCCGGGGGTCCCGGAAAACTGAACCAGGGCGGCTCCCTGATTGTACTGAATGAAACTCCGGAATGCTTCGTATTCGGTTTCGTAATAGGAACTTCTGAAAAGCTTATCCCGGTCATTGATGTCGAGAAAAGGCATGTAAAATTTCTTCCTGTTCATCACCTGAATCAGTCGGAAACGTGCCAGCGTTTGTCCTCCGCTTTGCACCGGCCATACCGCGATCAGCAAATTATGGGGAGCTATTGTTTTATAGGCAACCGTCTTTTGAATGTTATAGGCAATTGTTGAATTCAGGGTGTTTTTATCATATTCCGTTAAGGTTGCATCGCATAAAACTTCCGTGTTTACAATATAGGGTTTATCCATTTCGAATTTTTCAGGGATGACCAACTGAAGTTTGGACGCTTTAAAAACGAAATAGGAGAGGGCATATTGATTGTGCCATCCATCCATCAGAATGGGAAATTCATACCATCCCGTACGAAATGTGATGATAAATACAACATAGAGTTCATTGTCAACAACCACATCACGAATTTCAAGAAGTTTGAAATTTTCCCTTCCCAATTTATAAAATGCCTCGGAAGATTCATTGAATTCAGCCTGCTTGAAAGGAATACGGTTTTCAGCAGAAATCCATTTCCCGTTGTCCTGCAATGTCCATCCGTTGGCGGTCTCCATGAAAGAGCGTACTTCACTGACGATCGGAAGATTGTTCATGGACCGTTCCGGCTGGAGTATCGCGGTAGTTTTCTGGGGAGTACCCGGTGAATAGGTTTGAGCGAGAACAGAAGCGATGCTGAATATACCTATTGCAAGAAGACCAAAACGCTTCATTGATACTTTGTATTATGACTTTATAACTTTCAAGGCATTAACCAGTAGGCTGGTCACATGCTTGACATTTTCTTCGAAAACCTGAACAATGACATTCCAGGTTACCGGATCTTCATCACGTTTCCAGGAATCATAATCGGTTGAAAGGGCAATTGCGGCATAGGGAATTCCAACTTCATTGGCTAAAGCGACTTCGGGGGCAATGCTCATGTTGATCACGTCAGCGCCGAAAGAGCGGAATAACATGGACTCGGCCCGGGTTGAAAATCTTGGACCTTCAATGGTCACAACAGTCCCGGCAGGATGAAAAGGTAATCCCATACGTTGGGAAGTCTCTATCAGTAGTTGCCTTAATTCCGTGGAAAAAGGATCAGCCATGGCAGTGTGCACTACATTTCCTTGTTCGAAATGATCAAAAAAAGTGTTGATCCTGCTGTGGGTAAAATCGATAAACTGGTCAAGGATGACGAGATCTCCACGTTTGATTTCTTCACGAAGGCTGCCACATGCAGTGGTGGCCAGGATATTCTTGCATCCCGCCTCTTTGAGAGCCCAGATATTGGCCCTGTTGTTTACATGTGAAGGAGTGATGCTGTGGTTGGGACCGTGACGGGAAATAATATAAACTTCACAATTTCCGACACTTCCATGCAGCAGAGGAGAACTGGGCTGACCAAAGGGAGTATCCGTTTGAATCTCTTCAGCATGCTGAAAAATATTCAATTTTTCCAATCCGGACCCTCCGATCAGACCTATCTTGACCATCTTATAAAATTTAAGCGAATATAATAGAAATAGCCTCCTGATTCAAGTGTAAAAAGATTTGTTAATAACAAATCACCGTGAGTTATCAACAGAATGGTCGCTTTCCGAATATTGAAATATGTCTATATGTTTCATTGCTTTCCTGCCTGCAAAAACCTTATTTTTGCAAGACTAAAAAGTTACCAATGAACATTCAATATCTGGGTGAGCATCTTTTTCCAGGTCAGATGGGTAAGATGTTCATGTGGTTCAGTTTTTTAGCCTCAATTCTGGCAACCATTTTCTATCTGGTGTCGTTTTACCGGAAGAACAGCGGAAGAATAGTGATTATCGGAGCCCGTTGTTTTTACCTGGTTCATGCAGCAATGTTGGTATCTGTCGCGGCGGTTTTATACTATCTGATAGGGAATCACTATTTTGAGTACGCGTACGTTTGGCAATACTCCTCCCTGTCCTTGCCTGTTGAATACATCATTTCCTGTTTTTGGGCCGGGCAGGAGGGGAGTTTCCTGATATGGGCGATTTTCCAGGCGTTGATAGGGGCGGTTGTTTTATTCAGAGCCCGCGATTGGGAATTTCCGGTCATGGCTGTGGTCTCATTCTCACAGGTGTTTGTTACCTCCATGTTGCTTGGGGTGAATTTTTTAGGGATGAAAATAGGAGGGAGTCCTTTTATGCTGCTTTGCGAAACGGTAGGGAATGTGGCAGGAACTATATTTCAGGAGAAAAACTACCTTACTCTTCTTGTCGATGGCAATGGATTGAATCCATTGTTGGAGAACATCTGGATGACCATTCATCCTCCCATTTTGTTCTTAGGATATGCCCTGGCGTTGATTCCGTTTGCATATACCATTGCCTCTTTCATGAAGAAAGACCATCAGGGTTGGATATCCCGGACACTGCCCTGGACCTTGCTGTGCCTGGCAGTTTTGGGTGCGGGTATTCTGCTTGGAGGTGCCTGGGCATATGTTTCGCTGACATTTGGAGGTTTCTGGGCCTGGGATCCGGTCGAAAATTCCTCGCTGGTTCCATGGATGACCCTTGTTGCCGGTCTTCATTTTTCAATGGTTGCCCGAAAACAAAACTTTGCCTTCTTCTCTGCCTTCCTTTTTACCGCTTTATCCTATGTTCTGGTTCTTTATGCCAGTTATCTCACGCGAAGCGGAGTACTGGCAAATACCTCTGCACATTCATTTGGAGATAACGGGATGACAACTCAGTTGCTCACATTTCTGTTAACATTCTTTTTGATGCTAATTGTTCTTCTGGGGATCAATTTTAAAAAAATTCAGGAGCGCAGGGTAGACATCCTCTTTTCTCGTGAATTCTGGATTTTCATTGGGGGTGTTATCATCGTTCTTTCAGCCTTCCAGATCCTGCTAACCACCTCCATTCCGGTAATCAACAGCATTTTTGGGACAGGTATCGCACCACCGGTTGACCCTGTGGGTTTTTATAACCGGTGGCAACTACCATATGCCTTACTCATTGCAGGTCTTATTGCCTTCTGCCAGTTTCTGGGTTACAACGGGAATGATCCGCGTCAGTTTTTTCGCAAACTTCTGTTCCCATTGATCCTGTCCACCCTGATCTGTGTTCCGTTCGTTGTTGCAGGAATCGTTACCCGCTTGAATTTCATTCTTTTACTTTTTTTTATCTTTTTTGCTCTTCTTTCTTCCTTGTATAACATGATCTTTCAAGTGACAAAGCCAAGAAATGCTGCTGCCCTCATCACGCATATCGGTTTTATTACATTTCTTATGGGGGCATTGCTGACTTTTTCGAATTCTAAAACCATCTCAACCAACACTTCCCGCTTCGATCTCGGAGATGCGAAGACCAATGCAGAAAACCTCATGTTGGCAAAGAATGATACCCTCTACATGGATGGGTTTTATGTAGTCTATACCGATAAAAAAGTGAAAGGGAATACCACGGAATATCAGATTGATTTCTTGAAGTGGAAAAATAGAAAATTTGAGTACGCGTTCAGTCTTTTCCCATCTGTAAACATACATCCGAAAATGGGTGCAGTATACAATCCTGACACCCGACATCTTCTATTTCGCGATTATTATACCTATATTTCTTATGCAGGGAAGGATATCGATTACATTGTCATCAAGGTTATTGTGAATCCGTATATAAAAATATTGTGGATAGGCGCTATCGTCATGATCGCGGGATTTGTTTATGCTTTCCGGAAGAGATTACGAACCCGGTGGATCAATAGTACCTGACATCCTTAATATTACCGAATTTATCGTAAAATACCCATTTACCGGTACGACGTCCACGGGTAAACTGACCTTCCAGTTCGGTAGCTCCGTCGCGATAATACTTTATTACCGATCCGGTATATGGAATTCCATCCAGTGTTTTTATCGGGCCACCCCGTAAGCGTTCCCATACTACCGGCTTCGGTTTCTGGGGTTCAGGCTTCTTCTCCTCCTTCGCTGCTACAGTAGCCGGCTTGGCAGCGGGTTTTGGCTGCACCGCGGCTGGTGGGGGTGTTGCCGCCGAATCGATTTTTGCAGGTTCTTCCACGGTGCCATCATTCCCGAGTCGTTTTCCCATTTTATAGACCTCCAGCACATCCTGGGCACCATTCTCCTTCCAGTAGTTCCATGTCCCCTCTTTCAATCCGTCGGTAAAAAGTCCTTCAATTTTCTTTTGTCCACTGGGGTAATAGTAGGTCCAAATGCCCTCCCGTAAACCATTTTTTATCTCCCCCTCGAATTCAACCTTGCCATTGACATATGAAACCACCTCACCGTTAAACGGTTTATCCTCATTGACGAGGTAATAGAGACCATTCCGATCCTGTAACTGGCTGAAATTGATCTTTTTTGTTGCACACGAAACCAAAATCAGTAATGCGACAAAGAACAACATTTTTTTCATGGGATTGTCATTTAGGGTTATTAAAAAATAAGATCATTTATCTTTCGCTTTATTTTCCAACATGGGAACGAACCTGAAAAGACCATGTTCCTTTTTTTCGAACGTTGTTAACGATGTTTTTTCGACAGTAATCATGACTTGAACCTCTTCTCCGACAGGAATGACCAATATCCCTCCAACCTTCAATTGTTCGATCAACGCGTCGGGAATGTAGGGAGCAGCGGCTGTGACGATCATTTTATCGAAAGGAGAAAAAGCAGGAAGGCCTTTATAACCATCACCATAAAAGAGTTTAATCGTACCATAGCCAAGTGCGGGAAGAGTTTTTATTGTCCTGTCGAAAAGGCTTTTCTGACGTTCGATGGAAAAAACCTTTGCTCCCATTTCTGCCAGAATACATGCCTGATATCCAGATCCTGTACCAATTTCGAGCACCTTTTCTCCCTTTTTAACCTGAAGTAATTCCGACTGAAAAGCAACTGTATAGGGTTGGGAAATGGTCTGACCGGCACCTATTGAAAAAGGTTTGTCTTCATACGCGTACTCGAGGAATGAGGAATCAAAAAAGAAATGACGCGGAACTTTTTCCATGGCAGTCAGCACAGCTCTGTCAGTAATTCCCTTTTGCTGAATAGATTGGATGAGTTGTTTGCGGAGTCCCTGATGGCGGTAGCTGTCTGCAGTGCTGGATTCATTCATTCCCGGATAATTACAAATATTTCACGAAAATACTAAATTCAAACAGCCTAAAAAACTACCTTTGCAAAAAAAAAATAAAAGATGCTGAAAATAGGTGTTCTCGGCGCTGGCCATCTTGGGAAGATCCACATTAAATGTATCAAGGAGATAAAAAATTTCGACCTGATAGGTTTCTTTGACCCCGATTCGACCATGGCAGAAAAAGTTGAAAAGGACCTTGGGGTAAAAAAATGGTGCTCTTTGGATGATCTGATCGATGCTTCCGATGTGGTTGACATCGTGACGCCCACCATATCACATTTCGAATGTGCCTCCAAGTCGTTGAAAAAATGCCGGCATGTTTTTATCGAAAAACCCATTGTGACCAGTTTGGATGAGGCCAGGGAGCTGATCAAGATTGCAGGTGAAGCCAATGTTAAGGTACAGGTCGGTCACGTTGAACGCTTCAATCCTGCATTTCTGACGGCAGAACCTTTTTTCGACCGCCCGATGTTCATTGAAAGTCATCGTTTGGCACAGTTCAATCCCCGGGGTACCGATGTTCCGGTTATCCTCGACCTGATGATCCACGATATCGATATCATCCTCAGTGTTGTTAAAAGCAACATTAAAAAGATCAGTGCCAGTGGTGTCGCTGTTGTCAGTGACACTCCGGATATCGCCAATGCACGCATCGAATTCACCAATGGTTGTGTGGCGAATCTGACAGCGAGCCGCATTTCGGCCAAAGACATGCGGAAATCCCGCTTTTTTCAACGGGATGCTTATATTTCGGTTGATTTTTTAAAAAAGGAGGTTGAAGTCGTACGGATCAAAGATGTCGGGAAAAATACTGCGTCTCCCATGGGATTTGTTTTGGATCTTGGGCCAGGTAAGGGAACCAAGCAGATTTTATTTGATAAACCCCAGGTGATACCCTTGAATGCCATTCAAACTGAACTGGAAAGTTTCTATTCTGCAATACTCAACAATACAACTCCTCCGGTTACCATTAACGATGGATATAATGCCCTGGAAGTGGCTTACCAAATCATCGAAAAAATCAGTCAGACAACTGCAAATTCCGATTAAAATAAATTGTCAAATTGTTCATTACTTTTATTGTTTTTAAGACAATATAGCCATCAAACACCCGTTAGAAATACGGGATAAATCAGTTCCCACTTTATGACCTATAGGAAACTTCTACGCCTCTTGCCACTTTTAGTTGTCCTTATCCTGTCGCAAACCTCCTGTGAGAAGTTTACCGGTGAACAGTCTGTTCCTGCCTATATCCAAATTGATTCCCTCGCCCTGAATACGAATTACGCGACAGAGGGTACAAAATCTCAAAACATAACGGATGCCTGGGTTTTCGTGGATGATGAGTTGGTCGGGACTTTTCAGATGCCAGCCATTTTTCCGGTACTTAAAAGGGGCAACCACCAGGTGAAAATACTGGCAGGAATTAAAAAAAATGGTATCGCTGCAACACGAATTGTGTACGAGTTTTACAAACCCATAACCTGGAATGTTGGATTGAATGAGCTGGATACTGTTCAATTGGGGATTGGAAGCACAACCTATCAAAGCACAACGGTTTTTTCGTGGAAAGAAGATTTTGATAATGAAACGTACCCGATCTCATTGGACACCACCAGTAACAGCTCTGTTCCCATTCGGAGAACTCCGGCAGGATCCATCAACACTTTCGAAGGGTTGCATTCCGGAATTGTCGTTCTGGATACGGCCAACGATTTTTTTGAATGTCAGACCCACAATGAATACCCAATACCCAACTCACCGGCTTTTCTCGAAATGAATTTTAAAACTGAAAATAGCCTCACCGTGGGCGTGGTGCTATATTCTACTGCCAATCTCATACAGCTGCCCATAATGACCCTTAACCGGACAAACGGGCTCTGGAAAAAAATATACATCGATCTTACGACTGCCTTAAACTCTTACCCTGAAATGCAGACCTACCGGGTTTTCTTGGGGACATTCAAGGATGCAGATGTAATGCAGCCAACCATTCTTTTTGATAATTTTAAAGTAGTAACCCGAAATTGACAATGAACAAGCGCCTCCAGGTTATTAAATACATTGTTGCCGACTATCTTTCTGCCCTGGTTGCCTGGACCATCTTTTTTCTATATCGCAAACATGCTGTTGACCAGCAGTTTTTTTCTCATTTTCAGGATGTATTTCAGGACACAAAGCTTTATTGGGGTATTCTGATTATTCCAATTTTCTGGTTTATCCTGTACATTCTCATCGGCACTTACCGGAAAATCTATCGCAAAGCGCGATTACGGGAATTTGCGCAAACTATCCTGATCACCTTCATCGGAGTCACCATCATCTTTTTCACCCTGATCCTCGACGATGTGATCATCACTCAGCGGACCTATGCCGAATTTTTCTTTATCCTGTTTTTCCTGCATCTTTTTTTTACAGGAGGGTGTCGTTTTATTCTCACTTCACGTTCTGCCTATAAGATTCACCATAAGCTTATAGGTTTCAATACCATAATACTCGGAAGTAATGGGAATGCGGTTTCAATTTATCAGGAAATTGAAAATCAGGAGAAATCTTCAGGTAACAGATTTGTCGGCTTTATCAATGTGGAAGGCTATACCAGTTATAAGTTATCGAATTTCATTCCCCATCTGGGCGGACTGGAAGATCTCAACAGACTTGTCAAGGAATTAAGTATTGAAGAGGTCATTATTGCCATTGAACATTCTGAAAATCACACCATTGAGAATATCATCACGCAGCTTGAGGATACCAGTGTGGTCATCAAGATTATCCCTGCCATGCAGGATATCCTCATGGGATCGGTGAAAACAACTTCCATTTTCCATGCTCCGCTGATCCAGATCTATCCGGATCTTATGCCCGACTGGCAAATGTCGCTGAAACGCATCATGGATTTGTTTGTTTCTGTTTTTTGTCTCATCCTGCTTTCTCCGATCATGCTTATTACGGCAATTATTATTAAAGTCACCTCGCCGGGACCGATTTTTTATTCGCAGGAGCGAATCGGACTTCGTGGAAAGCCATTCATCATGCATAAATTCAGAACCATGTACCGGGATGCTGAGCAGAATGGTCCTCAGCTTTCTTCCAAGAATGATCCCCGCATTACCCGGTTCGGGAAATTCCTGCGCCAGTTTCGCATCGACGAGGTTCCTCAGTTTTATACTGTACTTAAAGGAGATATGAGCATTGTTGGACCTCGTCCTGAACGGCAGTACTATATTGATCTGATCACACAGCGTGCACCGCATTACCGTATATTGCATAAGGTGAAGCCGGGAATTACCTCCTGGGGTCAGGTAAAATATGGATATGCAGAAAACCTTGAACAAATGGTCGAACGCCTCCGGTTCGATATCCTTTATATTGAAAACATGTCGCTGGCCATGGATTTTAAAATCCTAATCTACACGATGCTGATCATCATTCAGGGGAGAGGGAAATAATTCTTTTTCCAGTTTTTCCATGATCTCTGTTGCTTTTCCCTGTAGAAAAATATCCGTAATTTGTCGCGTATAATTCGATTCATTGAGATTTATCTCAATGATCTTTGCGCCATTCTGCTTGGCAAGGAAAGGGATCTGGTTCGCTGGCATTACCTCTCCGGTTGTTCCGATCAGGAGAAATACATCGGAGATCGCGGCAGCATCGTAGGCAGCAACCAAGGGTATCTGAGGTATGGCCTCTCCAAAAAACACGAAGTCGGGTTTCAATGTTCCTCCACACTCCCTGCATGTGGGAGGGATATGGTCGAGGCTGATATCACCCGGGCGGTATCCGCGCCTGCAGGAAAGACACAGCAGCCTTTTTGAATTTCCATGAAACTCATAAACTACCCGGGAACCTGCTTCCTGATGGAGGTTATCAATATTCTGGGTGATGACCTGGCCAAGCAAACCATTGGATTCCATCCTGGCCAATGCCAAATGTGCAAAGTTTGGTTTTGCATTCCCAAAGTAATCATAAAATATTTCTTTGATCACCATCCACGAATCCAATGGATGATCCAAAAAATATCCGATTTCAAGAATAGCCGGATCATATTTATTCCATAGCCCACCATCACCCCTGAAGGGAGGAATTCCACTTTCAGCAGATATCCCTGCACCCGTGTAAGCGGTCGTGAACCTCGATTCTTTCAAAACCTTTGCGGCTTCCAAAATGCTGGTTTTCATCAATGCCAATTTAATTTAAGCTCAGGGATTTCTCCTGGTTGCACTATGGATCGGATAGACCGGCCTGAGATAGTAAAATCTAGTTGCAAAAGTAAAGAAAATACCTAATTTTACTTTTTCATTCAGATCCTGCCATGAAACGTTTGTTCATCATCCTGTTGTTTTCCTTTTTTTTTCAGCCGTTTACGTATGCATCCCATGATTGGATGGAACGCAAGATCAGGGTCGGCGTTTCGTATACTCCTCCTTACATTCTCATTGAAAGAGGTAACCTGTCGGGGGTTTGCATTGATTTGTGGAGGATGATCAGCGACACGCTGAAACTGAGGTACGAATATAAAGTATACACTTCTGTAGATAGTCTGCTCCGTGATGTTCATGCGGGAATCATTGATATCAATATAGGCCCCCTGACTGCATCAACGGAAAGGCTTGAAAAATTAAGGTTCTCCGTTCCTTTTTACGTGTCCAATCTGGGTATTGCCACACGCATTGAGAAACAATCACCCTTGCTGCACGTGCTGGAGAACATGATTTCATGGAAGATCATCCGGACTTTGCTTT
>Ga0247842_10004763_pt1 | contig 16661 bp, 15 predicted proteins | sample LaCruzMarch2015__3_FD_192411 | JGI IMG/M metagenome (GOLD analysis project Ga0247842, IMG submission 192411) | Freshwater microbial communities from meromictic Lake La Cruz, Castile-La Mancha, Spain - LaCruzMarch2015_19m | ecosystem: Environmental > Aquatic > Freshwater > Lake | place: Spain...
TGAAGAGTCGCAGCCCAGATGGATATCGCCTGCGCCACAATGGCAGGATAACCTGGTATTTCAGGTAATACGTGCCCTACATGTTGCAGGCAGGTGTACAGACTGCGGTGAATGTGAGCGTGTTTGTCCGCAAAATATTCCTTTGAGGAGCATGTCTGCCGAAATGTGCGACCTGGTTGATGAACTTTTTGATTATGAAACGGGACTGGATAAAAATGCGCTTCCGCTTATGACAAGCTATGAGCCTATGGAAGCAGAGGGACTAATTAGATAAAAGAAGGTATGGGATGGCTGTTAAAAAGATTAATAAGAAAAACATAGCCAAAGTACTTGCTGTATGGCGGCGGGAATATAATATCATCGTTCCTTCCATGGCAACGGGTGTTCCTGCATTCAGTGAGTGGGATGGTGAAGATATCAGCTTCCTGGACTGGTACAGAAATACGGCTGTGCCTCCCAAGTCAGTGGTGTTGCCTCCCATGGAAAAAATGATGAGTTTCCGCAAGGAAAAAGACGGCTATAAAATGGAAGTGCCGGTGAACGAACATAAGCAGATTATCTTCGGTGTCAGGCCGTGCGATGCAAAAGGGCTGGCCATTATCGACGATGTTTTTGCAGAGGGATATGAAGACTATTATTATGCGTCCCGCAGGCGGAATACCCTGCTCATCGGCCTCGGCTGCACAAACCCCCAGGAAAGTTGTTTTTGCACGTCAATGGATGTGGACCTGGCCGCCTCTAAAGATGTCGATATCATGTTCAATGATACCGGCGATGAATTTATTGCTGAAGCTTTCACTGCAGGCGGTGAATACCTGTTGAAGATTGCCGCGGGATTAAAGAATGCAACCGGCACAGATTTGAAAACGGCAAAATCAGTGGAATTGGAGGCCAGAAAAAAACTGACGAGAGCCCTCGATACCAGAGGGGTCAGTAAGAAGCTGCAGGCCTGCTTTAATAACGAAGATTTCTGGGAGCAGGTCGCTGCGAAATGCGTAAGCTGCGGTATTTGCACTTTCCTCTGCCCGACCTGTTTCTGTTTTGACATCAATGATGAGATGGTCAGGAAACAGGGCGCCAGATACAGGGAATGGGATAGTTGCAGCTTCAGACAGTATACCAAGATGCCAATGGAAAATCCGCGTGAAGAAAAATGGAGGAGAGTGAGGCAAAGGGTCTGCCATAAATTTGAATTTTATCCGATGAACGTGGATATATTTGCCTGCACAGGCTGCGGCCGCTGTATACGGTTGTGCCCCGTGAACTGGGATATCACCCGGGTGATTGCCGGGCTGCCCCAGCACAGCGACGTTAAAGAAAAAGCCGCTGCATTGAAAGGTTGATGGTGGTTGGTGAAATGATTATTGCTAATCTAAAAAAAGAAAAAAAATACCTCAACCGGGATAATGTATACCTTCCTCATATAGTGCTGATTGATAAAATTATTGAAGAAACGCCGTCAGTCAGGACTATCCATTTCCATTTTAAAGACGATCAACTGAACCGTGATTTTACCTTTGAAGCTGGGCAATTTGCCGAGTTGTCTGTACTGGGTACGGGTGAAGCTACTTTCTGTATCTCTTCAAGCCCAACCAGCAAGGGGCCGCTGGAATGTTGTATCAACCGGGTGGGATTGGTAACCAATGCTTTACACAGGTTGGGCGTCGGTGCTGAGATGGGGTTCCGGGGACCGTATGGTAATCATTTCCCGCTGGAATCGATGCGGGGAAAAAACATTGTGTTTGTGGGTGGCGGTATCGGCCTGGCTCCGCTCCGTTCGCTCATCTGGAACGTTCTGGATGAAAGGGACAAATACGGAAAAATATATATAATATACGGTGCGCGCAGTGCAGGTGACCTGTGTTTCAAGTATGACCTGGACACATGGCAACAGGATAAAACAATAAGTACCGTTATTACTGTGGATAAAGCGGATGGGAATTGGACCGGTAAAGAGGGATTTGTATCCGCTGTGTTAAAAGAAGAATCTCCCCGGGCAGATAATGCGATAGCTGTATTATGCGGTCCGCCTATTATGATAAGAAATACTTTCCCGGTGCTGGAAGAGCTCGGCTTTTCTCCAGAGCAAATTATAACCACGCTGGAGAAGAGGATGAAATGCGGGATAGGGAAGTGCGGTAGATGTAATATCGGCAATCTATACGTATGCCGTGACGGACCGGTGTTCAGCTATGCGCAGATAAAAAGCTTTATATCGGACGAGTACTGATCAGGTGTAAAATTATAATATAGGAACGTTTAAATATAAAAAAGGTAAGAAAAACGCAGATGCTCATTTTAAAGATGGAGAGGCAGTGGCAGTGACAGCGAAAACGGCCGGTCAACGTAGGCAGATAGTACGCGACTGGCGCTTCTGGTTGGTGGTGGTTGCGTTTGCCGTATGTAGCTTACTGCAGTATCCGCAAATCATAACGGGTAATACATTGTCGCTGCTATCATTCATGGGTCTGAGCCGGCATGCCGTAGAGCGGATATTATTTCTTTTTCCTATTGGATATGCTGCTTTCATCTTTGGCACAAGGGCAGGGGTGGTAAGCCTGGCAGCTGCGGCTGTGATTATGTTGCCCCGTGTCATTTTCTTCTCTCAATACCTGCCTGACGCTCTGCTTGAAACCATTGGTGTAGTTTTAATCGGCGCGTTAATAATCTCATGGTTTGACAGTTACAGGAAGGAAAGAGAAAAACGGCAGGGGATGCTCACCAAGCTGCAGCAGGCTGATGAGCAACTTCAGTCTGTATTCCAGGTTACCAGGCGCAATGAGGAGCGCCTATGGGTGTTAAATGAAATTGCAGCCATCCTGGGCCAATCATTAGATCTAAAGGATATCTTACGCTCTGCAGCCGGGAGCATAAAGCAGGCTATGGGACTGGACGTTGTACTAATACTGTTAACAAATGAAAGCAGACAGGAATTTGAAGTTATTGCTCATGTTGGATTTTCCAAAGAGCTTGCCTCCAGGTTGGATGGGCTCAAAGTTGCCGGAGGCTTAATTTACAGGGTTATACAAACTGAGATAATGCAGATCATAGAAGATATGAATCAGGAAACCAGCCCGATTGCTGATATCCAGAAACAGGATGGAGTATTTTCTGAAGTCATCGTGCCGATTAAAGCTAAAGGTAACATTGCGGGAGCTCTGGCGGGAGCCATGCGTTCGCACCGCCAGTTCATGCCCGAAGAGATCGAATTGCTCATTACTTTCGGCAGCCAGATAGGCATGGCAATAGACAATGCGCGTTGTTTTCAACGGGAATGTGTGGCGGCTGAGCAGGCCATGGTATCTGAGAGGCGGCACCGTGAAATATTTGAGAATGCCCATGATGCCATCTGGGTGCACGACCTGGACGGCTATATTACCAGCGCCAACAAAGCCGCTGAAGTGCTCACCGGGTACAGCATGAAGGAAGCGCAAAAAGTGCGAAAAATGAATGTGAAGGACTTTCTTACCGATGAAAGTCTGGCACTGGCCGGGCAGATCCGGCAGAAACTTTTTGCCGGGGAGAAGGTGGACCAGCCTTATGAGCAGCGCATCGTCAGGAGGGACGGCACGGAGGCTATCGTAAAATTAAGCACCACTATAGTTATAGAAGATGGAAAACCAAAGGGGTTCCAGAATATTGCCCGGGACGTGACCAGGGAAAAGGAGATGCAGGATAAACTGCGCATCGCATACCAGGAGCTCACCGAGTCCCACAGGCGCCTGAAGGAAAGCCAGGAGCAGCTCATTCAGGCAGAGAAGTTAACTTCTCTGGGACAGCTTGCTGCATCCATTGCTCATGAGGTCAACAATCCGCTTTCCGGCATCTTGACTTATACCCAGTTGCTCGAAAAAAAGATAAAAACCGACAATTATGATAAAGATGTTGCCCTCAATTATCTGGCTAAAATGGAAGCAGAACTGATCCGTAGCACAAAATTAATCCGCAATCTTCTGGATTTTGCCCGGCAATCGCCGCCCGCCTTCAGGCCGGTCAATTTGAATGAGATTGTCAACCGCGCTTTTGACCTGACCTCACATTCCGCTCAACTGCAGCATATACAGGTCAGCAAGGAACTGGACCCATCCCTGCCCTCTCTTATGGCTGATTTTGATCAGCTTCAGCAGGTTTGCACCAATCTCATTTTAAATGCTATACAGGCTATGCCGAATGGGGGCAATATGCACATACGTACTTCTGTTAAAAATAACCAGGTTAAACTGGAAGTACAGGATACGGGCTGCGGTATTTCGCCCGCAAATATGCAGAAGCTTTTTACGCCTTTTTTCACTACTAAAAGGGAGGTAAAAGGTGTAGGGTTGGGGCTGGCAGTATCCTATGGCATTATTCAAAGGCATAACGGGAAAATTGATGTACAGAGCAAAGAAGGAGAAGGAACGATCTTTACCATCAGCCTGCCTTTGTTTGCCGAGAAAGTAGCCGAGAGAAGTTAGTAAAAGCATTATGCTACCCTGACCGGTATGTGGAGATGACAATGGGAAAAGAAAAAAGAAAAATATTACTGGTGGAAGATGAGACGGTACTGAGGGAAGCCCTGCGGGAATGGCTTGTGGATGACGGGTATGACGTTGAGGTGGCTGAATCGGGAGAAGAGGCTCTGGAGAAAATTAAAAGGCAAGAGTTCGGCATAGTAGTGCTGGATTTGAGGTTGCCGGGCATCGACGGTTTGCACGTGTTTGAAGAAGCCAGGGATATGAAACCTGAGACACAGGGCATAATTATTACAGCTTATCCATCGAGGGAAACAAGGGAAAGGGCTAAAGAAATCGGCCTGCTCAATTACCTACCCAAACCGTTCAAAATAGAGGACCTGGAAAATATTATCAGCGGGGCGCTTGACGAAGTAAACAGAAAGGAAACAAAAAATAAAAATTTATGGCTGGAACTGGGCGCCGTATCTTTTCGCATCTGCACGCGAAATTATGAATGCGGGCATTGCGCATTTGCGCAGGACCTGCAGGATCGGTTCGGTACCATAGCAGTTATCGGGGAAAAGGAGGTCGACAGGCTCAAACAGTTACCTGGTAATCAAAGACTGTGCCGCTATACATCAGTACATTTTGTAAAAAAGGAGAGTGCTGGCCTAATACACTGAAAACATGTCAATTAGCGTGGGATAAATAAGAATAATTCCTGCATTCATCGGCAGGTAGTAATATCAAAAAGGAGGTTGAATTGATATGAAACCAATCTTAATTGTAGATGATGAAGCTATTGTCAGGGACTCAATAGGAGACTGGTTGCGGACTGCCAATTACCAGGTGGAGACTGCTGAAACAGGTGAGGAAGCCCTTGAAATGGTAGAGAAAAAGGAGTACAGCATTTTGATTCTGGATGTCAGGCTGCCGGGTAAGAGCGGAATCCAGGTATTAAGAGAAGTTAAAGCATCCAAACCACATATCAAGTCGATTATCATCACGGCTTTTCCATCGGAAGGATTGGCAGATGAGGCTATGAGACTGGGTGCTGTCGATTATTTAATAAAGCCGGTTTTGTGCGAAAACCTGGAAAGATTGATCCTGGAAACACTTGCTAAATGCGATCAGGAGAATAAGGTTTGAATTACACACAAGTTACCTATTCCTGCATCAAAATCTTTTGCAGAGTACATAGTAGTAAAATAGTTTTTGACTGGGCTGGGTAGCACGGTACCTCAATAACCCCCTATAATCAATAAACAGGCAATAGAATAGGGCGGCCGATCGGCCGCCCTATTTCTTATTTACAGTTACCGAGCCTTATTCAGCTTTGATAATGGCCGCAATACCTTGGCCGCCGCCTTCGCACATGGTGGCGCAGCCGTACTTGCCCTTCTTCTCCTTGAGTATCCTGGCAAGCGTGCCGACCAGGCGGATGCCGCTGGCGCCCAGGGGATGGCCGATGGCCATGGCGCCGCCGTGAACATTGACCTGGTCCCATTTCAGGCCGAACTCTTTAATGGCATACAGGGAAACGACGGCGAAAGCCTCGTTGACCTCCCAGTAATCGATATCCTTGGCCTGCAGGCCGGCAGCCTTTAAGGCGTTCTTGGTGGAGGGGACAGGACCTGCACCCATGATGGTGGGGTCAACGCCAGCAACGCCGAACGAAACGAAACTGGCTATGGGCTTGAGGCCGAGCTTCTTGGCCTTGTCCTTTGACATTATCAGCATGGCAGTAGCGCCCGCATTCAACGGGGAGGACGTGCCTGCCGTGATGGTGCCGTCCGGCTTATAGGCCGGCTTCAAAGCGGCCATCTGCTCCAGGGTGGTGTCGCCCCTGACAGACGCATCGTAATCGTAGAACTGCTTGGTGCCGTCGGCCAGGACTATCTCGACGGGCATGATCTCGCCTTTGAACCAGCCGTCCTTCTGAGACTGAGCAGCCAGCTGGTGGGACCTAACGGCGAATTTGTCCATGTCCTCCCTGGTTATGCCTGCCATCTCCTGCAGCTTCTGGGCTGTGAAGCCCATGTTTACGGAGAACATGAGATCGATTTTCTTATACTGAGGATCGTTTATAAGTTTGTCCGGGTACTTGATAGCGCCGCCGCCGCCCATGGGGATGTGGGTCATGTGCTCGATGCCTCCGCAGAGGACCACATCGGAATAACCGCAGGCTATGCTCATGACGCCGGTCCTCACGCCGCACAGGGCTGAGCCGCACTGCTGGTCGACCTGCTGTGTGGAAACCTCAAAGGGCAGGTTGGCATAAAATGCCGGGAACTTGCCGCCGAAGGTGAAGTTCTCGAGAAGGGGATTGGCCGTGCCTGTGATGGCCTCATCGATCTCCTTGGGATCGAGCTTGTTCCGCTTGATCATCTCGTTCCAGAGCATGGCAAGGACCTCGTCCATCCTATATCCGTTCAAGAGATCCTTCTCGGGTTCCTTGGGACGGGAGCGGGAAAACGGGGATCGTAAATAGTCAATAATCACAACTTCTCTTGCAAGACCCATGGTTATCACTCCTTATATAAAATTTCTGCCTAATTGTACACGATTGCACTGATTATGACAAACACCTTCAAGCGTAATCTTGCCGCGATGGGCAGCGGCCTATCCTTTTATGACACCAAGGGGCACCGCCATAACGATCTTACGCGTGATACCTGCCCCCTGCGCAATTTCAACTACGCCGGTGACATCTTTATAAGCATATGATGCCTCCTCCGCCAGCGATTCCAGGTTGTCTGTTCTGACATAGATGCCCTTTGCAGCAAGCTCGGCTGCCACATCTGTCCCGCGCATCCCCCTCCTGGCCGCACCCCTGCTCTTCAGCCTGCCGGCGCCGTGACATGTGGAGCCGAAAGTCTCCTGCATGGCCCTCTCAGTGCCAACGGCAATATACGAACACCGTCCCATATCACCCGGGATGAGGACCGGTTGTCCCACATCCATGTACTGATCCGGCACACCTATTTGACCGGCGGGGAAGGCGCGGGTCGCCCCTTTTCGGTGGACGCACAGCCTCAGTACCTTGCCATCGACAAGGTGCTCCTCGATCTTGGCGATATTATGGGCCACGTCGTAAACCTGCTCCAGGCCTATCCCATCAATCCGCCTGTCGAACACTTTAGTGAACGATTCCCGGACCCAGTGTGCGATGCACAACCGGTTGGCCCAGGCGAAGTTAGCCGCGCAGGCCATGGCTGCCAGGTAGTCCTGCCCTTCACCTGATTCCACGGGCGCGCAGGCAAGCTGGCGGTCGGGCAGAAGTATGCCGTACTTCCTGACCGCCTCGCCCATTATGCGCAGGTAATCATCGCAGACCTGGTGGCCCAGGCCCCTCGACCCGGTATGTATCAGCATCAGCACCTGTCCTTCGCGAGTAATACCCATGGCGGCGGCAGCATGTTTATCGTATATTTCGCGGACAACCTGCACTTCCAGGAAATGATTGCCCGAGCCGAGTGTCCCCAATTGCGGTGCACCACGCTTTTTAGCCCGGGCGCTGACCTTGTCCGGGTCCGCCATCGTCATGCAACCTCGCTCCTCCGTGACATCAAGGTCCTGCCTGTTGCCATAGCCTTTTTTCACCGCCCATCCTGCGCCCGATGTCAGCACCTCGTCCATCTCTTTTTCGCTTATCCTGATCTTGCCCTCCGAACCAAGTCCGGATGGGACATTATTGAACAGATGGTTGACCAGATCTTTAATTTTCGGCCTGACTTCGCCTTCACCGAGGTTGGTGCGCAGCAATCTGACTCCACAGTTGATGTCATAGCCGACGCCACCGGGCGATACGACACCATCGCTCACACGAGTTGCAGCTACGCCGCCGATGGGGAATCCGTAACCCCAGTGTATATCCGGCATGGCCAGAGAACGGCCGACTATACCCGGCAGGAAAGCCACGTTGGCCACCTGCTCGAGCGACTGTTCCTCCGTGATCATATTCATCATGGCGCTGTCGGCATAAACGAGCCCGGCTACCCTCATGCCGCTCTTATAATCCTGCGGAATCTCCCAGCGGTAATCGTCTATTCTGCGTATGTCTCCCTGCCATGAAGTCATGAAAATTCCCCTAAATATCGAAGATTATTCGGGCCGAATACTCACCGTCCCGTTCCACAATCTTGAGATCGTGATAGGTGGCAGCCTTGATCTCCCTCTTGAACCTGTCATCTTTCAAATCCAGCTCCTGCCCGGAGCATCTTGCCTCCAGTCGGTTCATCTCTATCAATATATCAAATTCACACAGGACCAGCTTCTCCGTAAATATTATATAAAGCAACTCATTGAGCCATTGCACCAGCAGGGTTTCCAGATCCCTCGCTTCCAGAACGATTCCCTTGGTAATATCCCCATGCAGCGTACCCACATCGATCATCAGAGACAACATGCCGGAAGCGGCACTGGAGAAAAGGTCGGCCGGATCGCTCCCGTGCGCCATAATGCCTATATCGGCAGTATGGTCTATCACTTCGAATGACGAGCCCATTACACCTTACATTATAAACTCAAATGGCGGCCGGCCACACGGGTACAGTGTTTGACTTAAAGCTTGGGGGGATGCTACCATATTTAGTCTTTCGGGCCGCTAGCTCAATTGGTAGAGCAGTTGACTCTTAATCAACCGGTTCACGGTTCGAGTCCGTGGCGGCTCACCAGGTCTCTTGCGATTGGTTTTATTCCGGTTTTCTCCATACCTGAATAACCTGAGGGCGTGATGTTTGAGAATATATAGTTTCCCCTCAAGGAGAATACCATGCTGCGCAAACTGATATTTATTTTGCTTATCCTGTACGGCTCAATCGTTCTATACGCAACAATCGCTCTCGCCGTCAGGGGCCCTGTACCTGAGGTCATAGTCCCCATCGGCACGCTGACCGGATTCAGCTTCTGCCTGCTGCACGCCGGCGACCGGCTGGGCTGGAAAAATGCCTTTTTACTGCTCGCTTTTGTATTCGGTGTTAGCCTGTTATTCGAAAGCCTCGGCGTGGCTACCGGGATGGTATACGGCCCCTATCATTACACTGCAAAACTCGGCCCAAAATTCCTGGGCCTCGTTCCCTATCTCATCGCCGTAGCCTGGTTCATGATGATGTATCCCTCGTTCGTAATGGCTGAATGGATCATCCCTTCATCGTGGACGCGCGCAAAACGTCTGCTGTCAATTGCCGCAGTCGGCGGGCTGATAATGACTGCCTGGGATGTGGTTATGGATCCGATTATGGTCGCCAGTAACTACTGGGTTTGGGAAGTGCAGGGGGATTTTTTTGGCGTCCCTTTGCAGAACTACTGGGGATGGTGGCTGACGGTTTTCACTACCTTCGTTCTATACCTGCTGGTCACCCGTAACCGGTCCTATGCCAGGGAAGCCGGGTTCGACCGTATGGTGATTGTCGCTTTCATGATTACCGGCTACGGTAACATCATCAATGCGTTGACTGGCGGCCTGGGTGGCCCGGCCCTGGCCGGATTCTTCGCCCTGACACCGTGGGTGCTGCTGGCCTGGATGAGAGTTGGCAGTAATAGCCTACGGAAGGCCAATTGACCTCCCCGTGAGTCGTCTGGTGTGATCGGCAGTCATCTAAGTATTGTTCCCTATTTAAATGTTAACCTAAGGGGTATATAATAATATTAATTAATAAGTTAAGGAGGACATCATGGCAGTAGACAAAGGGAGGATAGTTGGCCTCATCGGTTTCTGGTGCTTCATTGTAGGTCTCGTTATTGCCGTTGTGGCCGGACTTGTGCTGCCCGGGAACGCGGTGGTAACCCTCATACTGGTCATTTTAGGCATCGTAATCGGATTCCTCAACATCACACCCAAGGAGCTCCAGGCACTCCTGCTGGCAGCGATCGCCCTGATCGTAGTCGGCAATGCATTCGCACCGCTTAAATTCCTGGGCATCGACACATACATCGCTGGTATCCTGGCCTATATCACGGTCCTGGTTGCCCCGGCAGCGGTCATCGCCGCCATCAAGACACTGTGGCTCATCGGCAAGCCGGGAGACTAAACTCAAGCCTAATCGGACTTGTAACGGCCTCACACTGTAACAGAAGGGCAGGAAAGCCAAGTACTTGGCTTTCCTGCCCTTTATTGTATAGATAACGCAGTTCTGAATACTTTTACTGTACCAGAGGGCCGGGTGTCACTCCCCTGAAAACGAATCTCATGGTAAATGTGATGTGACCGCCCGCCGAGAGGTACTGGGATGATGGTGAAATACCCTCGAAAACGGAGCTGTACGGTCCGCCGGAACTGTAGCTGACGGAATACGTCCCTACGGGCGCATTGGTGAAGCTCTGGGGTGCGTAATTGCCCGATTCCACGTAAGGGCCGGTCAACACGTATCCCACACTGCCTGACCACGGCTCATCGTTGAGCGTGGCATGGACACTCACAGCCCCTTTGGGCTGCCCATAAAAGTTGAGTGTGAAGATAATAGTCCCGTTGGGTCCCAGCGTCTGTGAGGAGGATGGCGAGACTCCTGAGAAGGTCGCACCGGTGGGACCGCCCGAGTTATACCTTACGGAATATGTGCCCGTCGGCTGGCTGCTGAAATCGCCCGGAATGGATGAGCCGGTGTCGTACTTCGGGCCGCTGATCGTGTAGCTGATCGGTCCTGAGCCAATGGCCGTTTGCCACGGTGCACCGTCAAGTGTGGCGTTAACAATGATAGACCCGTACGACTGGTGCGTCACGAAATTCATCGTATAGTAGATCGATCCCCCCTGGCTTAAGACCTGCTGAGCTGAAGGGCTGATGCCCAAGAGGGTAGCCCCTGCCGGCCCGCCGGAATTGTAGTTCAATTGTATGTTCCCCGACGGAAGGCCGCCGACCGTGCCGGGTACGGAGTAACCGCTCTTTTCCACCGGGCCACTGACCGCGTAATGGGAAAGGGTATAGTTTACCGGCCCCGACCATGCCGAGCCATTGTGTGTGGCTGTGACCACCGCAGCGCCGGATACGCTACTGCTGCGGAAGCGCAGCGTGAAATTGATCGTCCCTGAGGAGGAGAGCGTTTGCGTTGAAGAAGGATGGATGGTTTCCAAGACAGCCCCGGCAGGTCCTCCTGAATTATACGTGAGTGTATAAACTCCCATCTGCATATTGGGGAAGCTCTGGGGACTGGAATATCCCGTGGCATAGCCGGGCCCGCTAATGGAATAGTTCACACTGCCCACCCAGACCGAGCCATCCAACGTGGCGGAAACCGTGATGGTGCCCGGTGTGCCTACAGGCTGGACGCTGCCGGATGTAACGAAATACCAGGGCGACGTCCATTCCGACTTCTGTGATCCACGGAAGGCGCGAACCCTCCAGAAGTATGTATTTCCTTCACTTAGCTTTCCTGACGGTATAGCGTAAAGCATATTGGTTATGCCGGAGGCGTCTACGATCAGGTTCTGGAAGGAGCTGTCGGACGACACCTGCACATGATACGTGTCCGGACTGACACTGACCCAGGTAAGCACAGCCATCTGCGCATTCACCGTGCCCGCATTGGACGGCGAGGTCAGTACAACACCCAGAGGCGCAGAGATGACACCGCAACCCAGTACAGTCACCAGTGAGAGCAAAAGACAGATTATTGTAATTCGCATTTCAACCTCCTATATTATGCCTATCTGTTAGCGATTGTAGCACAGGCATACTGTAGCGTACAATGAGTACGTAAGCAAAACGGGCCGTGGCTTTGCCACAGCACATTTGATAAAATAAAAGACACGTTTCATCGGGCCAGCGTACGGGGGAGTGTCGGAACTGGCAGACGAGCATGACTTAGGATCATGTGCCGCAAGGCGTAGGGGTTCGAGTCCCCTCTTCCCCAGTGGCAGAGTAAATAACATAGGCAGGTGACAGCAATGGAGATGCAGATAAGAAAAACAAAGAAATCAAAGATCCACAAGGTGGATTTCTCCAGCCTGGGTTTCGGCGATGTCTTCAGTGATCACATGCTGAGGATGGACTATAAGAACTATAAGTGGGGCCCGGCCAGGATCACGCCGTTCGCACACGTCCGGATCCTGCCGTCTCTGACCGTGCTTCACTATGCCCAGGCGGTGTTTGAAGGGTTGAAAGCTTTTCGCGCCAAAGACGGGACCATCAATGTATTCAGGGCGGATAAACATATCGATCGCTTCAACCGCTCGTGCCACCGCCTCTGCATACCCGAGATCGATAAGAAAGTGTTTATGGATGGCATCCTGAAGCTGGTGGAAACCGAACGAGAATGGGTACCCGGGCAGAAGGGCTACTCTCTTTACATCCGGCCGTTTGTCTTCGCTTCTGATAACAACCTGGGCGTCCATGTCTCCAAGACATACAAGTTTTTCATTATACTTTCGCCAGTGGGCGCTTATTACAAGGAAGGTATGAACCCGGTAAAACTGATAACGGCCATTGAACACACGCGCGCCGTCGAGGGCGGGACAGGCTTCGCCAAGACACCGGGCAACTACGCCGCAAGCCTTTATGCTGCTCACGAAGCGCAGAAAAAGGGCTATACACAGGTGCTATGGCTGGACGGCGTGCAAAAGCATTATATAGAGGAAGTCGGAACCATGAACGTGTTCTTTTACATCGGTGACGAACTTATTACGCCACACCTGGGCGGCACCATCCTGGCTGGCGTTACCCGCGATTCGGTCATTCACCTTGCCAGGGACTGGGGAATAAAGGTGCTGGAGCGCCGACTATCTATGGACGAGGTTATCGCAGCCTGGGAGGCCGACAAACTGAGGGAGGCTTTCGGCACGGGCACCGCGGCTGTCATCTCACCCATCGGCTCTATTACGCATAAGGAGAAAACCATAGTCATCAACGGCGGTAAAACCGGCGCTCTTTCTATGAAATTATATGAGAATATAACGGGTATCCAGTACGGCGAGAAGCCGGATAAGTTCAGCTGGATTACCAGGATAAAGTAGACCGCTGCGGGCGCCGCCTGGCTGCTATAGCTGCAAATGGTGGCGCCCGCTATTTGACACATTTTCAGCGCAGACTATATACTTTACTCTGCATTTCTGAGGGCCATTAGCTCAGTTGGTTAGAGCACAGTCCTGATAAGACTGGGGTCTGTGGTTCGAATCCACAATGGCCCACCATGAAGCTAAAATAATAACCATCCAAGACAGTCCCCGAACCAACAGTCTTAACGTCTTTAGCGAGAACATTTAATTAGATTCGTGCAAATCAATGGTCCACCGTACCTATCCATCAAAGCCCTTATAAAGCCTTATTCGATGCGTACGGTATATGTCCGACTCAGCGGGAGCGTCAGGTGGAGCGGCAAGAAAACTATTTACAAATCTTATGGCATATGGTAAATACTTATAACAGTGTCATCAAAACCTTGAGCACCCCACGAATTGCTTGTAGATAGTTTCTTCCCTATCTCAATTTTACTTTCCTGATCAGGACATGTACCTGAGGTGCAGAAATAAACCCAGCCACGATCGGGTGTATTGAAACCAATAAAATTCATGGCTATTTGGCCATATGTTTCTGAACCTTTAGTTTTGGCAATTATGTAATAGGCTCTTATTCCTTTCTGCCTGGCATTATCAATAATTTGTGCAACTGCGATAGGGTGGTTATTTGGATAATCTTTATCTGTACTGTCCTGTTTCATGAAAGCCGCAGCTTCGGAAGAGCTTGGATCTTTAAGTGCGCTTGTTGTCGATGCAAGCTGCTGTTCGAAATCAGCGATTTTCTTTTCGAGGTCTGTTTTATCCGCTGTTAATTTTATCTTTTCGGTGTTGAGCTGGTTGACCTGATTTTGCAAGCTTGTTAATTGCTGTTGAACGTCAGCAGGAACACCGCATCCTGCAACCGCTATTATGGCAAGCGATAATACAATGGCAAAGACAAATGATGGTTTCACGTGCAACCTCCTTATGGGAATGATAGTCAGAAGATATTATATACAAGTGGCTATTTTAATGGAATATTTTTCAGTGATCTTTAATCCATTTTATCAGGTCGTCTTTCATAAACACCCTTTCCCCTCCGATTTTCTGTAAAGGCAAGCCCTCACCCAAGGACTTGCATATGGTGTAGTGACAAATACCCAAGAAGTCAGGGAATTCGATGAATGTAAAGAATATCCACTCGATCTGTGAGTAATTCTTGGAGCGCTGGAATAAGCTTTTTGCTATCAAACAGGAGTTCGGGAACTGTCCATAATGCCCCACCATTTAGGTCATAATTTCACAACGATTGTTAATTTCCCGACGAAGCAAATAGAATTCACCCAGACTTCCTTCTGGAAAGTTGCTGACGCCTTCCCCAAACGGGTTATTGCTTCAGAGACTTCTCATGCCTCGCGAGGAGCTCGTCGCGGTTCTGGCTTAGGTCCATTCCGGTCGGTGCGGTGGGATAAGGTTGACTGATCATCAACCCTGTCCAAAGGATGCGATTGTAGGTCGGGAAATCCATCTTGTCTGCGGAGGTAAAGTCCATCCCTTTCGTGACCTCTGCCCAGTATTCCGCGTCGTGCGTTGGCTTGGGCACGATCAGGCCGGCCGGCTTGGGAGGCAGCGGCAGTTGTGTATTGTAGAGAGCCGGTGAGGGAGCGGCGGTAAAGCTCCACTTGCGCGGTGTCGTGTCGAAGACATCAGCCATGGGTCTCCCGAGTGCGTCGTTCAGGTTCATCGGCGGGAGGCCCAAGACCATTTCTATCGTGCGCAAAAAGTCGATGGTGTTGTACTGCGTGGAGACCAGTGCACCCTGCTTCACATAAGCACCGGCGATGTACGCAGGGCTGCGATGCGAATCGACGTGATCAGGTCCATCCTGGGAGTCGTCTTCAACGACAAAGATCAGCGTGTTGTCGGCGTACTTGCTGCCTGCGATCTTTTGAATCAGCAGACCAACCGCATAGTCGTTGTCAGCTTGTTGCAGCTCCGGAGTATTCACGCCGTCAATCGCGGTGGCAAAGTTTCCGGTGTGATCGTTCATCAAGCGGACCAGGCTTAAATGAGGAAGATCCTCTCCGCCATTGACGTACTTGGTGTCGAACTCCCGCTCCCACTCCTTGAAACGCCAATAGTCCGGATACGTGGGATCCCAACCGCGGAAGTACGGATCAGTATACGGGATGAGGGAAACCTCGGTAGGGTAAGCCGTAACCGTGTTGGTTGAGGCCGGATCGTGAGCGAGAGAAAGGCTGTAGGGGGAGGTTGGGGGGAATGTATAGCGGGTCCCATCAATGGAGAACCCATAGTTTCGCACTGTGAGTTTTGCCCGCAACGCAGCGTCCCACAAAAATCCGGTATTGATTTCATTGTCCGGTCCATCCGGTGCAGCCGTATCGGTCTGGCCCGGCAGCACATCCGGATCGTCCGACGTCAGGGGATTGGCGGCCTGACGCGCTGCGACGCCCGGGAGGGCAACGTTCACACTACGATTTAAACCACCTTGGTCGAGGCTGAGGCCACGTCCCGCGTAGGTCACCGTGTATTGGCTTTCTATCATGTTTTGAGCTTGAGCCGTGGTGGACCATGCCCAGCCATCATAGCTGACTTCAGCGGTGCACATAAAGTTATCCAACGTGACGAACGTTCGAGCCAGCGAATGAAAATTGGGTGTGAGCGCCTTGCCGAATTCAGCCAGAGCAGGGTCGCCATTGCCGATCTCAAGGTCGCCCAGAATCTGATCGTAGGTCCGATTTTCCTTGATGATAAAAATCACGTGCTTGACACCCTGACGTACGGCGTCCATGACTGCCACGTCATTTGGACTTACGGTGCTTGAGAAACGGTTGTTCGCGGCTACCTGCGCAGTGAGCGTCAGGAGTTGAACCTCATCGGGGGTCGGGAAGCTCTGCAGACCAGCTTTGATCAACTGGGGATTATACGCATTACTGGCATAGCCATTTTGGTGTGTCGGCGGGCCGTAGCTATAATACATGGTCGGGTTTGCACCCGTCGGCGACTTGGCATTCACCACGTACACATATTTGCCATCGCCGCTTAAACTCACGGAGGTCGGGTACCAACCGGTCGGAATGAGTCCAACCACCTTGGAACCCCTGTTGCTCGCGCTCAGCGCAATCACCGCCACGGCATTCAGATTGCCATTCGTCACGTAGAGCAGCTTTTCATCCGGGGATAGCGCCACGCTGTTGGGGTTCGCTCCTTTATACTTCTCCAGCGCGGAAGGCAAGACCGACCCGCGCGGCAGTACCGGGATCGTTTCGAGGATCG
>Ga0247842_10004765_pt1 | contig 16650 bp, 19 predicted proteins | sample LaCruzMarch2015__3_FD_192411 | JGI IMG/M metagenome (GOLD analysis project Ga0247842, IMG submission 192411) | Freshwater microbial communities from meromictic Lake La Cruz, Castile-La Mancha, Spain - LaCruzMarch2015_19m | ecosystem: Environmental > Aquatic > Freshwater > Lake | place: Spain...
AAGCGACCGACTCCCCGCCTTCTGGCTACATCGTCTTCAAACTTCCACCCTCAACCGCCGCCGTGCCGCCTAACCCGAAGAATTATGTCTTACACCCTTACGGCGGGGACATGGATGGGTTTGGGCACAAAGATAGATCCATGCCCATTTTTGTGATTAACGACAGTGGCCGAAATGGAGAAGGAAACCGGGCTGGATTTTATGAGTGAATTGCCGGATGATGTGGAGAACTGGTTGGAAGCAGAGAAGGCGGGGATGTGGTGAAAGGAAACGGTATGAAAAACTCACTTGGCGCAAAGACCCTGGCCGCAGTGCCTGTAAGCGCCACCCACCCGATGAAAAAACCGCTCTTCCGCCACCCATCCATTTTACCCTTGTTTCTCGCTGTCTCATTCCTGACAGCCCGCATCACAGTGGCTGCCGACCCCGCCAACGAGGAAACACCGGCAGCACAAACGGAGCCCAACTTACCCAGGCTTGCAACCTTCGATGACAGAATGCAAACCATCCTAAAAACATTCGCCGTGGAAGGGCGAGACCGTTTCATGCGGGCCGAATGCCTCTTCGCCCTGGGACGCCGCGACGAGGCCCTTGCCGAGGTGAACAGGGGTCTCGATCCACTTGTGCCCGGCAACAAAATCAACCGCTGGATGCATGGCGGCAACACCGGTTTCATCGCCTGGCCGGGGATCGATTGCTACATCCGCTTCGAGAAACAACTCGACGATGCCACCAAGGACCGTTACCGCAAGATCTACACTGGCGGAGTTTTCTACGCAAGGCTCTCCACCAGCAACCACAAAATCATGGCCGCCATGACCCGCTATCTGGCCACCCAGGTCTGGGGACCGGACGCCTTCCGCGCCGACCCCTACTTCATGGCCAAAGACCCCTACATCATCAAGATGACGCAAAAGGCTAAAAACCCTCCGCCCGGCTACGTCTGGGGCACCAGCTTCGCTGGCGGCGATCCGACCGGGGAAAAATATCTGCGGGACATCATTGCCGCCACCGTCAAGGGCGGACCAGGCGAATACGCTTCCCGTCCCTACGGTGCCCAGAATGTACTTCCTCTACTTTGCCTGGCCGACTGCGCCAAAGACCCCGTCATGGCCGCCCGGGCCCGCATTGCCTATGAAATCTGCTTTGTACAGTTGGCCCCCGCGTGGCTGCGGGGTCACCTCGCCACCTTTTCTCCCCGCTCTTACCCCGATGTCGAGTGCCAGCAACCCTGGGGTTTCGCCACCCTGCCCTGGCTCTACTTCGGCGGAGTCACCCCCGGCATCAAGGGCGCCAAAGCCGCCGCTGCCGCCGCCGTCAGCACCTACCGCCTGCCCGAACTGATCGTCAATGCCGCTACGGACCGCTCTTCCCCGTATTTCTATAAGGCCTTCATCAACGGCTGGGTCTTGAATCACTACGTCAACAAAGACTACGTTCTGTTTTCACGTTCCGCAAAGAGGGGCGGACGACCTTGGGGAGGCCAAAGCTACCCCTGCGGTGTGATGTGGGAGGAACCCAACGTGAGAAGGGGAAGCCATCTCTGGGTCACCAACCCGTCCGAGGATGAACCCGGTGAAATGGGAAACCACACCCACGGCATCCGCTCCTATGAACAGGAAATCCTCGGCCGGGACAGCCTTCTCTTTGTGTTGCAGATGCCTCCCGATGTCGCTTTCCCCTACGCCCTGTGCTATGTTCCGGGCGGACATCGCACCTTCATCAATGACGGCTCCAGCGCCGGCCGGATCTACCTCCACTACGGAAGCGTTTTGATCGCCGTCAGTGCCTCAAGACCCTTCGACTGGGATCCCAAAGCCGGCATCCACGCCCAGGCAGGCAAGGCCCGCGAAGGCGATTCCGAGTTCCGTGTCCGCTCTCTCGCCTGCGCTCTGGCCATCGAAACCGCCCTCCCCTCCGAATTTCCTGGGGCCTCACCCGCCGAACAACTGGCCAAATTCAAGGAACGTCTCCAGTCCAAAAGCTCCCTGAAGATGACCGGCGACAATCCTTCCGCCGCCACATATCAAAACCGCCACGGCGATCATATCGAGTGTACATTCAACGGACCCGACAAGGTCAACGGCACCGAGGTCGATTACCAAGCCTGGCCCAGTTCCGAAAGTCCCTGGACCAGCCAAAAAACCAGCGGGGGACCGCTCGAAGTCACCGACGGCAAAACGCTGCGCAGTTATGACCTGATCAATTGGAAAATCAGCGAGCGCAAGAAGTAGGCCCGGCATCCGGCATGAGGAAAGGGGAGAGGCGGATGAAACTGATCAAAAAGTGGCCACTATCACCACTTGATGTAAAGTGGTGGAGCGGAGGAGGCTCAAGACGCCCAACATCGATCAGCTCGCGAAGCGCGGATTGGTTTTTGATAACGTTTTCCGGACCTCGCAGTGGAACTGGGCACTTGCAAACGTGGAATACACATCGTTGCCGTCGGCAAAAGCCTGATGTAGATCCGACTGCCCGGCAACATAAGCCAAGATCCGCGCTTCTATCTGCGATGCATCGCCACTGACCAGCATGTAACCCGGCGGCGCGGAAATAGCCCCGCGCACACCTGTGGCAAGCTCCGCGTCAATGGCACTCCCAACAACCTTCTTCAAATTCTGGATATTGAATCCGTCGCCGCCGGCAAACCGACCAGTGTTGGCTCGATGATATGAGAGCAGGAACGGGCAATAGCCATTCATGAGCTTCGTGGCCTGCTCAAGGTGGTTCAATCTCACACGCAGATCGTCGGCAGACCCCAGCGCCACCATTGCTTCGACCAAGTGACGGACAATCAGATCATCGTCGAGAATCAGCTCCTCCCTAGCACGGTCTCCTTTGGCCAAAGCGAGTATCATCCCGGTCCTGCCGGTCTTCACAGGTAGACAACGGCCGGTAGCGGCAAGAGCCGTTGTGAGAATCTCAGGAAATCGCTTTGTACTGCGGATGTCCTTTTCACTATATGATCGCGGCCACAATGCCCCGGACAAGGCGATTGCGGTGTGTTACGGCCAGCAGGCTGTTGATGAAACTTACTTGATGAGCAACATGCTGCCGGAATCACCGAACTTGAACCGGCACGTGTGGATGCAGTTGGAGCGCAAAGAAATCGACGAGTATGCACGGACATTCGGAGAAATATGGGTTATTACAGGCGGTGTGTTCGGCCAGAATGCAAAGAGATTGCCAGACGGCGTGGAGATTCCCGATGCCTGCTACAGGATTATCGTTGATGAAGATCAGGGGAAGCCAAGGGTGCTGGCGTTTGTCATACCGCAGAATGTTGCGCCCACTGATGATGCCGCGAAATATCTAACCAGCGTGGATCAAGTAGAAAGAGAGACCGGTCTGGATTTTATGAGTGAGTTGCCGGATGATGTGGAGAATAAGTTGGAAGCAGAAAAGGCTGGGATGTGGTGAGGTGCTTATTTAGACTGGGGAAATGACCTATGGGGAAATCAATTGAAGACACAACATTCTGCCAGTTGACAAAGCAGATACTCAAGAAGGAGATGGCAACTTATATTGATATGGTCTCTGAGCCTCGATTCATATGTCGCAAGTGTTTCCGCATATCCCATAAGAAACAGAATCTATGCCAGCCAAAGAAGATAAAGTGAATGTGCCTGAATTTCCCCACTGCCGTATCCAGCACTCTGGATATAGTGGCGAGGAGACAGGGCTTCCCGGACAAAAGGAGCCAGTATGAAGAAGATTCTATCATTGTTCGCAGTGGTCGGATTGATGGCTTTTATGGGATGCGGCGGTGGTGACGATAATACTGTCGCCTTGCCAACGCCCACTGGTTCCGGCTTTCTGACAGGCAAGTGGGAAGGCAGACTTGCAATAGCGAATGGTGGAGGCGGAAGCTCAATTTCGTACAGCTTCTACTCACAACATTGGATACTCGATCATGAAGGCACGACTGTCACCATGACCAGCTACAAGACAGACAACGACGGCGCTATTACCATTTATGGAACGTATCAAGGCCGGATTGAGGGTGACGACCTTACTTTCGATGATCTTGATGATAACCTTGCCTACATACATTTGATTATCGAACCTGACCACAACACGCTGACCAACCATTGGACGCCCAATGGCAATAGCGGTGGGCAGCTTACCAGGGTTGTTGAGTGAGCTCGGCAAGGATGTGGCGCTGCGTGATCGTCTCCTATTATGAATTACGCTCCCGGACAAGACGACGTGGGAGGACGGCGACGACAGCTATTTCATTCAATTCGGGGCTACTGGGACGGGTGGAAGGGTGTATGGGGGCGGTAGGGTCGGAAATGAGGGAATGTATCTCCGGTTGAACTTTGCTTACAACGGCATGTCGGAATTCAGTTATGACCAGGAAGAATGGGTCAGGGTGGAGTAAGCGGTCAAAACTATCCATCCACCCACGCCCTGATCGCCGGAACCATCGTTTCCATTATTGTCAGAATCTGACGCCCACCCGAGCAAACGGGCCGCCGAAGTTCTCGGTGGACTTAATAGTTGTATAACGGTTATCCGGACCATACGATGGGCTGCTATAACTATGGAACATTGCATCATACAATGTTGTCGTCTCGACGGGCACGTAATTGTAACCTACCTCTAGTTGAAGCCCGATACGTCTACGGTGAGGGTTCTTGAATGCGTATCCAATAGTAACTCCGCCACCAAATTTTCCCGTGAATTCAGCAACAGTTCCGCCGCCTGCCGGACTACTGTAGCTCGGCCCAGCCTGAACATATAAACTGGGCTCCTGTGAGAACGAATACCTCAAATTCAAAGATGGTATCAACAATTGAATTTCGGCATTCACGAGATCCATCGGCGATGCCAGTTCTAAAGATGGAACAACCGCCCAGTTATCGTCGAATCGAATCTTGCCGCTCACAACAAAATCCAAGAACATGACCTGTGCGTCTCCGCCATGATCTTTCATGTAACTATTACCACCGGGGCTTGCCATGACGCCCAAACAAATCCCAGGGCGGAACACTGCCTCTTCACCCATGGTCGATGCTGTTTGTGTAAGGATAACTAATCCGGCAGTGATCCCGCATGTGATCCAGTTTGCTTTCATCGTATTCCTTTCCTGTCTTGCTGTCTTTCTTGCTGATGAATCCCGTTAAGAGATCTTGTTCCATCCCCGCTTCCCTGCCAACTCTTTTCCTTAACTCTTCTTTAACGTGCCTGTCTACGCAAATGCTCATATCGTTGCGAGCCATTGGGAATTGGATGGTAATTCTGGATTTGGTGTTTTCAGTAGCAGGACAAGAGACGAGGCGGAAATTGCGTTTACTGGCGGTGGTATAACTCAAAGAAGGGGGGGGCATTGGCTGTCTGTAACATCAGGCTGTTGTCAACCAGGCTGTATGGGGTGTTCATATCCCAGATGAAGCTGATCTCGGACTGATCCGCTGCCCAAGAATAGGAATTAGTGCGGTTAGGAGTAATCACCGTTATTGTCTTGTCGGCGTTGAACACGTAGTCCTTAGCAAAAGAGGAATCCGGAGAAATGTCCATCGGCCCATTCTCAGTAACCACTCTTGTCAACGTCCAGTGCCCGACAAGAGCAGACTCGTAAGCATTCAGCATGACTGGTGCGGCAGAGATCGCATTCTCTGCACTATTATCTCCGCCCCCGCATCCAGCAAAGGACGACAATCCCACAACTGCAACCAACGATAGCAACTGCTTCATGCCATACCTCCTGTTGGTGGAGACTCCGATCTTATTACTTGCGGCACTCTCTCCAATTTCGATGGGACAGACAAGGCTAAACGAGCCAACCCTTTCCCTTAACTTGCCGGTCCATGCAAATACTTATCAATAAAAGCTCGAACTGTAAGCGTTGTCTGGCCAAGAAGTGTTGTGGGCGCTTCATTCTGTAGCTCTCTGTAGAGCTGATAGACTTGATTGCTGCTCAGACAGTTAGTAAAGACCGCGATGTTATCAATGTAGCCTTGGTAACTCCAAAACCGTTGCATGCTTCCGCCGTCATTCTGCATGCTGCCAATCATTAACCCATAATTGTAAACGGGCAGGCTGGCCACAGGGAAGACGTGTGGTGGTACGGGTAATTCCTGATAGGAGTTGGTATATGAGTAGTTTGTAATTGCGTAAGGGGTGAGCGCACCGTCCAGATAAAGACTTATACTTGATCCGCTTCTTGTCAGGGTTATATTCGTGTTTGTACCATAGGGGACCGTATTCTCGGCCCACGAGATTCTCACGAACTGTTCACCATGGCCACCAGATGAGTTGCCTCTCGTGTAAGTCCACCGGAAGCTCTGGCGATCAAGCTCCCACAACCGCGGCCAGAACTCGTTTTGTCCTGACCCGATGAAAGAATTATCATTGGATGCGATGCACGTAACGTTGAACGTGAAGTCATTGATCGGAAAAGGAGGAGGATTGTATCCCATGAATAGCACGTCGTGATCATTCAAAATTGTGCCCAAGCCCGTCGGTTGACCATCAAAATAGAGCATCCCGTCGTTATTGGCCTTTGATGTCCAGCTTGCCCCATATACTGTAGGGTCCTGGAAGGAAGAGATAATCCGTATGTGGCGTTTTACCAGGAACAATGGCATTACCGAGGGCTTCCATAACAAGATGGAGATGATCTCACGTAGAGCCTTTGGTTTTAGAAACTTCCAAAACTATAGGCTGAGGGTAAGAGTATTATGTTCCTAGGTGAAAAGGTGGTTGCCCCACTTAATGGTGTTGATCCTGTTGATCCTGATCCCACCAATGAATCCGCCACTTTGTAAAGTGGTGGAGCGGAGGAGGCTCGAACTCCCGACCCCCACGTTGCGAACGTGGTGCTCTACCAACTGAGCTACCGCCCCGAAAATCACCCGCCTTTGCCGCGGAAACCGACAAAGAGCATGTACACTACTCCGGAACCGTGGTTGAATTCAATCCAGATCTTATAGTTGATCGCTATCTGGCTAAAGCCCCAGCTCCGTCAGGCCGGCATGCCACGGCAGTGCGCGGACGTTTGCGATCTTCCTGACTGTGGGATCACGAGAGAGACAAAAGGCGGTTGCCCCGGGCATGTCTCGCAAGAAATGCTCAAGACCACGGGTGTCGCGCTCGTCCACATGGTCGGTCGACTTGATCTCCAGCAGTGCCGGTGCCTGTCCCGGCCGTTCCACGATAAGATCAATCTCCGCCCCGTCCTTGGTGCGAAGGTACGAAAATGCATAGTCGTTCTGCCTGTACATGCTGCGGCGCAGTATTTCCACAACAATGAAATGCTCAAACGACCGGCCGTAGTCGTAGGTGCCAGGTCGGATATCAACGGTCAGCAGGCGTGACAGCGCCCGCCTGATGCCCGGGTCGAACAGGTAGAATTTGGGCGCATGAGTCTGGCGCTTGCGAACCGAACAGTGAAAGGGCTCCACCAGGAATCCCACCAGCGTGTCCTCCATGATCTGGAAGTACGATTGGACCGTCTTCACATCTACTCCAACGTCCCGTGCCACATTGGTGTAGTTGACAACCTCGCCGTTGACCTGGGCGGACACTTCGAGAAATCGGCGGAACGGATCCAGTGATCTCACCATATGCTCCGCCCAGACCTCCTCCTTTAAGTAGGTCAATGCATACGCACGTAGAAAGGAATTACGTTCCTCATCTGTTGAGCAGGCTTGCAGCCCCGGCAGTGTGCCGAAGCGCAGCGCCGAATCAAGGTTGAATGTGTCCCCTAGCTCCGGGGCCGTGAAAGGGAAGAGATGATACACCGATGCCCGGCCCGCCAACAGGTTTGTGTTGTGACGCTTCAACTGCCGGGCGCTCGATCCGGTCAACGCGAACTTGACCGCACCACGCTCGATTTCGGAATGAACCACGTCGAGCAGGCGGGGCGCTTTCTGCGCTTCATCAATTACGACCCATGTCGGAGCAGGTGACATCGCGTGAATCTGCTCGGCCAAATCGGCTGGACGACGGGCATAACGGTCTTCCTGTTCGGGGTCAAGAAGATCCAGCCATAAAGGTTTCTCTTCCAGGAAATACTGTCGTAAGAAGGTCGATTTGCCCGTCCCTCTGGCTCCAAATAACATGAAACTTCTTGCAGCCAAGATGTTTATGTTTCTATTGATCATGGTCCATATATGTACGACAGTTATGGAGTATTGTCAAGTATCCACTCTAGCGCGATGATTCCTTTGGGAATGGGTGGTCGGCCTTGACCGCCGTGTGGGCATGAAGCAAAATACGCGTTCGCAATAAGATTCACCGTCATCAGGCCGGAGATCCATGAGTATGACCCTGTGGCGCTTTTCTTGAAAGAGCCTCACGGCTTAGACTCCGTTGCAAGCCTCGTCAATCCCGACGTCGGGAAATTCCATTGTCAGCACTATGCCGGAGAGCTTTCTGATCGGGGCTTCGTCGTCCGCTATCAGAATCCGCTTCTTCTCCCGCTCAGCAGGCTTCTTCCTGAAAATAGCTGATAGCTTGAACATGATCCTGACTGGATAATGCTGAAGTTAGCCTCGCAAGTCAATCTCGGGCGCATTTGATCGGCGATTCCGAATATGCGCGGGAGGCTGTTGAAGAGAGACCTTTTCGCGGTGGCGGCCCACCCAATTCGCGGTTTTGGCTTTGATACAGCGTCGGGGCTGATGTAGTCTTCAGCAACTCGAAGGAGATAGGGGAATGAATGCTCTATATCTGGTGGTAGTCATAATGCTGGCTGCCGCGCTGGCATACCGGTACTACAGCGCCTTCATTGCGGCCAAAGTTCTTGCGCTCAGCGATTCCAAGCCGACTCCAGCGCATACGCTCAAGGACGGCCAGAACTACGACCCAACAAACAAGTGGGTGCTGTTCGGACATCATTTTGCAGCAATTTCCGGCGCGGGTCCTTTGATCGGACCGGTTCTTGCCGCGCAGTTTGGTTATGCGCCGGGTTTTCTCTGGATACTGCTCGGATCCGTTCTCGCGGGCGGGGTCCATGACTTGATGATACTTGCGGCATCGATCCGTAGAAACGGCAAGTCGCTGGCTGAAATAGCACGAAACGAAGTAAGCCCCCTGGCTGGCACAGTAGGTTCAATTGCCATACTGATCATAATCATTCTGGCGCTGGCCGGCTTGGGTTTCGCCGTGGTGAAAGCGCTGGCGGAATCTTCCTGGGGCGTGTTCACGATCGGAATGACCATTCCCGTGGCCATGTTCGTGGGGTTGTGGATGTACAAATTCCGGAAGGGCCGTATTGTTGAAGGCAGCATAATTGGAGTGATTGGCGTCTTCGCGGCCCTCATAATTGGAGGTTGGATTCCACACACAGTCCTTGGGCCATACCTCACCCTTTCTCCGAAGAGTCTGATCATTGCCATTGCTGTCTATGGATTCGTTGCCTCGGTATTGCCTGTGTGGCTGCTGTTGTGCCCCCGGGACTACCTGAGTTCGTACCTGAAGATAGGAACAATTGCCGCCCTTATCATCGGGGTTTTCGTAGTGCATCCAACCTTGAAGATGCCGGCGTTTACTCCCTACATACACGGCGGCGGTCCGATTTTCTCCGGCAAACTCTTCCCGTTTCTTTTCATCACAATTGCCTGCGGCGCGATCTCAGGTTTTCATTCGCTGGTGGCGTCTGGAACCACCCCGAAAATGATCAATAAGGAAACGGAAGCGCGGTTTATCGGGTACGGCGCCATGGTGATGGAGGCGGTGGTCAGTGTTATCGCGCTGGTGGCGGCCTGTTCGCTGGAGCAGGGCGACTACTATGCCATAAACTGCAGGCCTGAAGTTTTTGCCGCACTGGGCATTCCGCCGGTTCATCTCGATGTGCTCACGAAAGAGGTTGGCGAAGCGAACCTGGCCGGGCGTACCGGCGGCGCTGTCTCGCTGGCCGTGGGCTTTGCCCAGATCTTCTCAGGTATTCCAGGGCTGACAGGGTTGATGTCGTACTGGTATCACTTCGCCATAATGTTTGAAGCCCTCTTCATTCTCACCACTGTTGACGCTGGAACCCGCGTGGCCCGCTTCCTTGTCCAGGAGTTCGGGGGGCGCGTGTGGAAACCCTTCAATCGAACCGACTGGTGGCCCGGCGCGCTGATTTCAACCGGACTTGTGGTTTTCGCGTGGGCATATTTCATCTGGTACGGCACTATCGACACCATCTGGCCGATGTTCGGCACGGCGAATCAACTGCTGGCCGCAGTGGCGTTGGCCGTTGCGACCACTGCTCTGATAAATGCCGGTAAAGCGCGTTACGTATGGGTACCGCTCCTGCCCATGCTGTTCGTGTCTGTTACGACGCTCTATGCAGGTTGGCGGAACATCTTCGATAAGTTCCTGCCAATGACAAAGATCGAGGGGAAGGTCACTGTTGGAGCTGTTAATGTTATTCTTATGGCCATAATTATGGGATGTGTGGTGATAGTTCTGGTCGAAGCCGGCCGCAGGTGCTACAGGACGCTTGTGAAGAAGCAATACACCATCTTTGGAAAGCCCGTTAACGTGAGTGCCGGCGAGTTGCCGCCGCGCTTCGGGGAAGCCTGACTAATATGGAGTACCTGCAGGAATTTTCAGTCTGGCTCGCGCGTTGTATCAAGCCGCATCTGGTCAGGGTTGCGATTGCGCTTGTCGCCACGGTCCTCTTCATCTACGGCGCAGCCATCAATGCTGCGATCAAGAAACAGATCCAGGGATATCATTTCATCATCAGGGTCCTGATCTTCATTCTTATCTGCGCCTTCGGGTATGGGGCGCTCACTGTAGCCATTTCTGTGCTGGTCGCACGCCTGCTTGCCCGCTTGGATGACGTCTACCTTGCACCATCAATACTGGCTTTCCTGATCATCGTCGGCATACTTGCGGACCGGAAGAAGCAGATCTGAGCTGCGACCACCCGGATCCGCCGGAAAGTCGTCCGCAGATTTCGCGGATTAACGCAGATTGCGATCAGGGATGGCATTGCCCCGGCCGTTATAAATGATGCCGCCGCGTTCCCGGTAGTCTTTCAGGACCGCAACAGCTTCTTTCCGGCAGATGTCGGCGGTTACGGCAATGCCTCTGGACTGGAATTGCTGAATCCAGTCCGGCGCTTTGGGTCCCTCGTCGAAGCCGATGGCGCAGGCATCCTCGCCGCGGGCCGCATACACAAGACTGCTAACTCCCGCCCATATTGTGGCGCCCTGGCACATTGCGCATGGTTCGGTGCTTGAGACGAGCTCGAAATCACATCCGGCAGCCCGGTCGAAACTATGACAGCCGAGTAGCTGCTGCGCGGCCATTATGGCGGTGATTTCCGCGTGGGCGATCGAACAACGCGCGCTCAATACCATGTTCACGCCGGCAGCCACCAACAAGTTCGTTCGTCGGTCAAAGATGGCTGCCGCGAACGGACCGCCGGTTCCGTGCTCTACGTTCAAGCGTGACATTTCAACAACGAGTCGTACGCGCTCGCGGGCGGTCCTGTAAATCCTGCCCCTGCCGGCCTGGAATTCGGTGACCCATGCGGGCAATTGCATATCAATTCGCGGAGATCGCTTATGTGATCTTCTTTTGAGCATTTCCTTGCCTGGAAGGGCTTATCATTTGGTTGTTCCCGCGATGCAAGCTTCCTTCCCAATAATCATCAGCCAATCAGCTAGGCTGTCCTGCTCCTTCCCGCAGGTCGGTCTGTGGATAGGCTCATAGTCCGCGCAGTGTTGCCCCAAAGACGCCGTTGACCATCGGGCTTGCGCCATGGCCGAAAACAAAATGGCCGTGAACGCCATCAATTACGGGGTTCGCTCCGCCGATGCCAGTCAGGGCGCTGCGCCTTTCGGTTGAAGATGTCAGGTCGAGTTGTCTCGTGGTGAGCGAGGTTTCATTGAAAGATGATCCATTGACCCTCAGTTGGTAGTTGTTGACCGCGCTGAGCTGCAGTTGCGCAGCCGTCCCGATGGTTCCATTGGCATCGAAGGACAGGGAGTTTGCGGTGCCGTTCTGCATGGCGAATGTGCCGTCCCAGGTCGGGGAAGTGCCCATTTGCACGTTAAAGTCGCACGTGCCGGTCACAACCCGGTTTCCGCCGGAATGGGTGATATAGGCAGCCGAGCTGCCCCGTCCCGTCAGTTGGTACGGTTCCTGTAGCCTCAGTATCTCGAAATCGGCATCCGACAGCATATAGCCTGGGACATGGGAGTGATCAACGCTTCCGTCGCTGTATACGGCATAGACCCAGGTGTCCGCCGGACCACCGCCTTGGGCCAGAATGGTTGGCGGCAATGGGTCGGTCGGCGTCGTGATTCCAGGCGGTGTGGTGGGTCCACCGCCAGTGGGTCCGGTGCCAGGGACGTCGTGGCCTGATGGTGCTGAGTCGAGGGAAGGCCTGGAAGAAGGGGTTGCAGGCGGTTCATTGCCGTTGCCTGCCGGTGTTTGGTTTTGCCCCGCCCCGGAATCTGCCGATGGATCGTTCAGCGTCTTCGATACAACCTCGGCAGAGATTGCTCCTGCCGCGCCCGCAATTTCACGGACACCGGGTGTATTTGCCGTGTTCCCGCCTGTTCCGTTTCCACCGGAAGCCGATTGCGCCGCGCCTATTGCCAGCTGTTGATAGAAGTCGGCCATCTCAAGTGGGGTAATAGCGCGTTCCATCAGACGGGCGCCCTCAGTGATTGACACGGCAATACCGCTTTCAAACACGTTCAGCGAGTCGCGTGAATCGAACAGGGCAGTGGTCCAATCCGAAGCGCCTCCCACTGATCTTTCGACGTGGATGCTCTTGCCAGACGGCAACCACAGAATGTACACATCCTCGCGATCATCATCGATGGCAAATCCAACCTCGCAGCCGCGAATGCCTATGGTTGCCATCCGGGTGCGCACCTTGAAACGCTCGGGATTAATGCTTGTGATCTTGCCCGTTACCACCCTGAATATTCCAGTGGCGAACTTCATGGAGCAACTCGCCTCTTGCTTGTTCCTGGGAGAGTAGATGTACTTATCAACTACCATCTCGCTGTTTTCGCCAAGCGAGATGATCGTGTCGTCATCAAAGAGGACCTGCGCTTTCGATGCGCGGCCGGTGATGAGCCTATCGTTGAGAAAGACCGGCGATTTGATTTGCAGTTTCCGCCCGGCGCCATCTGTCCCGGTCGCTGTCATGAAGCCCTGCAAGGCCACTATTGTTCCAACAGGCACTGCTGCTGTAGATTGAGATACAGCAATTACACTGACTAATGCCGTGACAAGAAACGATTTGAGTAGCGATTGCATGATCAATATCCCCAGCACATCTACAGCAAAGCAAGTATAACCGACCGCAACTCAAAGTCAAGAAGGCGGCCCGATGAAACTGTGCCGTCAAAGGTAGACGTCAAAGGGTAGACGCCGGAGAGCGTGAGGGGTTTGTATCGTTGCAAACGGGTTGCATACTGTCATGGGTGCGCCTATATTCGGCCCATGCGACGGGAGTTGTGGTCCTGGGGACAAAACCAATGCGATTGAAAGTGTACTGCTGCGAGGTCTTCTTCCGCGAGGTGTGCAAACTTGCAGCTGACAGTCCTCACACCAGTGATCTTGAATTTCTTCCAAAGGGCCTGCACGACCTGGGTGTCGAAAAGATGAGCAGCAGGCTGCAGGCTTGCGTTGATCGGGCTGATGATGCCGGGTATGACGCGATTCTGTTCGTCTATGGTTTGTGCAACAATGGTACTGTCGGCCTCAAAGCCCGGCATACCCGCATCGTGATTCCGAGGGCACACGATTGCATCTCGCTGTTCCTCGGCAGCCGGGAGCGCTATCGCGAACGGTTCAATTCTCATCCCGGAACATACTACCGCACCACCGGCTGGATTGAACATGCCGACAGCACGGGTGCCGGTGACACGACTGTTTCGCAGAAGCTCGGATTGTTCATGCAGTACGAAGAGTTGGTCCGGCAATACGGCGAGGAAAACGCGAAGTACGTCATGGAAACGATGGGCAACGGCCTCGGTAATTATGATCGCATGGCCTTCATTAAAATGGGTATGGAGCAGGAAGAACAGTTCAAGCAGGTGGCGGAAAAGGAAGCGGCTGATGCGGGTCTTGTCTTCGAAGAAATCTCAGGCTCAATGGAGCTGCTGCGCAAATTGATTCACGGCGAGTGGGATGGGGACTTTCTTGTCCTCCAACCCGGCGAGTCCGTACGGCCGTCCCATGACGACGGTGTGATCAAGGCAGTGTGAGAAAAGAAAGACTTTAGACCTTAGACCATAGACCCAATTCCACCTTGACACTTTACCGGCTCTATACTTCAGCGTCTTTGTTGGTCTAAGGTCTATGGTCTATTCCCTTCAGCGCCTCGTTTACCTCGTCCAGGCTGAAACGAGTCGGATCCCAGTCCGGGCCCAGCCATTCCCTGATGTTCTCGTACTCCGAATGCTCAGGGTGCTTCAATACCTCAAGCATTGTCTGGTAGCCCCAGATTGCCCCGCTGTCATCCGGCGGACAGGCGAGTTTCCCTGCAGTGCATACCGGGTAGCGGACGCCGTCCGCCGGCGGGAGTGTCTCCTCAAGCAGGATGTCGTGCTGCCAATCGTCACCGAAATCATAGACATAAATGAATCGTCCGCCCGAGGAGCGAATCACCTTTGCCAGCCTGACGAGCTTTTCATTGATTGTGACATCGTCTTCGACTTCGCTGTTGGGAATTCCATAGAAGCTCTTTCCCACCCTGAATTCGTGGAGGTGGTAATTGCCCCAGTTCATCACTGTCTGGATGATCATGTGCAACTGAAACAGCGTGGTGTCGGACGGGACGAGCACTCGCCGCCATATCGGCGGTTTGCTGCCGCGTAATGTGATCTTCAACTGACAAATCTGTTTTGAGTTGGCCGCAGTCATGGGCAGATTAGTACAGGAGGAACGCGCGCCTTGCAAGTGCATAGCCAGGGTCTTTGGTTTTGGCGCTATTTGGCTCGGCGGACGCGACAGAGCGCGCCCTCCTGTAAGAAACAGCATGCAAAATGCTGCTTTGGATCTTATGGAGGGTCCCGTTTCGTCGGGACCGGTCCGAGAAGAGCCAAAACGAAAGACCCCGGACGCACAACGGGTTCAACCGACAGTAATCACCAGCCGGCGAAGCGGCGCAGGTACTTGATGGCAATTTCGAATTTATCAGGCAGGGGTGATTCGATTGTCACCGGTTGTCCGGTTACGGGATGAGCAAACGACAGTTTGCTCGAATGCAGGGCGAGTCTGCCGATCAGGGGTATTTCGGGTGTATCCTTCTTCTGCTTATACTTACGCTTTATTTCCGAAAGCGCGAGTCCAAGTCCGTCGCCATAGAAGGAATCGCCGACTATTGGCGTGTGAATGGAAGCCAGGTGCACCCTGATCTGGTGGGTGCGGCCGGTGATAGGGAAAGCATGAACAAGGGTGAAACCGCGCCAGCTTTCGACCACCTCGTACATCGTGGTGGCTGGCTTGCCGTGACCTGGCAACGGGAACATCCGGCCTGGCCTGTTTCTGTCGGGGACAAGCGGCAGATCAATTCTGCCTGTTTTCTCCGCAGGTAAACCGCGAGTCAGAGCTACATACTGCTTCGAAACCTTGCCGGCTTCAAACAGACCGCAAAGAACCTTGAGCACACCCTTGTTCTTTGCGCAAAGAAGAACGCCGCTGGTCTCCCTGTCCAGCCTGTGCGCATTATAGCAGGACTTTGAAAACTTTGAGTGAACGAGCTGCATCATGTTTTCGCGGCTCTTGTCCCAGCGATCAGGGGCGACCAGCAGGCCGGAGGGCTTGTCGAAGGCTACAAGGCAGTCATCTTCAAATAGAATTGGAGGAAGACCGGTCATTTGAAGGGCTCCTTGCGGCTGTAAGTCTGGATACCACTGTTTCTCTCAAAGTCCTGTGAGCGTGCCCGTTCGTGGCCAGGCAACAGAGCCTGTCGTTCTCCAACCGTGCAAGCTGCTCAAAGCGACCGCCGGCCTGCCTCACTATCAACCCGGCAGCCGCAATGTCCCATATATAGATGCCGGCCTCCATATATGCATCAGCCAGCCCGCTGGCCACATAACACAGATCAAGGGCGGCGGATCCGAGAATCCTGGCCCGCTGAACTCTGGCTGCCACGGTGTTGAAGAGTGTAAATGGAGGCATTCCTGGTATTACGTCGCGCTCCATGCCCGTGACGATGAGAGTCTCCGCCAGGCTCTTGATGTTCGATACGTGGATCGGCACGCCATTGCAGGTTGACGGCTTCCCGACCCTTGCCGCATAACATTGTCCGAGAGCCGGCGCGAACACGGCCCCGGCCACAATCTTCCGTTTCACTGCCACCGCAACGGAGCAGCACCATATCGGAAGCCCGTGACTGAAATTCAGGGTGCCATCTATCGGATCGACAATCCACAGAATGTCCGCGGGATTGGTGATGGCCGGACAGGATGCCCCGGCAAACGTGAAGTCGGGGATGGGAGAGCTTGCGGTATGATCGCCTTCCTCGCCAAGAACGGGGTGGCCAGGGTAGCAGGAATGAATGGACTTTATGGCCAGGGCCTGGCATTCCAGGTCCAGTTTCAGCTTCAAATCGTTTGGCAGTTTCAGGTGGATATCCCGGCGGCGGCCCGAGTTCAGCAGCGCATGTTTGCCGGTGATTCGCGCTGTCTTGACGGCACACTTCAAAAGGCTGTCGAGATCGGTTTTCACGTCGTGGTA
>Ga0247842_10004768_pt1 | contig 16645 bp, 11 predicted proteins | sample LaCruzMarch2015__3_FD_192411 | JGI IMG/M metagenome (GOLD analysis project Ga0247842, IMG submission 192411) | Freshwater microbial communities from meromictic Lake La Cruz, Castile-La Mancha, Spain - LaCruzMarch2015_19m | ecosystem: Environmental > Aquatic > Freshwater > Lake | place: Spain...
GGAAGTTGTTCCCAAACTTGAGGAAGATAAAGAGCAGAGTTATATCCTTTCTGAAGAATCACTCCATCATTTTTCTTTATCTCTGAAAGAGAACAAGATGAAGGAACAGAAAGAATAGACACTTCAATATCTATCTTTTCAAACTCATTTTTTGTAAGCTTGTTAAATCTTGGATCAGAAAAAGCAGCATTCTTTGCATTATCAATAACTCCTTCATAAATTGGAATTGTTCCAATAATATTTCCAATGCATCCTCTAAGTCTATTATTTATAGTAAGAGTTACAAATACTCCTTTTTTTTCAAGATATTCTTGTGTAATTATTTCTTTAATTTCTTCCTTATCAGTTTTGTATCCATTTAACTTATCTGATATTGATTTTCTTGCAAGTTTAATTAATATGTTTTCAGTAGATGAATCAGAATAAGAGAAAGAAGAATATCCAACAACTGATTTCTGATCTCTTGTTACATCTCCTGAATTTGAATAATTTAAAAATTCTGATTTCCATTTTATGTCTTTTGAAATTTCATTTAATATCATAATTCCTTTAACTCCACAAGCATCAATTTCTTTCTTTCCAGAAAGAATATTATTTATACTTGTCTTATCAACTTCTCTTGCTTTGGAGTCAGTTAAGAAATGAGATAAATCACTTGATACAATTATAATTGTATTTTCATCTATTTCTTTTTCAATTGCTTTAACTGCAATACTAATATTTGCATCTCCAACAAGAATAGGAATTATAGAAAAATTCTTATTTGCTTTTGAAAATATATATTGAATAAATGGGAGTTGTACTTCAATTGCATGTTCTTTAAGAAACGCAGAATTATTATTGTACAGATCAAGAGAACTCCTTTCTATCTTTATGTTTCCAGTAGGTATTTGATAGTAAGAACTTGATAAGGTTGATATATCTTTAAAATAAACTTGATGAGCTGGAGCTATAACAATAATCTTATAATTTTCCTTTGTTGATAAAAGAAGATTATAATATAGTTTTTTATATCCAATCATTGCTGTAAGCCCAGAATATTTGTATCCTGCGTGAGGAACAATAAGAGCTTTAATATCTTCTCCAGAATAGTTTATATCTGCTTCTTTAAAAAAATGATCTAGATCTTTAGTTATTCCTTTTTCAGTTCCTGGATAAAACGAACCAGAAACTTGAGAAGGAAATATATTTTCAGATATTTTATTTTTGTCTACCATAATAAATCTGTACCCGTTTAATATTAGGAAAATAATTAGTATTGTAATGATTATATTTTTATATCTTGGTTTCATTAATTTTACCAATTAACAATAATACTTGTTATTACTCTTAATGCTTGAGGAATATCTTTAGGTGGGGTTGATTTAATTATTTTAGTAATTTCAATCATTGCATTTTTTGCAAATATTGGAGCTCTAGGATCAACTGTACTTCCAGTTGCATTAACATATGCTTTTGATTTATTTTTAATAATATCTATTATTGTAAAATATTGATCAATTAATTTTTGGTCTGATGTTCTTTCAAGAATTATTTGCATAACCTTTATTTCTTCTTCTATGGTTTCAAGTTCTGCAAGCTTTGCTTTATTTGTGACCATATCTTTTCTTATAATCTCATTATGATCTCTTAATTTTGTTTTTTCTTTGGGTTCCATTTTAAGCTCTTTTAAAAGCTTATCAATTTCTCTAATTGAAATCCCATGTTTGAAATTAATTTCTTTAATCTTATCTAAATACAATAAATATAAAGCTTTTTGTTTCCCTAGTTTTATAAGATTAGTTTCTTTTTCCTTATATGTATATTTTTTATTTCTATCAAACTTAAAATTGACTTTTTCTTCCTTTGGACCTAATGTTTTTAAACTTTTAAGCAGTTGACTATTTCTTCTAGGGTTCATTTAGTTTCACAATATTAGTTTTTCTGATAATTTGGTTAAGTCTTCTTTCTGATACCCTGTTATTGGCCATGTATTAAATCCATCATCATCAAATCTTGGAACAATATGGATGTGTAAATGAAAAACAGATTGTTGTCCAGATTTTTCATTTGCATTTAATATATTAAATCCTGTGCACCCAAGTTTTTCTTTATGATTTAGCATGATTTTCTTAACTACAGGAAGCATCTTCTTAAGATATTTATCATCTGCATCAAGAAGATTTACAAAATGTTTTTTAGGAATAACAAGGGTATGCCCTTTTGCAATTGGATTGATATCAAGAAAAACAAGAAAGTCTTTATCTTCATAAACCTTATAGCAAGGAATCTTTCCTTTTATGATTTTACAAAATAAGCAATCTTTATTGTATTTACTCATAATATTTTCCTTTTTATAATTAATTATATTTTTTAACTAAGTTACTTAATTCCCTTTCTATTTTTGCAAGTATTATTGCTTTATTTCTATTTGTTTTATAGGTTTCTAAATTAGTTAATTGTATGTGCTCTTTTATTGGATTTCCAAATCTTAAGTTTTCCGTCTTTTCTGGACTTATTTTTTTAGTAATTTCTTCAACCCTTTGATTTAATTCTTCTTTTGTATGATTTTCAATTGTTGGTAATCTTGTATGTATGTTTCCTAAATTTTCTGCAAGTACTCTAAGCCTTAGTGTATTATTTTCTGGATCATATGAGGCAATTAGTTCTTTTTCTTTATTTCTAATAATTTGGCTTTCAGAAACTAGGGATTCTGTTTTTTTATTTGTATTTTCAATTAATTGTAACTTAATTGAATTTAGAGATCTTCTTACAATTTCTGAGTTTCCTAAATTTAATCCATACTTGTGATTATTGATTATTTCTTTTATTCTTCTTTCACTAAGAAATATGTTTTGTTTAACATCTTCAATTATTTTTGTAGTATCTCTTATTTTAAGCTTAGGAAATGTATTTTGTAGTTCGTTTGCAAGAACTAATATTTTATTTTCTAAATCGTGATAAGGTAAAGTTTGTGTCTTTTTGTCTTTAGCTAATCTTTCAATTAATTTATTAGTTTTTTCTAAGTCAAATATACGTCTATATCTATTTAGAAACATTCTGTATTCATAATTTTTATGACCAAGATTATTTATTTTATTTAACTCTTCTTTCTTTTCTGTTAATCTTTTAGTAATTGTTTCAGTTTCATGTTTCATTTCATTATATTTATCAATTTCATCTAGTATTTCTACTAGTTTCTTTTTTTCTTTAATTAGCTCTATACCTACATTTAAAGATTCTGTTTTCTTAGTGAAATTATGTGATGTTTGAATTTCTTTTACATCTGATAGAACAGGATTTTGAGCAAGATCAATTAAATATTTGATCTTTTGTTTATCTTCTGGATTAATGTTTCCTTTTTTACCTAATTTTTGAAGATGTATTTTAATTTCTTGATTTCTTTCAGAAATTGTTTTATTATTTATTTTATTAAATGAATGTAAATTAGGTTCAGTTAATCTCTTTAAATTATTAAGTTCTTCAGGAGCTTTAATTTTAAATCCTTTATTTTCAATTTTTCTTTTTAATTTAGGCATAGTTTTAGCACATTTTTATACATACTTAATAAAATAAGAGTAATTAGATAGTTTTTAATAACCTTCTTTTGTTTAAGTTAAAGACAAAAATAGATTTAATTAAATAAAGAAAAGAGTGCATCTATCGAGATTCGAACTCGAGTCTAAAGCTTGGAGGGCTCTCATACTAACCACTGTACTATAGATGCTTCTATATAATATAGAATAAACAAGTTTTTAAATGCTTTTCTGCATCAAATTATTTTAGGAGCATAGTTATGGGTATTGCATTTTCTGGATTAATTGATTCTTGTAAGGTTAAGTTTGATTTAAATAACCTAAAGAATAAAAGATTAGGGTTTGATGCATACAATGTTCTATTTCAATTTGTTACAACCATAAGGGGAATTGATGGTGAATCTCTAAAGAATGAAAGGGGGGAAGTAACAAGTCACTATTCTGGTCTTTTCTATAGACTTATGAATATTTCAAAATATACAACAGATATTACTCTTGTGTTTGATGGAGTTAGTCATGAACTTAAAGGTAAAACTAAAGAAGAAAGAAGAGGAAGAAGAGAAGTTGCAAAAGAAAACTATCAAAAAGCATTTGATGAAGGAAATCTTCAAGACATGCATAAGTTTGCTCGTCAAGCAGCAACCATTGATTCAAAGATAATTAATGAATCAAAAGAACTAATTCTTGCTATGGGGCTATCATATATAGATGCACCTGGAGAAGCAGAAGCTCAAATATCCTATCTTACACAAAATAATTTACTTGATTATACTATCTCTCAAGATTATGATTGTATTCTCTTTGGTTCTCCTCATCTTTTAAAGAATGTTGCTGTTTCTGGAAAGAAAAAGATACCACATAAGAACGTTTATGTTGAGGTTAATCCAGAGATCATCCATGCTGAGTGTATATACACTAAGCTTAATCTAACGTATGATAAACTATTGTGGTTATCTATTTTAATTGGAACAGATTTTAATGAAAAGGTACAAGGAATAGGACCACAAACAGCATATAAGCTTGTACAAAAGTACAATTCTTTTGAAGAAATAGAAGCATACCTTAAAGAAAAAGGAAAAAGCATTCCATTCAACTATAAAGAGATTGAAGATATATTTAGAAACCCAAACATAACTTCTTCTCCTGAGATTAAGAAAGGGGTTTTCTCAAGAGATGCAATTGAAAATATATTAATTAATAAAGCTGGTTTCTCAAGTGATAGAGTAAAGAATCAGCTTGACGAATATCTTAAAGAAAGAGAAGAAAGAAATAAACAAAGAACAATTAATAAATGGTTTTAATGCATGGCTGAATTTAGAAAACTTACCTCTAGAGACATAGTTGAAAGTGTTTATTCATTTAATTATTTATATAATAATAAATTTCATATTACTAATAAAGAAGATATTTTACAATTATGTAATATTAGTACAAATCAACAAGATGCAGAAAGATTAGTTAAATTATTTCTTGTTCTTCCTGATAGCTTAAGTTTTGAAGAAAGATTAAGTTCATTAAAATTAAATTATAATTTTTTTAAAAACACAAATATTTCTGAGATACTAAATAAGGATAAGATATTTCAAAATATTTCTCCTTCTCTTTATAAAAGTCATGTGGAATCAATTTACCAATATAATGTGATTGGAAAAGACGGAACTCATTTTGCAAGCTTTGATTTTTATTTTAATATAAATAAACATAGTAAATTAGAATTAATAATTAATAACTTACAAGGAGAAAATATTAAAAGATTAAAAGAAGTTCCTAAGGAATTAAAAAACGTAAATTGGAGATTAATGATTACAAAAAATATTGTAGATTTAGGAAAAAAGATGGGTGCAACTGTTATTGGTAATTTTCCAAAGCATTATAGTCAAGATGGGGTAAATGATAAGGAATATCTTCGCCAACTTGAAACTTATCTATTAACTTATTTGAAGGCAGATATTAAACCAGAAAATATTAGTTTAAGAAATATTGAAAATGCAGAATATAAATTTGAGTTTAAGAAAACATTAAATTTATTGAAATCTAAACCAGAACAGGAAATAAGAAAGATAACAAGAGCTTTTGAATCTCAAAGGTATAGAGATCAGGTTCCAAAAGAACAAGCTAAAAAAAGTAATCAATTGGAAATTAAATTTCCAAAAAGAATTATTAAAAATAAGATAAAATAAAAACAAAGTATTAATTTACTTTGTTCTCTTTCCTTTCTTCTTTGCTCTCATTCTAATTGAGCCGCATCTCTTACAAAAAGTTGGTTTAAGCTTAGCACGTGATACTCCATTACATGCCATACAAACCCACATGTGTTTTAATCTTCTTTCCTTTGCTAATGTTTCCATAAATCTTCACTTTTACTCCACGGTTTTAGGTTGAAATTAATATTAGTTTAAATATAATTAGCTTACCTTTAATAATATAGAAAACAAATATTATATAAATAAATCGCTTCTTAAATTATAATAGGCTGTTTTTGTAATTTATTATAATTTTACATTTAAAGCTATTGGTTGCCCCGATAGTGTAGCCCGGTAATCACTTTGGCCTTTCAAGCCGACAACATGGGTCCGAATCCCATTCGGGGCATAGCCTCAACCGGTTTCGCTCGGTTGACGCGCAACAGAACAAAGCGGTAGGGAAAGAAAATAAATCCCAATATAGGAAAAAGAAACAAAAAATTATTCTCAAAAGAAAGAAAAGTATTCTTTTTCAAAAATAAATAATAATTAATAAAATGTGAAGTGAAAAAAATGGGTACAAGAAAAAAAGATTCAAGTAGGTTTAAGAAAACCAGATCCAGAGAAAGATGGAAATGGAAGAAGAAGAAGATGAGAGAGAAGAAGAGAGAAAGAAGATATTTAAGAAAGAGAGCTGCTTCATAAATTTAAATGAAGCAATCCTTCCCTTTTTTCCTTTTTTTTATTTTTCTAATTTTTAATTAAAAGTATGCTATATTTGTTGGACAACCATGAAGCAAAAATCTGATTGTGTGTTTTGTAAAATTTCTAAGAAAGAACTTGAAGCTGCAATCATATATGAAGATAAAGAATTTATTGCTATTTTAGACGGACATCCAAACATAAAAGGTGCAACACTTGTATTAACAAAAGAACATTATGGTTCTTATGTTTTTAATTTGCCAGATAAAGTATATACTAAGTTACTATTAACTTCAAAGAAAGTTGCAAAGATCCTTGAAAAAGGATTAGATGTTAAGAAAGTTGCAATGGTTTTTGAAGGACAAGGAGTAAATCATATTCATACTAAGCTATATCCTATGCCTAAGATTGATGATTCTAAATTTGGAGAATTATCAGGTAATATCTATTTTAAGAAATATCCTGGATATATAACAACATTAGTTGGACCTAAAATGGATATTAACAAAAGACAAAAGATTGCTAAGGAAATATTATCTAAGAGAAAATAAATTATGAAGAAAGATTTCGATAAAGCTCTTTTTTTTGTTATAGATATATTAAATAAAGAAAAAATAAACTATTTCGTGTTTGGTTCATCTTCCCTAAAGATAAGAGAACTAATCAAAATTATTAAAGATATAGATATTGTTATTTCATATAAAAATCTTAAACAACTTGATAAAGCAATCTCTAAAAGTAAGGATATTACTTTTAACACTAAAGATTATAATTATAAGATTGGTGGATTATTAAGTTTTAACGTATTTGGAACAGAAATTGAGGTAATGGCTTTTAAAAGTAATTCTGAAGACAAGCTTGCTTTATCTGTTTTAAAAGATTCTAAGCTAAGAGAAACAATAATTTACAAGAAAAAGAAGGTAATTCTTGTTAAATTAGGAATGCTTCTTAAAATGTATAGGTATATATACTTATTAAGAGGAGAGAAAAAACATCTTAAAAGAATAGGATTTCTTGAAAAATTAACTAAAAAAGGTTATACATTACCAAAAACCTTCTTTTTCTGAGAGAAACTACCTATACCTTTATAAACATTTCTACTCCATTATTATATTACCGCGTTTGATTTATTTCAAATGTAGTAAAATCAAGTTTTCTTTTATCTAAATTTATTTAGGTAAAACTATGAATCTTGTATAATGATGAGGTCTCAAATTTTTTTGAGTCTGATGTTGGGAGAAGACGAAACAAATAGCTAAACAAAAGCGATTTGTGCAAATTTACAAAATATCTTTGTGTGCATAATAATTAATACCAATTCCAGCTGATCCTGCTGGTGGGTACTGCTATTGGAATTCGACTAAGACATGCAAGTCTAAAAGTTCTAACCATGATGAACTTTGGCGAACGGCTCAGTAACGCGTAGTCAACCTACCTTTTTGAAGAGTTAAACTTGGGAAACTGAGGATAATGCTCTATAGAAAATCAAATCTGGAATGATTGATTTTTTAAAGGCTTAAGTTGTCATGTAGATTTAAGCGTGAAAAGATGGGACTGCGTCAGATTAGGTAGTTGGCAGGGTAATTGCCTACCAAGCCGAAGATCTGTACGGGCCTTGAGAGAGGGAGCCCGGAGAAGGAAACTGAGATAATGTTCCTAGCCCTACGGGGTGCAGCAGTTACGAAAATTTTACAATGCGGGAAACCGTGATAAAGGAATTCCAAGTGCTTACATTCGTAAGCTTTTATATTGTGTCGATAACAATGTGAATAAGGGGGGGGCAATATGCGTGCCAGCCGCCGCGGTAATACGTAATCCCCGAGTGGTATCCAGCATTATTTGGTTTAAAGCGTGTGTAGTTGGTTTGTTAAGTCTTTTGTGAAAGCAGCTGACTTAATCAGTTGAATTGCAAAAGATACTGACAGAACTAGAGATAGGGAGACGTTTGGGGTATTCCTAGAGTAGGAGTAGAATCTTAAGATACTAGGAGGACCACCTGTGGCGAAGGCGCCAAACGAGAACTAATCTGACAATGAGACACGAAAGCTGGGGGCGCAACCCGGATTAGATACCCGGTTAGTCCCAGCTGTAAACGATGTGGATTAGGTGTTGGGTTAACCACGAGTTAACTCAGGGCCGAAGAGAAATCATTAAATCCACCACCTGGGAAGTATGGTCGCAAGACTGAAACTTAATGGAATTGGCGGGGGTGCACTACAAGGGGTGGATGCTGCGGTTTAATTGGATGAAACGCCAGATATCTCACCAGGGCTGACAGCCAGATGACGGTCAATCTGAAGGGTTTACCTGATACGCTGAAAGCTGCTGTATGGCCATCGTCAGCTCGTACTGTGAAGCTTCCTGTTAACTCAGGTAACGGGCGAGACCCATATTATTAGTTGCTACTTTCTTTCTTTATGATGGAGAGGCACTCTAATAAGACTGCATTGGTAACAATGAGGAAGGAATGGGCGAAGGTAGGTCTGTATAGCGCTAATGTCCTGGGCAACACGCGGCATACAATGGTTACGACAATGTGTCTCTAACCCGAAAGGGGGTGGCAATCACAGAAACGTAATCCAAGTCCGGATTGAGGGTTGCAACTCACCCTCATGAAGCTGGAATCCCCAGTAATCGCGTGTCACTATCGCGCGGTGAATATGTCCCTGCGCCTTGCACACACCGCCCATCAAGCCAGTTGAGTAGAGTGTGGATGAACTTCAATCTTTCGAGGTCGAAGTAATTCTATATTTTGCGAGACAGACTAAGTTGTAACAAGGTGTCCGTAGGGGAACCTGCGGACGGATCACCTCCTAAATAATTTATATAAATAATATAAATTGATTTTGAGATGACATAAATGTCTATTTCAAAGAATACTGTAAAGATAAGTTTTCTCCAAATACAAGATTTAAACTTCGATTTCTAATTTTATCTCAAGTTTAAATAATTTAATTTCTTATCTTATCATCAGACTATATTTTTTTCAAATATTAAAATTTAATATATTTTTTTGAATACTTTTATTTATTCAATTTAAATAATATTATTTTATTAATTGAAATAAATAAAAATAATTAATTTTAATTAGATGTATTTATAAATATATTTAGATATAAATATATAGATATATATAATAGATAATATAAGTTGAATTATATATTGGGCTCTTAGCTCAGCCGGTAGAGCGCGTCCCTTGCAAGGACGAGGCCGCGAGTTCGAATCTCGCAGAGTCCACTTATAATAATTGGTTTCTATTATTTTGATACCTATTAGTTTATACAACGAAACCAAAAAAATTAATCTTTTTTATTTGGATGTGATGAGTTGAATAAGCCCTTACTATTCTTTGGAATTTTATTTTCTATAATTATCTTTGGAGGTTTTGTTTCTGCATCAACTGTTAGATTTAATGTTTATCAAGATTCAGGTTCTGATTATAATCTAACTGCAGTAAATATTGATTGTGATGGTACACTATATGATTTAAATAATCAAACGAGTCCATTCTCAATAAATTTCGCGAATGGAACTTATTCTTGTACTTTTAGTAAAACTAATTGGGATAGTAACACAGTAACTGTTGTTGCAGATGTTAATAAAACCCAAACAGTTTATTTGGATAAATTTGTTTATCCAAAAACATTTGCTTTTTATGCAACCACTGCAACTACATCTTCAACAACTGCTGTAGCGGTTCAAACTTGGAGTTACACAGCTAGTTTTGGAGGATCAACAAATGCAACAGTTGGTTGTTCTTTTTGGGCAAATTCTGGTTCAGTTGCTGCTGATGGAACTTGGGTTATCCAAAGTAGTGATAATGGATCTACTTGGACTACTAGAGGAACTGTAATTAGAACAATGAGTTCTAATACTTCTGCTGCAAGTCTTTATTTAGTTAGTTCAAGTTACGCTATTACAGATGGAACAAGATATCTTAGATTAACTCATAGTATTTCTCAATCTTCTGGAAGCTTAACAACAAATGATGTTTCTTGTAATTTAAGAACAAATAGAGATCAAAATAATTATTTAATAACTACTTCAACTAATACTAGAACAGAATCAACAATTAATTCATCCACATTTTCAAATCTAGGAGCTGCATTCACTTTTACTGCACCATTTAATGGTTTTTTATATGCTTTAGGATCAACAACATACAGAAAAACAAATACATATACAAGTTCTGAAACCTCTTTTAGAGCATTAAATAATTCTATTGCATTAGCTGAGTATCCAAGATATCTTTTAACAAATTCTCAAGGACCAGGAGGAATAACTGAATTATTTACACCTGCTAGTTCTGGACAAGTAATTTCTACACAATATCAAGGTAGAAGTGCAACAAGCTCTGCAAGATTTTCAGTAAATTCACAAAAATATTTTTTAAATCAAAAGAGTACAGAGTTTGGTCAAAAAGTACTTAGTGGTTATGTAAATAATACAAGAGATTGGAATTCAATAACTTGTTCATCTTTTTATAATTCAAATAAAAGAGATATGGAAGTTGTAGCTGTTATTCCTCATAAATCAAATTCAGCAACAGATACATTTCAAATTTATTTTAATGCAAAAGGAAGCACTGGTGGAACTTATGATGTAAACAGTTCACTTGCAAAAAATAGTTTTACAAGTATTGATCAAAATGGTATGATTATTCATCAATATCTATTTAAAGATATTAATTCAACAGACGTAAATATTTGTTTATTTGGAAAAAGTACAACTGGACAAATAACAATAACTGGTGGTAATCTTTTAGAAGTTACAACTAATATAACTACAACTTCTGTAATTCCAGTTGATTTAAATTCAACAATTATTATTCATGATTTAAATTTATTTCAAGAAGGATATCCAAATGCAAATGTTGATTTAACAAGTAATAGTGATGTTGATGTTTATTTTGATTTTAATGCACAAGGAAATGCAATTGATATAAATTCAGCAAAAGTATATTATCGTGCACCAGTTGATGATCAAAATTGTTTTGGTGTTGAAAGAGCAACAAAGATATGTGATTTCAAGCAAGAGGAAACTCTTAATTTTTTCACAGGAACATTAACTGATACAAATAATTATATTTTTACAAGTTTGTCTGATGATGATCATGCATATAAGCCTTGGGTATATAATGATGAACCTGATTTCTTTAAAACTGTGGATGGTAATTTTGCATTGTATGGAGCAAATAGATGGGTAAAAGCATTACATACTTTAGTTCCAACAGGTCCAAATTACTTTTATAATTTTAGTTTCTCTGCAAATCCACCAACAGGCGCATATGATATAGAACTTTATGATTGTAATAATGATACTCTTGATCCAATAACAGATTCTGGTTGTATTTCAGTTTATTTAAGTTATGATACTCCAAAAGAGTTAGATACTTTTTATTCTATAAGATATTTAACTAATGATCTAAATCAAGTAGTTAGCAATAATACTGTGAATTTAAATTCTGATGGTAACCATTGGACATATTTTAGGTGTCCATCTTGTACTGTTTCAGATAATTGGGAAATCAATTATATTGCAAGAAATACAAACATTGATAGAGTAAGAAATTGGACATCAACAGTTGGTTCTTCTCTTTTCACAACAACCGCAAACACACATGATTTACATTATCATTATTTAATTTCTGGTCAAGATAATAATGCTGAATGGTATGTTACCTTAAATAATCAAGTAGGAACTACTTTTACTAGTTCAGTCTATAAAGAACCCATATCTTTTGCAAATGAGCCTCCAATTCCTGAAGGTTTCAATTCTCCATTAACTGGAACTTATTATAAAGGAGTTGTAGATATTAATTGGAATGTTTATGATCCTGAAAATGATCCTTTAAAATGTGATTTTAATATTACTAATTCAGATGGTAATCTAGTTTATTCTATAACTAATATCTCTGCAACAAATAGTAATAGTTTGTGTGTTGTTTCAGGAGTGAATATTAGTAGCTTACAAGGTGGAATTTATCATTTAACAGGTATTGTTAGAGAATATACAACTGATTTAAATTTTTCAAGAAGTTCAAGTACTAATTTTGGAATTGATAATAACTCACCAATAACAACTTATTCAGGATGTAATAGTTCTTGGAATAGCACAAATCAAACAATTACTCTTGGTTGTTCAGACACAAATGGAAGTGGGTGTTCTTCAACTCAATATAGAATAAATTCAGGTAGTTGGACAAGTTATTCAACTCCTTTTTCAGTAAGCCTAGATGGAAATATTCAAATAGATTATAATTCTACAGATGTTGTTGAAAATATGGAAATTACAAAAACTTCTTTTTGTGCAATTGATAGAAATGCTCCAAGCGTTTCAGCTCCTGTAGTATCTGATTATAATTCAGAATATAATTCAGGTTCTCAACTATATATTAAAGGCCCAATAACTATAAGCTCGGATGTTAATGATTTAGTTTCAGGAACTAATGTTTCTGACATTAATCAATCATCTTGTGAATATTCCATAGATGGTGGAAGTAATTGGTTATCTGCAGATTATAATTTAGAAACATATAAATGTGAAAAATTGAATATATCTTTAACAAACGCACAAGACTATTTATTTAGATTTAGAGTTAAGGATAATGTTGGTAACACAGGTACAAGCATATCATCTAGTTCATATATTAATGATTCAACAGCTCCAACATCAAGTGATAATGCACCAATTGGTTTAGTGAGTGGGAATATATCTATTATAATTAATTCAACTGATCATTTAAGTGATGTTAATGGTATTTATTATTGTTCAGATGAAGTAGATAGTTGTAACCCTTTATCTGGAACCTTTGTTCAAGATAAAAATACAACTTTAGTTCTTTCTTGTGTTGGTACATTTTGTACTAAATATGTAAGATATCTTGCTATTGATAATCTTGGAAACATAGAGGTTGCAAAATCAACTGGAATAATTGAATTTGATAATCGTGTTCCTGACGTTGGTGTTACAGATGTAAACGAATTTACTATTTATGATTCATACATCAAAGGAACTGGAAACATTATTGGTGGAGTTGTTAGTGATATTGATCTAAATTCAGATACTAAAGGATATACAATTAATGGAACAGATTATATTGATTGTAATGATTCTCCAAACTGTACCTTTACAGATACAAATCAAATAGTTGTATCTGGTATAAATGTAACTGATGGTGATACATATTCATTTAACACTAGAGTTGGGCATAGTACAGATCTAAATTATGGATATGGTTCTCCAACCATAACATATACAGCTGATTATAATGCTCCAATAACAACAGATAATTATGATGGATTATGGCATGATTCTAATGTAACCGTGACTTTGTCTAATGATGAAACTGGTTCAGGAACTAAGAATATTTATTATTGTATAGATGAAGATGATTCTTGTACTCCAACCACAATTGGTAATAACGTAATTGTTGGTTGTGATCTTGGATCTGTTTGTAAACAATATTTAAGATACTATTCAGAGGATAATTTAAGTAATATCGGTGATATAGAATAGTACTTATGTAAGAATAGATAAAGAAAAACCAATAACCACAACAAATGCAACAAGTGATTGGTTAAATTCAGCAAGTATTACTCTAACCTGTACAGAATTAGGGTCAGGATCATGTGTTACTGAGTATAAATTAGATGGTACTGCTACTTGGACTACAGGAAATACAGTAAATATTAATACAGATAGTAATCATTTACTTGAATATAGATCAATTGATGCAATTAATAATACAGAAATTATTAAATCAACTTATGTTGCTATAGATTCAACAGATCCAACTTATAGTATAGATAATAATAGTATTTGGTTTAATTCTGATTTCAATTTACATTTCTTAGACGTAAATTTCGAAGTTTCTGGAAAACAAAGTGCACAAGCAAGAATTAATTCTGGATCTTGGATTGATTTGAATAATTTATCAAATACCTATTACACACCAATAACTGTAGATGGAAATAATATAGTTGAATATTCATTTATTGATAATGCAAACAATTCAGTGACTGGAATAACTTATGCTTTACTTGATAAAATTGCACCAGTAACTGATTATTCAGGATGTGATTCAGGATGGAATAATGAATCAAAAATAATTATCTTTTCATGTACTGATGCTACATCTGGTTGTGCACATAATTATAGTAAAATTGATTCAGGTTCTTGGGTTGATTCAAATACATTAATAGTAAATACAGATGGTAATCATTTAATTGAATATTATTCTATGGACACAGCAACTAATTCAGAAATTCAAAAAAGTTTCTATTGTGCTATTGATGCAGAAACACCAACTATAGATTTAATAATTAATAATGATGTCTATAATTCATATGATTATGATTCTCAAGATTTCAATGTAATATTTAATCAAGTTTCATTTGGTTCATCAGGAATTAAAGATGCATTATATAGATTAAATAGTGGGTCATGGATATCATTGTTTACTGATGATAATATTGATTTTTATGTCCCAATTACAATTGATGGAAATAATCAATTAGATTATAATTTTGTGGATAATGCAAATAATTCATTATCTGAAACAACTTATGCTTTACTTGATACTGTTGCACCAGTTACAAATTATTCAGGATGTGGAACTGGTTGGAATAATGAAGATAAGACAATAACCTTTTATTGTACAGATGCAACATCTGGATGTTCAAACAATTATAATAGATTGGATTCTGATTCTTGGGTTGATTCAAATACATTGTTAATTGATACTGATGGTAATCATTTAGTTGAATATTATTCTATTGATAATACTGCAAATATTGAATCAGAAAAGAGTTTTTATTGTGCAATTGATACAAATGCAGCAGTTATTGATTTAAGTGCAACTATTTCAATATACAGAGCAACAATTAATTTAACTAGTAATGAAGATGTTAGTTGTAGAATTAGTGATAATAATATAGACTTTGATAGTATGGATGCAAGTACAGAAAAAACAGGTACTAGTATGTCTTGGATATATGATAGTTTAGCAAACAATGATTACAATTATTATGTTGTTTGTAAAGACATAGCTAATAATTTAACTTCTGAAGTAATAAACTTTAGAATTAATTACGGTAGTCATGGAGGTAATAGCACAATAACTTCTCATGACGAATCTCTTGAAACTAATGAAGCAGGACTTACACCACCTGAAGTATTAATTTTTACAAGATCTGAAGAAACATCTGACGGGTTAATAATTACAAGAATTGTAAAAATAATTGTTTCTGAGAAAAATGAAGTATTTAATATTAGTGCAAGATATTCAGTTTTATTACATAATCCAAGTAGAGGGATAATTAAGGGTATATTCGTTACTGAATATATTCCAAAGGAAATTGCAAAGGATATTTCTGATATCATCTTTGATATTACTCCAGATAGGATAATAAGTGCAGATCCGATTGTACAGTGGTATGTTTTAGAAATACAACCAGGACAAACAATTGATTTTAATTATTCTATAAATACTATTGCTGATGATGACATCTTAAAAGATGCAAACAATTTCTTTGAAGAAATTAAGATGATTGATGCAAATATAAATAAAAATCCAGTTGATAATTTAGATGAAAATCTAGTTATTCCAAGCATTGATGAAAATAAAGATGTAGCTATAGTTGATAATATTAAGAAGTATGTTGATAGTGATTCATATAATAAACATAAATTGCCTATCTTATGGATTATATTAATTTTATTATTAATTTATTTAGCTATAGTTATAATCCACCATAAGCAAAAAGGAAGAAAGCAGAAATTACATTTTTAAAATAAAATAAATTAAATTAGAGGTGTTTTTATGAAAGGTACAATTAAAAATAAGTTTTGTGGATGCGGACAAGCTGTTTATGGACTAGGCTTTATTGGAGCAGTAATCTATTTTATAAGTACTGCAACTGGATTTTGGGTGGGAGTTCTTGGTTTTTTAAAAGCTCTACTTTGGCCAGGGTTTATAGTGTTTGGTCTTCTAAAATTCTTAGGACTTTAAATTTTAAGTCCTATAATATAATTTAAATACTCTTTTATCTATTATTTTATAATTAAAAAATCAATTTAAGGAGAAATGAAAAGATATGTTTGACTTAAGAAAAACATTTGGTTTTCCATATATTAATATTAAATTTTTAGGTATTATTTTTGCTTTAATGCTTCTCGCATTAATTGGGCCTACAGTTTTAATAATTTCAGCTGCATTAATCTTAATTTTGGGTACTGGGTTTC
>Ga0247842_10004769_pt1 | contig 16644 bp, 15 predicted proteins | sample LaCruzMarch2015__3_FD_192411 | JGI IMG/M metagenome (GOLD analysis project Ga0247842, IMG submission 192411) | Freshwater microbial communities from meromictic Lake La Cruz, Castile-La Mancha, Spain - LaCruzMarch2015_19m | ecosystem: Environmental > Aquatic > Freshwater > Lake | place: Spain...
GCAGCTACGCTCAACGGCTCGCCATGGTCGGGGCCGGTAAGCTACACCCTTTCCCATTACACGGTCAGCGGCCCGGTGGAAAAGATCGGGTACTCCGTGCCCGGCACGATCAGTGGACTGACGCCGGGGAACACACAGTTGAGCTACAATTCCGGCGGCCCGGCGGGGGCGATCCTTTCCGGCATCAGTCCCTCGGCCCAGCAGACTTTAAGCTCGGGCGGCTCGGTCTACTACACAATGAATTTTGTGGTGCAGCAGTCATACGGGTCAATAATTGTGAACGCCACCCTCGATGGTGCCCCGTGGCAGACGTCAATGGGTTCCGGCACGATCAGTTATACGATCAGCGGGGCGAAGCACGAGTCCGGTTCGTCCATACCCGGCGATTTCAGCAGCCAGCCGACTGGCACTTATACCATCGGCTATAACTCGGGAGGTCCTACCGGCACGACCTTTGTGGGAGTTTCGCCGTCATCCACCCAGGTGCTTGGTCCCAACGGGACCATCATCTTCACGCTCCACTTCCAGGGGCAACCCAAGGGGACGGTGGCCGTCAACGCCACGCTCAATGGTGAGCCATGGTCAGGCGCCCTGGCATACGTGTTAACGGGGCCGTACGTGGAATCGGGAAGTAATGCGCCCCACAGTTTCACCAATGCCCCCTCGGGGTCATACTCTGTTAATTACAGTTCGGGCGGACCCTACGGTGGCGTTTTCGAAGGCGTTTCGCCGCCCTCCCAGTACATGTCCCCGGGCGGCCACATCACGTTCACCATCAGGTTCGTCTTCAAAGGGGTGATACCCGGCCCCCTGGTACAGTAACAATATTCAGGAAAGCATTAACCAAGGGTGCACAATAAAAGGCGGGAAAGCCAACAACTGGCTTTCCCGCCTTTCCGTTACTGTGTAAAAACTTTGCGGTCGACTATTTTGCGCTTAGTCTCCCGGTTTGCCGATTAGCCAGAGTGTCTTGATAGCGGCGATGACCGCTGCCGGGGCAACCAGTACCGTTACATATGCCAAAATACCGGCGATGTAGGTGTCGATGCCCAGGAATTTAAGCGGTGCGAATGCATTGCCGACTACGATCAAAGCGATCGCTGCCAGCAGCAGCGCCTGGGTTTCCTTGGGTGTGATGTTGAGGAAGCCGATCACGATGCCTAAGATGACCAGTACGAGGGTCACTATTGCGTTCCCGGGGAAAACCAACCCGGCTACGACGGCAATAATAAGACCCACAATGAAACACCAGAAACCGATTAGACCGACTAACCTGCCTTTGTCAACTGCCATATTCTCCTCCTTTATCTTTAAGTAGCCTTATTATATACCCGGCGTGTAAATATTTAAATAGGGGAAAGTACTTAAATGATCGCTGATTTTAAATAGTCAGGAGGTCCAAAGTGGTTAGAAAGGCAGGGAGAATAAAAGTATCCAATCGTAAAAAGACTGGTGAGCCGCCACGGACTCGAACCGTGAACCGGTTGATTAAGAGTCAACTGAATACGATTAAAATGCTTAATAATTTAGACCTCTCCACACTTGCGGCGTTAAGCAATTTTAGTAAAAGTTATTTAAGTCAGGTGAAAAGTGGCCAGCGCCCGGCGTCAGCCAAATTGATGGCAGCCATTGAAGAATATACAAAACCAAAGAAACAGGAAACAGACCACATTAAACTTTTCATGGACAGTAGGGAAGCCGTGGCATGCAGCAAGCCGACCCTGCGGTTTTACCGTGTGTTGCTGTACCGCTATGCCGATGTAGTAGATTACCTAAAGGCAAATTCAAGGACGGTTGAGCGATTTCTTAATGCTGTGCCCGAAAGTAATAATAATCTTTGTACTCGGCATGCTTACTACAGGACATTAAGGGCATTTTACAACTGGATACAGGTTGAATACGGTATAGATAACCCCATGAAAGGTGTCAGGGCACCCATATTAAGCAAGGTCATGCTTCCGGCGCTTACAGCTGATCAAGTCAAGCAACTGATTGATTCTGCTGAAAGTATAAGAGATAAGGCTATTATTTCCTTGTTTGCAGAAAGTGGCCTTAGATTGGCTGAATTAACCAATATACAGTTGGATGATATCAACTGGCAGGGCCGCTGCATGAAGGTGCTGGGTAAAGGCCGTAAGGCGGCTTTAGCGCCATTCGGTGAATCGACTGAAATGTATCTTAGCCAGTGGTTATCAGAATACAAGCCCGATACTAACCTTTGGGGCCTTAACGAATGGGGTATAACGTCAATGCTGCGTCGTCTTGAAGCCAAGACCGGGATCACCTGTAACCCGCACACATTCCGGCGCACCTTTGCTGTGCTATTAAGGAAAGCCGGGATTGATACAATGACGATCAAAGAATTAGGCCGCTGGGAAAGCCTGGAGATGGTGCAGCGATATACCCGTTCATTTAGCTTTCAGGACAGTATGAAGTTTTATAGGTCGCCGTTAGCTGCTATCAGTTGACCTTGCTATCGGCACTCCTTTGCGGCATCCAGGAACCCCTGATCATAACCATGCCTGTAACTCCAGACGGGGTCGGTATTTCTGTCAATCGACGATGGAACATCATATGAATTGGGATATGATGGGCTGCGACGTTTACTTTTACAGTCGCTATAGCCGCTGTCATAACCGCTGTCATAACCGCTGCTATGACCCACCTCTTCGCCTTTTTGATAACCCTCTTTCCATCCCTTTTGAAAGGCCTCTTGGAAACCCACGTAATAAGCATTCTCTATCTTTGCTGTGACATTTTCGGTAGGTGTAATATTGAATAAACCAAATATACTTACAGGTATATCGCCGTAGTAAAGAAGACTTGTAAGATTGTCTGAAGATAGTTTTGTTGGTGGTTGTGACTGTTTCGGTTGGTTATCATCCTTAACTTCAATAGTAACTGCCTTACTGATACTTGACCATTTCTTTTCAGCGATTAGTACATAAGTCGTAGTGTGAGAAAGTTTTATATGTAATGAGCCGTCGCTACTTACATTATTGCCATCAAGTATTACTTTATCCGCACCTTTAACATCCCATGTCAATACGACGTCCTCCCCTTTAGCAATACTCAGCGGATAAGCATTGAAACGAATTATCTCAAAACTAATCTCTGACTTGTCCTCCGGTGTTTGTATTTGGTTCGGCCCAGTATTGCCGGATGATTCACACCCTACTATAAGAATGGATAGCATAAGAATCGCAACTACATACTTCATCATGACCTCCCACATATAAGAATGTCGACATTATACATACATGCCTGATGGATTGGAAGAGCCTACTTATAGATTTACGTCCAGCTTTCTATTACAAACGCGTGCGCGTACCTAATTAATGCTGGCAGTTTCTTGTCCCATATAAATGCAGCAGAGTATACATGCATACAGGGCACCGGCGTCGGCCTGCCGCCACGCGCTGACTGTCATACACCCCAGGGGGTGGGAGTGACCCCAATTGCAGATTATATAGATATATAATTTAAAGTCACAGGTCTGGAAGAAACAAAAAGCGCTATGTATTAGATTGCCTACCGCCTCGTCTGTGTTGCTGCTATGTGTTGTTAGTATATACCCTTCCAGATTTTATGAAATATAAAAAGACCTGGTATTTATTACCTATTAATCCGCCTATATAAAAGGGGAATATTGGCATTTCTTTCATGCCTCAAAAGGGGAGTATTTCAGTTATTCCAACCTATAAAAGTGCCGACATTATACAGTTATGCCTGACGGATTGGAAGAGTCTATCTGTAGATTTGCGTAAAGCCTTCCATTGCAAACGCACGCGCGTACTCTATTAGTGCTGGCTCTTTACCATTACATATACAGCAGGCGGGCAGGCGATTGTGCCTGGATCAGCGGAAAATAAATACATAGAGGGGGTGGGGGTGACCCGCGAACGGGTATGTAGTGTATAGTAATTCGTAGCTAAATAATTTTTACAAAGAAAGGGCTCAAGCCGTTACACTTCATAAATATGCGGCATCGCCACCATGATACTGACAACCGAAGCACTGGTTTGCGACATCCCCGAGAAGGACAAGATGGAACCACCCATACCCCAGATGACTGAGTACTACGAATCAGCCTGACCTTTTTGCCCGGTCTGAGGGGTGCTATCCAATACTCGCGGACAATTATTTTCAGTCCGGTTTTTTCAAGGTAATAACACTGTAAAGGCCGAAGACTACCAGCGCATAGGCTATCACCCCGACGGACATGATAAGGAACGTAAATTCTGTGCCAAGGTTGGGGATCAGCATCATCAGGTGCATGATGGCCAAGAGGCCAAAGGCCAGGCTGACTTTTAGAACCATTTTAGACCTGGTCTTGTTGTATTGCCACAAACCCAGCGCCAAGACAACAATACACAGTGCTAAGTTTAAGGTTTCTATCGAATATATTGATGGGTTCATCTCATCCTCCTGATAAGTCTTCCTGACCAATTGTAAGCTTGCTGGTATGCAGTGTCAACAGTGTACAACTGAAAGGAGGAAGTGGCTTGGTCTCGGACACTTGTCAGGTATACGTCTATAAACTCGTAGCGAGATTTTAAAGTAATTTCAAACTTCATGATCGCTTACTAAGCGCTAATAAATACGTTATCAGCGTACAAAGTATATTATTTTCATACGTAATTATGGGGGAATAATATACAGATAAGGCATTTTATTAAGTGTAGATAGGGATAAATATCGTGAGTTTCGGGTAGTTTTTAATCCTAAATCAGTAGCATATTATTATGGGTAATGCGACTTTAAGTAGTATGGTTATCCATGTGACAGTGAGCGACATGATATTGTCAGGGAATCAGTATATTTGTATGCGGCATAAATTAAGTGTCCTGTAACCGCTATCGGTAACGCCGCCGTCCTTGCTTTGTCCACTATAAAAAAAGAATGCAAGCCTTTACGATCAGACACACGATTCACTGAATGTTAATCAACAGTTAATATATCAGTTTATTGCCTGTAGTGAGGCAGTTTATCAGGGATATGGCCTGTTTTCTACCTCGTTTTCCGATAAGTGAGTGTTATTACCTGCCTCTAAAACTACCACAAATCAAAAGAACTTTACACGATGGTTACAGGCACACTTGCCGGGTTACATCGAGCCTTACATACATTGTATGGCAACTACCAGCTACAGCCTTGAAATAGAACCATTGCCTGGTCGGGTGGTGTCTATGTGTTCATCAATGCCGCACTATTTTTCCGCACTCGTGTTAGAGGCCTATATTGCGTGAAAAAAGCATAGTCTGATAGGTCACGCCAGTGGTTATTATCATTTCCTACAGGTAGTCTATATAATGGACGGGTATGAACGGAGGTAGAAGCATGGGTAAAGTGATATTCGTTTTAGTGATCGCAGTCCTGGTTGTTACCACAATATTAGGCAGTTGCGCCCCGAGCACACAAACGATCCAGTCAGTTGCTGTTGATAATCAGTCGGTCAAACCTCAATCACCGGCAGTGGTTGATAACAAGACAGTAATTAAACCTGTTGCTTTGCCACCGAAACCGGATTATCAAGAGAAAATCGTGTTCTGGTCATTGCGCGATGCCCGGTGGAACTGGAATTGGAGTATGAACTGGGATCAATTGGAAGACAGCAATTACGAAATTTATATTATGGATGCTGATGGGAAAAACCAGGTTAGATTAACGAATAATTCTGATTGGGACCTTATGCCAAGCCTTTCTCCTGACGGTACGAAAATTCTATTTGTATCAAATAGGAAATGGGAAGCAGATAATAAATTTAATGATTCCTATAATGTTTATATAATGGATGTTGACGGCGGCAACGTGAAAAATCTTGTAGGTCTTAACAACAGGGCCTATATGCCCAGTTGGTCGCCTGACGGATTAATGGTAGTATTTTGTGCCGATTTAGAAGGATGGAATGGAATCTGGGTTACGGATGCAAAGGGGAAAAACTTCCTAAATCTGACACCACTCAGAAATTCGGAAGAGTCCGATTTCCCAATTTGGCCAGTCTGGTCCCCTGATGGTAAGAAGATACTATATACATCAGCACAGGATGGCAGATACGATGTAAATTTTTTAGATATTGACTACGAGTTGGTTAAACAGGTAGTGCTCAATCCCAGCCCTGATAATTACAGTGGTCAATCTTGGTCTAACACTGGAGATAGAAAAATCGTTAAATCAACTTTAACAGCATCGAACATGATGGCTTGGAATAAAAATCCGTTTGTTAAGGCAAAGGGCAAGTTAACCTCACAACAATCAAGCTATGCCGGTAAAGCATCATTTTCTCCCGACGGTAAGAAAGTAGCCTATGAAGCAGACCGCAAGGATGTAAACACGAAAATCTATGACATTTATGTCTTGGATGTTGACGGCAACAATACTATCAATTTGACCAATTCACTTAGTACTCCAGGACAAGGTCAGTTTAATGACTGGCCAGCTTGGTCCCCTGATGGTAAGAAGATATCCTTTGTCTCAGACCGTGACGGCAAGCCGCTGGATTTTGGCCTTACCTTTAAAAATGCCTGGCAGATTTATACCATTGATGCGGACGGTAGCAACGTGACAAGGATTATTAACAATAATTATGCAGACGGGTCACCGAGTTGGGGACGCGTGCCCGATGACCTGGCTGAAAAACTCAAGGAGCCACCACAGCCAACTCTAACAATTACACCTGAATCGACCATTTCAGCTTTAGATCTGGAGCAGATAAATCAGTATTATGGCAAGGAAGTGGCTATCGAAGGTAAAGTAGTAGAATATGGCAGTTCCTGGGACGTCGAAACACGACCCCTGTTGCTATACTTTAACAATCCGAATCAACATTGTAATAGTTACGACGCATGGAAACAAGGCGCCTGCGGCACTGATTTTAGGGTGGTTATCACTAAAGAGGACTTAAAAATTTTCCCCGATGTTTTTACTTACCTGGATAAAGACGTCAGGGTTGTGGGGAAAATCGAATACTATAAAGGCGCCCCATGCATATTCGCTACAGATCCACAGCAGATAACGATTGTAAAGTAGTTTGCTCTCAAGCATAAGACGGATAAGAAAGCTAACTTCCGTCCCTGAGAAGGGACAGTTAATGTTGGGTATTCCTGATCTGTATAACTACAACGTGATTACGGATATCCGCCATCGCTTCGGATAATTTCCAACCGGAGTTCCAGTACAGCCTGCTTTTGCTCAACGGCGGTAAAGCGGGCGTTCATGATATAAAACAGGGCCAGCACCAATACGAGGGTTATAACCTGAATAACGATGCCTACTATTTGAAGGACTGAAAGCGTTTTCTTGTTCATCCAATACCCCCGGCACAGTATATCTAATAACTGTCATGTCCATATGCAAATATATTGGTGAAGCTATAAAGGCAGGAAACGGGGCGGAGAAAATTCTCCGCCCCGTCCTATTTATGTCTCCTAAACCCTTGACTCTGAAAATTTATGTGTTATATTTAATTTATACGACATAGCGTAGATGGTATAAGAACATTAACAACTGAATATCAAGTGCAGGTAACTTCCCGAAGTCGCCCAAGTTGGAGGCATTAGTGGGGCGCCGAAAACGAAACACCGACGCAAGGTTACAGGCATATCCTCAGCTACTATTAAACCATGTGTAAACCAACCGACATTTGGCATGAGGTCAAATTCTGAAGCACAGAAGTTTATATTAGTGAAACGCCCTATGGATATGTACTAACTGTCGAGAGGTCTTCCCAATCGGTGTATCCTTTTGGACTTTGTGTAGTTACTGCAAGTCATTCGTATAATTTCATAGAGATTAATAGAAGGGATTTGTATAAGCCAAAAGGCTGATGCAATCCCTTTTTTTATTGCACTTGATTGAATAGGCGAAAGAGTGCCGGGAAGCTAACTTCCAACTATATGCCGGAAGGATGCGGTGTCACAAGAGTTTTATAAACTCAAAGATCATTCACAACACAATAAATTTGGAGGAAAAGTTGAATACAAATCGGATTCAAGAACATAGAAAACAGGCGGGTATTAGTCAAACTAAACTCGCCTGCAAAGTTGGCATAGCAGCCAGCACATTAAGCGCCTTTGAAAGCGGAAGGGTAGAACCCTGGCCTAAGGTCAGGAAAGCACTGGCAAAGGCCTTGGGTGTCAAGGAAACAGACTTGTTTGGTGATAAAAATGAAAATATCGCGGTGAGTTTGACGGCCCCCGCGATACTTTCGGACGACTACATGATAGGGGGTGACCCCGACCATGTTGTGTAACGCCTATTTTACCACCCCCGTAACCTTTGTCAAGATGGGCGGCCGCAAAATCCTGGGCCTATACCCTGAAGAAAAACTGGCCCGCAAGATGACACAGGCTAAACACGTACTAAAACGGCCCCCCGGTTTGACCATCGATGCCAAGGCATATGACCAGCACCTGGCAGACAAAGATGACTGGAAAATCATCTTTGAGATTGATGATGGCAGACGCTACTGGATCACAGTGCCGGAGTTTAATGAGCATAAGAAGTGGATCAGCCGGGGCCGGGGTGACCAGTATGTCAGCCAATTCAAATACCTGCACCGTGACGGTGATGATGGGATTGAAACTTCAAGTTACAGACCCCCGGCGCCGGTTAAGCCGTCCAATCTGGAATCCCTTCAGTTGAGTCTATTTGGGGGTGCCGTTTGAACGGTACAAAACGCATGCCACAAAGCCACCAGGAGTTGCTGATGATGACAGGCAGAGAGGATGAGGCCCGCCAATTTATAGCGGAACAAAAGGCGTGCCAGGATAAATATGATGCAGAGGAATCCCTGAGGGACCGGATAACTCATTTGTCTTTTGACGATTGGGTATTCAGTGACAACGGCACCGCGTACTCGTTCACCTGTGAGTTGCTGAACCTGCGCTTCATATTTACACAGTTGCGCCAGCACAAATCCAGTAGTGACCTCACCTGCCAGATATTGGTAATAATCCTGAAGCCGGAAGCCACCGTACACTTTCAGAACCTCAACCTTATGGCTGCCACGACACGTGCTGCATTAAGCAAAGTCGTTCAGGAAAAACTCAAAAATATAGCCTGGTATTACCAATATATAAACTGGGAGAATACCATTGATGCAATCTGCTATAAGGTCATGTGTACCTTTTCAGCGGGTGAACCAGTGCAGGAAATCTGGGGTGACCTGGACGACGCAGAAGCGATCAAGCCGAAATACCTGATAGAACCATTACTATACGAAGGGGAAAGCAACGTATTCTTTGGCCCCGGAGAAAACGGTAAGTCATACCTGGCATTGTTTCTATGTGTACTAGCAAGGCTGCCGTACAGGGATAACCCATTTGGCTTGAACGTAAAGGCCGCAAATCCACTGTACTTGGATTACGAACGATCCGAAAAGTCATTCAAGGCAAGACTGACAGCCATCTGTAAAGGATTGGCTGTGGCACCGGTACCGATAGCGTACAGGCGCTGCTACATACCCTTTGCCGATGATATAGGCAACCTGTTAAAGATTATCAAGGAAAGCAAATACGACCTGGTAGTAGTAGACAGCGTCGGCATTGCCTGTGCAGGCGAGTTAAACTCAAGTGAAACAGCCACCCGTTTTGCAGCTGCGCTTCATACACTGCCTGTAACATCACTGCTGATAACGCATACTTCAAAGACAGAGGAAGGCAAGAAAACACCAATAGGATCAGTTTACTTCACAACGGCACCCTCAAACATCTTTGAAGTAAGGAAGGCACAGGAAAACGGCAATAGCAGGGCCGATATAGCGCTGATACATTACAAGTGCAACCTGGGCGCTAAGCTTGACCCACTGGGATTCAGTCTTGAGTTTAAGCCTGATAGAACGGAGATAACCCGGAATGATGCAATCAGTAGCTTGTCACCCGCCGATAATACGACGTTAAAGGCACGTATTGTGAACCTGATAGTAAGCAATGGGCCTATGACGACAACAGAGATAGCAACCGAAGTCGGCATTACTGAAAGCACTGCACGCACAACTTGTAATAGATATGGCGAAACCTTTACCCGGCAGGGTGATAAATGGTGTCTCAAAGGCAAATAGTTTTTACATAAACGGCGTAACAAGGTGCGTAACAGGCACCGTAACAAACAGCGTAACAACCCCTACAGGTGGTCTAAATGCTTACGTACAGGTTACGTTCAACGTAACATGTTACGTAACAACCGTAACAACAGCGTAACGTAACAAGGGGGGTATTATAGATACCCCCTGTTACGGTTACGTTGTTACGTTTTACAGTAAATAAATAATAAAGAATATGAGGAAATTACGATGATAACAGATACGAATAGCATTACTAAGTTACCTTGTCAGGATAATTGCGAGGCACCACTGTGCCCAATAGATTGTCATGACAAGGCTGTCTGGTATCCTGAGGATGAAATATGTCATTCAAAGGCTATCCATAAACCTGCCTGGGTTGGCACTCAGCGCAAGATACAGCGCCTGTACTGGAGGGGACTGGTAAATGATGATGAGTGCTTCACCCGGCCTATGCTGGAAGGCTTGAAGCGGATCGGTAAAGGTCTGCACGGTATGAAGCCGGAAAATTTACATAAGGATGGTAATAACCGATTGTCATCATAGACAAATATATTTGTCGATGTGTATGATATATGGCAAATGGGCATAAAGGAGGCTGAGATGGCACAAAGGTTTATTTGGATGGTTATGATATTTTATGTACTCTCATTACCCTCACTTTATTCATGCGCTACACTTAAACCTGCTGAGTTTAATGTCTACTCAGTTGATGTAAATCGCAAAGAAGTTGCACCGTGGGAGAATATTACGGTTACTGCCATAATCGGTAATAGCGGCGGAATAGCGGATAACTATACAGCCATTTTAAACATGGATGGGAAAGAAAAAGATAGGCAAACCATTTCTATAAAACCATCGGAAAACAGAACCATTTTCTTTTCCATGGGTGAACAAAATATAGGTGAACACATAATCGAAATAGGATCAGGTAATAATGAATTTTCTGTATATAAGCCGACAAATTATTTATTGGAATATGGAAATTATTTTCCTTACGTGTTAATAACTGAGTACAATCCCTCCACTGCTATTACATATAAATCTCGGATGATCAATACGCAGAATCCAAATGGCCTCTGGATAAAATATAAGCCTCCTACAATACCATTTCAGATTAATAAAATATATATTTATGGGCAGAGAACCAACATTAAAAGTGATGATAATAAAATATACACAATAAAGATATGGAGCAAGGAATTCGGCAAAGAGTTATTTTCAGGCGACTATCCCTACTCAAGTTTTCCTACTGATGATATTAAGGTTGTAGAACATGAAATAACTCCACCCATATCGGTAGATGATGACTTCATTGTTGATTTTATTAGTCATAACACAGCATGTCCTGCAAATATAGCCACCACTTCCAATAATAGTAATTTAGTTCACTTCAGTCCAGGCAAATTCGTGAATAATTGTGGTATATATGTGTGCGTTGGAAAAACAGATTATTACAACCAGAATATAGGATTATCTCGATTAGGACAGAATGACGTACGTACTTGGAAACAAGAGAATGATGCTGAGCCAGATTGGGCGTATTCTTATTGGGGAATTAGCGTATCCGGTAACTGCAAAAATGTTCAGACACAGCCAATAGACAAGACACCAGATCCTTTGGACGCATGGATTTTATACCCTAATAACAATGTGGAATGTGATGGCGTAGGCTCCAATCAGCAGTATCCTTATCAGGGTGCAGATGGTTCCTGGTTGCGTCCCGACACCACTTACACACAGGAAAGCCGTACTGGTTTCTATCGAGGATCTTTTACTATTATAAATAAACACGATAAATGGGATATGACACAAGTACAGATTAATGGAGTGCCGATTGTAGATCGTATAAAGCCAGGGCAAAAGTATCAAGATTTGAGAGTGATAACAGTTGTTTATCCACCCGGTCACCAGCAAGTGAGATGGAAATGGGAAATCAGCCAATAATCCTTATCCGTTTATGGATAGAGGCCGCTTAGAATAGGTCTATTTTGCGAAAATGTGCCCTCTTAAGCCTTACTGTAGAACCCCCTGCGTAAAATATGACAGATTGTATGGATGGCTAAACAAAGGTTTTATTCTAAGGCTTTAGAGGATGATAATCATTAACAGGCATTTGATGAGTAATGTCTGCGCTTGACATTATGATTGTATGCGCGTATAGTAAATACAAATGGATAACATCTATAGCACAAAGGAAGCGGCAGACAAGCTTAAACTATCAGAGGCGCATATCAGGCGCTTACTGGAAGGCGGTCAGATAGCAGGTAAGAAGTTAGGACGTGATTGGGTTGTGTTTAGTTTGGAGTATAAGCGCAAGCGCAAGGCTAAAGGGTACAGAAAATTAGCTACAAAACGTTCGTACACCGTTAAGCAAATTAAGCAAAATCATAGCTAACCGTTAAGCAAATAACAAAAATATGAAAAAAGCGAGGGGTGAAATAATGACAGGAAAAACCAATAAAATAAGGATATCCAATCGTAAAAAGACTGGTGAGCCGCCACGGACTCGAACCGTGAACCGGTTGATTAAGAGTCAACTGCTCTACCAATTGAGCTAGCGGCCCGAAAGACAGGATATGGTAGCATCACCCCGAGCTGTTAGTCAAACAATATACCTGTGCGACCTGCTGCCCATTGAGTTTATAATATAAGCTGTAATGGGCCTGCCATTCGAGATCATAGACCATACAGCCGATATCGGCATAATCGCGCGCGGGCGCAGCCCGGCTGCCATTTTCTGCAATGCCGCAGCCGGCATGCTGTCACTGCTTACCGATGTAAGCACACTGCGGCCGGATACCGCCAGGCAGATCAGCCTGGAAGAGGCCGACCGGGAAACCCTGCTGGTGGCCTGGCTCAACGAGATCCTTTACATAATATATACAGAGAAGCTGTTGCTGTTCAAATTTGATATAGTGATAGACGGGTACCGGCTGGAGGCAAAATGTGCCGGGCAGGAGCTGGACATGCGAGACCGCGGGTTAAAGCGGGAGATCAAGGCTGCCACCTACCACGACCTGGAGATTGCCGAACGGGACGGTGAATTTTCAGCCAGGATAATCTTCGATATCTGAGGACTTTTTTATGACTGCATGGTCGGGTGAGCTTAAGAGGATCGACGATTACCGCTGGGAGATACCTCAGGATTACAAAAGCGGCATGAGGGTGGCCGGCATGGTCTATGCCGACCACGCCATGCTGGGCTCGATCAGGGAGGAGCAGTCGCTGGAGCAGGTGGCCAATGTGGCTTTCCTGCCGGGCATCGTCGGCCATTCCATGGCCATGCCTGATATCCACTGGGGCTACGGTTTCCCCATCGGCGGTGTGGCCGCAATGCGCGTGAGCGATGGCGTCATATCGCCCGGCGGCGTAGGTTACGATATCAACTGCGGGGTCAGGCTGCTGCGCACCAACCTCAGCGAAGGCGAGGTCAGGCCTAAAATCAGGGAACTGGTCAACCACCTCTGCAGCAATGTCCCGTCCGGTCTGGGATCGGAGGGCAAGATCAGGATAAGCCAGAAGGAGATGGACGAGGTGCTGGCATCGGGCGCAGGCTGGGCGGTGAAAAAGGGTTACGGCAGCAGGCAGGACCTCGAGGTCACGGAGGAACAGGGTTGCATGAAGGTTGCAGACCCCGGCAAGGTCAGTGACAGGGCAAAGAAACGGGGCATGCCGCAGCTCGGCACCCTGGGCTCGGGCAACCATTTCCTGGAGGTCCAGGCGGTACGCGAGATATATGACAGGGAAGCTGCCGCCGCCATGGGCATCACCCGAGAAGGCCAGGTGTTGATGCTGATCCATAGCGGGTCGAGGGGACTGGGCCACCAGGTCTGCGACGATTACCTGCGCATCATGGGTGGGGCGGTCAATAAGTACGGCATATCACTGCCCGACCGCCAGCTGGCCTGCGCGCCGGTTGAATCTGACGAGGGGCGGGACTACCTGGCGGCCATGGCCTGCGCGGCCAACTACGCATGGGCCAACAGGCTGTGCATCGCACACTGGACACGGGAGTCGTTCCTCAAAGTGTTCGGCAAGCGGGTTGAAGAGATAGGCCTGGAGCAGGTCTACGACGTGGCGCACAATATCGCAAAGATAGAGGAGCACACTGTGGATGGTAAGAACATCAAGCTGTGCGTCCACCGCAAGGGGGCGACCCGCGCCTTCCCGGCCGGGCAAAAGGGTGTGCCGGACAGGTACATGGCGGTGGGACAGCCGGTGCTTATACCGGGTGACATGGGCAGGTGTTCCTACATCGCCGTCGGCACGCAGAAGGCCATGCAGCAGACATTCGGCTCCACCTGTCACGGCGCCGGCAGGCTACAGAGCAGGGGGGCAGCTAAAAAGGGGATGCGTGGGAGCGACGTGGCAGGCGAACTGGCTGCAAAGGGCATCTATGTCAGGACGGACTCAATGGGATCGCTGGCGGAGGAGGCCTCACACGCTTATAAGGACGTCACCGGCGTAGTTGAAATTGCGCAGGGGGCGGGCATCTGCCGCAAGGTCGCCATGGCTGTGCCCATGGGCGTGATAAAAGGGTAACCGGCCGCGAATTATAAAAATATTACGCTTAAAGGCGTTTGTCATAATCAGTGCAACCATGTAGAATAGGGCAGAAATTTTATTAAAGGAGTTATAACCATGGGTCTTGCAAGAGAAGTAGTAATTGTCGACTATTTACGCTCCCCGTTTTCCCGCTCCCGCCCCAAGGAACCGGATAAGGACCTCTTGAACGGCTGGAGGATGGACGAAGTCCTCGGCATGCTCTGGAAGGAGATCATCAAGAGGAACAAGCTCGATCCCAAGGAGATCGACGAGGCCATCACGGGCACGGCCAACCCGCTGCTCGAGAACTTCACGTTCGGCGGAAAATTCCCCGCATTTTACGGCGAGCTCCCCTTCGAGGTTGCCAGCGAACAGGTAGACATGCAGTGCGGCTCAGCCCTGTGCGGCGTGAGGACCGGCGTCATGAGCATAGCCTGTGGTTATTCAGATGTGGTGCTGTGCGGCGGCATCGAGCACATGACCCACATCCCCATGGGCGGCGGTGGCGCAATCAAGTATCCCGACAGGCTTATCAACGATCCTCAATATAAAAAGGTAGAACTTATGTTCTCGGTCAACATGGGCTTCACTGCACAAAAGCTGCAGGAGATGGCAGGCGTTTCCCGGGAAGATATGGACAAGTTCGCTGTAAGGTCCCACCAGCTGGCCGCCGAGGCCCAGAAGAGCGGCTGGTTCAAGGGTGAGATCATGCCCGTCGAGATAGTCCTGGCCGACGGCACCAAGCAGTTCTATGATTACGACGCGGCTGTCAGGGGCGACACCACCCTTGAGCAGATCTCCGCTTTGAAGCCGGCCTACAAGCCCGACGGCACTATCACGGCAGGCACATCATCCCCGCTCAATGCGGGCGCTACTGCCATGCTGCTGATGTCCAAGGACAAGGCCAAGAAGCTCGGCCTCAAGCCTATCGCCAGCTTCGTTTCGTTCGGCGTTGCCGGCATCGATCCCACCATCATGGGCGCCGGCCCCGTTCCTTCGACCAAGAAGGCCCTGCACGCTGCCGGCCTTCAGGCCAAGGACATCGATTACTGGGAGGTCAACGAGGCCTTCGCCATCGTTTCCCTCTATGCCATTAAAGAGTTCGGTCTCAAGTGGGACCAGGTCAACATCCACGGCGGCGCCATGGCCATCGGCCACCCGCTGGGCGCCAGCGGCATCCGCCTGGTTGGCACGCTTGCCAGGGTACTCAAGGAGAAGAAGGGCAAGTACGGCTGCGCCACCATGTGCGTGGGCGGCGGCCAGGGCATTGCTGCAATTATCAAAGCTGAATAAGTTTCAGTAAGTGTAAATCAAAATAGGGCGGCCGGAGGCCGCCCTATTTTATTGCCCACGTCATTGCGAGCGAAGCGAAGCAATCTTGCCCGCGCCGTCTTTGGATTGCTTCGTCGCTGCGCTCCTCGCAATGACGATATTAACAAAATTCTTGCGCCCCCCCCCGTTATTGCCTTTCCTACCCGTCATTGCGAGCGGAGCGAAGCAATCTTGCCCTCGCTGCCTTTGGATTACCTCGTCGCAGCCTGCCACGCCTTCGGCTCGCAGCTACGCCTCTCGCAATGACGTTATTTATCCGGTCGTGGTACTTATAGCGCCTGCGACCATAATCCTGGGGCCGGCGTGGGTGCCGATAGTTGGTCCAACCTTGGTCCGGATTATTTTGGCACCGGGTATTGCTGCACTTATGCGTTTTACCAGGTCTTCAAGCTCATCAGGCGTGGTGGCGTCCTCCACTACTATTTCCGCCGGGTTACCGGTCTTTTTTATCAGGTCAACCAGCATATTTACGGCTTTAGTACGGCCACGCGCCTGCGTGACCGGGTGGATCACACCATCCCTCAGCGTCAATACGGGGTTAAGCTTGAGCATCCCCCCCAGCATAGCCTTGGCCAGGCCGATGCGGCCGCCTTTCCTGAGGTACTCCAGCGTATCGAAAATCATGTAGACGCGTATTTTAGGCAGGATTTCCTTTACCATCGCGGTAATCTCCGCCAGTTTCATGCCTTTCTCAGCCGCCCTGG
>Ga0247842_10004770_pt1 | contig 16643 bp, 10 predicted proteins | sample LaCruzMarch2015__3_FD_192411 | JGI IMG/M metagenome (GOLD analysis project Ga0247842, IMG submission 192411) | Freshwater microbial communities from meromictic Lake La Cruz, Castile-La Mancha, Spain - LaCruzMarch2015_19m | ecosystem: Environmental > Aquatic > Freshwater > Lake | place: Spain...
GCGCTCATCAAGAATCGGCCACAACGGCTGCAGTTTTTCGGTAATCTGCGCAAGGGTGCTCATGCTCGGAGAGCATATCACAATTCCTATGCAAGTTGCTACCTTTATTTATTGACGCCGCCTTAATCCGGTTATGCATGGTTTTCATTGGATTGGTTTTTTCTGGGTTTTTGGTTTGAGAGGAGCGGGAGATGGCTAGGGAATTTTCTTGGCGTTCATTCCTGAGGAACTGGCCGGGGAAAATGTCAACGTGCTGGTATCGTCGAGGAGAATCAGGCCCCGCTGGTTGACGTACGCATCCCGGTAGAACTGGATCTGGTCGCCTTTCTTCACGGCGATGCCCGGGTATTTCAAGGTCGTGGTTTCCCCGGCGGCCAGCGGGGTCAGCGTATAAATGGCGTCGAGGCTGCCGGCGGCGAACTTGTCCAAGGCAATGCCAATGGGCTCATCGGCGGAGGTATCGGCGGAGATCGCGCCGGCGGCGATATTTTTCACCGTGTAGTTGATGTCAACAACCCCGTCCGATGGCGCGGTCCATGCCAGGACCGCAGCCTGCCAGTGATCTCCATCGGTGGGCAAGGTGGAGGCGTGGAGGGCCAGGCAGGAGAGCTCTGAGGGAATCCAATACTGCCCGCCCTTGTCGTCGGTGAGCTGAAAAAGGCTAAAGGACTGATCCTCCGTGATACGCGGCCCCCACCCGATGTCGTTCTTGCCGGGATTGGGAATTTCAAGAAGAGCGTATTCCCCATTGATCTCCCCCTTGGCTGCAAGGGATCTGGCGAACAGATACGACCACGGGCCGTTGGGGTTGGAGGCACTGGAAAACTCTTGAACGACGTTGTGAACGACGGGGGTGGCGGACTGAGCCGGCAATGGGAAAGATGCCGGTAAGGCCGCGAGCAAAACGAGAGCCCACGAGGGGAACCGTGGCCTTTTCAAACGCTTTGCGCTGGCGGGGGAGAGATCCATCTGTGCTACCACAAGGCATTTACAGGGAAAAATCACGATGTCAATAAAAACGTGCATTCAAGTCATTTTATTTTTGCGCCCGGAGACCATGGGAGTGCGCCTCGAATGGCACCGAGAGGAGGAGCGTTTTCGGAATTGTGCTCCTGCTCTTAATCCCGGTGGTTTAATGGGTATGCTGCTCGGGGGGGGGAGATTAAGATTAAGATTAAGATTAAGATTAAGAGGAAGGGTGGGATGATGAGTCATATCGGGGGATGCGGCATTGACATTCCACGGTGTCCGAGTAATTATTCGAGTATGTACGAGTCTATTGAAAGCCACACCTGTTGTTCTGTTTGCGGCCTGTTGTTGGGCCGGTTGGGGGAACGTGCTCCGGGAAAGATTCAACTGCTGGCGGGTCCGAGGCAGGTGGGCAAGACGACGTTGCTCCACGAGATTGCCGCTGAATTCTTCTGAGGGAGGCCAGCCGAGGCCGCCGGATTCCGTTCCATCCCCTGGCCCGACTACTTGCTTGGAGGCCTGAAAGCCTGACAAAACGGCTCGGAAGTGGAGACATGAAAACGGCCGCCGGTCCCTACTAGATGCTGATGGGCGGGGTTGTTTTTCACACCCTGCCAAGTGGCAGGTTTAAATGTCCCCGTCCATCAAACCCTCAACTTTTGCAACTTTTCTGTGGGACGGCTGTGGAAATAAAACAAGGAGAAAGATGATGATGCGGAAACATTTTCTGATGGGGGCGATTATGATGCTGTCCTGCGGAGGAGTTGTGGCGGGCGATTTGCTGAGCGAGAGTTTCGACTCCGCTCCGCTCCCGAAGGGCTGGGTGTTTTACAAGGAGCCATGGAAGCTGGAGCAGGCGCCAGACCCCAAGGACAACCCGGCGTGGGGCGACGAGAAGTTCCTCACGGTCGCCCCGGACACACGCTGGAACACGCCCGCCTTCAAGTGCGAGCCCTTCAAGTATTACAAGATGACCTTCAAGTCAAAAGCCAAATCCGACAAGGGCTACTGGGGCGCGCTCTTCTACGACAAGGATGACAAGATGCTGTTGGCCGACATCTACGCCACCGTCTACGGCTCGCCTGACTGGACCGACAACACGGTCATGATGCGCGGCCGCGAGGGCAACGTGAGCGCCAGAGGCACGTTCATCGCCGTCGGCGATCCGCTCATGCTCGACGACGTGAAAATCGCCGAGGTCGACGAGAAGGCCGTGGCGGGATTCCTCGACGACCTCTACAAGACCATGCCGCCGATCGCCTTCAAAGCCTCGCCGGACCGCTGGAAGCGTCTCCCGAAAACCATGGAGCGCCTCGAGAAGGGCGGCCCGATCAGGTTCGTGATGCTCGGCGACTCCATCATCAACGACACCAACAATTCCAACTATGAGGTCCTCCTCCGCCGCATGTACCCGAAGGCCGAGATCAAGGTGGTCCCGTCGGTCCGCAGCGGGACTGGCTGCTGGTATTACGAAAAGCCCGAGAACTTCCAGCCCTACGTGATTGACCAGAAGCCGGACCTCCTGATCATCGGCGGCATCTCGCAGGGCAAGGTGGAACCCATCAGGAACGTCATCAAAATGACCAGGGAGAAGTTACCCGACTGCGAGTACCTTGTGATGACCGGCCCGGTCGGGCCTGAGTTGCGCAAGTTCGAAAAAGACGACCTCACCAAGCTTGTGGAGGCTCCGGCCTACAAGCTGGACGAGTACGGCGAAGGGCTCAAAAAGATGTCCGACGAGGAGCAGGTTGAGTACTTCGACATGGCCACGCCGTGGCACGAGTACCTCGCCAAGTCCGGCAAGCCCTTCATGTGGTACCACCGCGACGACGTCCACGCCAACGACAGAGGCAAGGAGATCCTCGGCAGGCTCCTCGAGGCGTATTTCGCTCCCAAGAAATAAAGGGGATTTCACGGCCGGAATATCTGAAAACCGCCGTTGATGGGATCGATTTGGAAAGTGCAAAAATTTGCCGGGGCCTTGCCTGCGGAGGAGTCGTCGCGCGAGAGGAGAGCCGTGAGAAACCACTGTTTGGTCACATCCAGATCGAGACTGCCCCTGGGCCGGAAGGAAAATTGAACATAGCGATACGAGGTGCCCAGTCCGGGCACCGGGGGATCCTGGGCGCCGGCGGGTGTCTCGCCGCTTTTGGATGTCCCGTCGCTGTTGGTGGCGGTGTTTATCAAGGAAGTCAGAATCGGGGATTGCGCGATGGCTGTTCCGGTGGGAAGGGAATTCACCCTCTCGACCGGCGAGAGATTTCCGGCGGAATCCGCGGCAACGAGCTGGATCCGGTCAAACGGAGAGGAAGTGTCCTTGCGGATGAGGCGGACGATGATCGGACGGTTTTCCGTGACGGCCTTCTGCCGCGCGAGCGAGAGCTGGCCGGACAGGATGGTCGCCGCCTGGGTGAGGCGTCCGCTCTCCAGAGGTCCGTTGAGCGCCGGAACCAGCAGGGCCATCAGCAAGGTGATGATGCCGATCACCACGAGAAGCTCGATGAGCGAAAAGGCGGCGCAAGTTTTCAATTTTCGGTTTTCAATGTCCATTTTTTCCGCATTTTTACTCTTACTCTTAATCTTAAAGCCGATTTTCCGGATATCGATCATGTCTGCTCGTATATTGTCCAACGCTGCGGATCAGGCGCGGCTAATTGTCGACGCTTGTATCCGGTTTGTTCGCATTCAGCGACCGTCCTTCCGGTGTCAGAAGTTTAACCTCATGCAAACACAAACCGTAGCGCCCTCCGGGAGGATTGAAGTTTAACTTCACGCCATTCCAGCCGGAACTGAAATTGGCGGAATAGCATAGCCACAGGGTCCGGCCGTCCGGGCTGATGAACTTGCCCGGGAAATTGAGAAAATACCCTTGCTCGCCGAAGTCTTTCATATAGGAGACCATGCGCCACGGTCCGGTGATCGCGTCGGCCTCGAGGATGTAGGAGGTCATCCTGGCGACGGTCGGCCAGCCGTCGGTGACACACATGAGGTATTTCTTCAGGCCTGGCACATACGTGGCGGTGACACACCCCATGTGGTTGTTCCACTCCACCAACGGCTTGATCTTGTTGAAATCGTTGGTCCAGGTTGGCTGGCCGGCGCTGTCATGGCCGGCAAAGAACTCGTAAGCCTTCAGGTCATTGATGGTCTCCGGCGACGGTCTGACGCGGGCCAGATAGACTTGGTCGGCGGTGACCCAGCTCAGATTGGCGTGGGCGAAGTCGCTCTTGCAGCCCTCCGCGATCTCAAACGCCTCCCCCGGCTTTCCCAGCTTGATGCAAGGGCGTGGCTTGGGATCATTCTCTTCCGCGCCCATGCCGACCAAGTATGCCATGCCGTCCGGGGAATGCTCCATGTTCTTCCCGAAGTCCACGAAATGCGGCGCGCCCATCTTCACCGGACCGAGGTGCTTGCGCGGTTCGGGGAACAAGGGCTTTTCCGGCGTGAGTGGCGACGGCTCCCAGGTGTTGCCGTAGTCGCGGGAAATCTGAAATCCCGGCATAGGACCGAGATTGGGCCAGTTCCATGTAAATCCATTGTGCTTAAACCTCCCGTCTGGTCCCAGGCAGTAAGTGCCGTAATACCAGATGCCGTTGAAAACCAGTGACCCAGCCGGATAGCGCCCTTGATACGGCAACGCGCTGGCTTCCTTGGGCGGGGAGGTGTTGTGTATCTCAAGCCTCAGAGGATCATCGCCGATCATCACGCCGTGGCCGGTCGTGGCTGTTCCGCCGCTCGCTGAATTGCAATTAACTCCATCCGTGGTGCCGTCGGTCCAGGGCGAGTAGAGATTGCCATCGCTGGCCCAGCAGGGATACCACGTGTCGCCGCAGCGATAATCGCTGTGGCGACCAGTAAAAAAAATGCCCGTCAGACTGGTTGATTTCGGAAAGGGGCAATCCGCCGGAACTGTGGATTCCCAGGCAAATCCCCCGGGGTCAACCACCGGCAAATTAGTCGGCTTTCCGGTCAGCGAACCGCTATCAGTGAAAAGACCAAGTGGGGAGGCTTGTGAAGTTTTCTTCATATTATCCGGAATTTCCCATTTGATTCGTGATTCATAAGCTTGGGGTGCCTTTCTTGGTGATTTTCTCTCCGAGTAAGATTAAGAGTAAGAGTAAGAAGACGAGGCAGCGCGCGAGAAAACTTTTTCACGGGTTGAACCTTCGGGTTCCGAGGACACGAAAACGGTAGTAGGGGCCGACAGGCTGGGTGCCGGAAAGGAAGTCGGGGGCACCCGGCCCCGTGAATCGCGAGTCATTCGGGTCAACGTATCGCTCGACGCTGATGGCTCCGCGCCACTCCGCCGTGACCCGGCCCCGGCCTTCCCGCCACCCGACCACACCGGCGCCTGGCGCAAGAGACTGCGCCGTGACATGGACGGTATAGGTATTCGAGCGCGCGGTCAGTCGGGGAACGAGGGTGGCATAGGGGGATTCCAGACTGTTGTCGCCGGTGAGTTTCGACTTGTCGGCCCACCAGGCAGCAAGGCTCGATCGTGTCTCTCCCTGCGGCACAAGATCCATCGAGCAAACCTCCCCGGCGCTCAGAAACACGCTTCGCCCGCTGCCATCGGTGCCGTTCAGGCGGGCACGCACACTCCGGAGCGTTTCCTCCGGATCTAGGGGATAGCGGGTTTTGATGTCAGGCAGGGAATTGTAGGTGGGGTATGGCGCGAGGGTGCTCGGGATGGCCGTGAGGCGAACCGATGCCAACACGGCTCGCAACGCAGTTTCCCGTGTGAGGTAGCTGCTGAAGGGGATGATCCGCGCATTGAGGTTGACCTTGCCTGCGGTGGCAAATGGCTCGCTGATCGCGTAGGGCTCGACGACCGGCATATGGAAAAAGTCGAGGATCGCCCAGTCGGGGGGGGATTGGTTGCCAAAGTGGGAGGAGCCGCCGGAGAGATAGGATCGGGCCGGCCGGAAAAGAAGCGTGCGCCATGGGGCACCGGAACAGATGGAGCCGAACAAAACGGCCGAGGGCATTTGCCGGTTCGGTGAGGAAAGCATGCCTTCGCTCCCCTCGGCTCCCGAAATCTCACTCTGGAAATAAGGGTGAGGGGGAAAGGTCTGACCATCGTTCCCCCCCCAAATCGGCGACCCCTCGTCGCTCTTGGCGCCCCATCCTCCAGCACGGTTGAATCCGACACCGTTTGAGAAATCACCGGGGGGAAAGGCTCGTTGGATGGATTGCCCGTTCACCCCGGCGGGTGCGCTGGCGACAAGAGGAGCCTTGCTGCGGTCTATTGTCGGCCCTCCCTCGATCAATTGCCCAAGAACGAGCTGGGGGGCTGGGCCCGCACTCACGGGAATGAAGGATGCACGCCGGGACCAAGCTGTGCTCTGCCACTCGCCTCCGAGTGGCATGCCGACGGGGTCTGTCTTCCCGTATCGGGCATGAGGGACGAAATTGGTGATGGTTCCGGTCTGGAGCGCATCGTAGCGCGGGTCGGTGGTCGGCGACTGCATGGCCAGCAGGCTGTCACCGTAAATGGTGTATTCGGGGGGAGTTCCCAGACCAGCGTCGGCAAATCGCGTCGCTAAACTCCAGGCCACACTAAAAAATGGTGTAAGCACCTGCGCATCCGGGAAAGTCACCTGGTAAGTGCGCAACGGGGTGGATGCCGAGGCCGGAGAGTAAAGGGCGATCGTTACTGTGGCCCCCTTCAGTGTGAACGTCTTGGTCCAGTTTGGGAAATGAGCGTCCAAGGGATTGGCGACGGGGAAAAATTCTATGGGCAGAACCATTTCGCCGGTCAGCGGGACGAAAACTTTCAATCCGCCAGTCGCGGGGGCACCTTTCGCGGGGTCGGTTGTCTGCGCGGACATGGTCCACTCGGGCCTCCCAAATCCCCGCTGTGACTCGGCCGGATTTCCCCGGTCGGTCTGCATGTTGTTGAAGGTGTCATTGGGGAAGATCGGCGCCTCCGTGCCGTTTGCGGTCACGTAGCGGAATCCCGAGAGACCGCTCACCGCGATGCGCATGTCCTGACCGGGCGCGATGCTCCCCGGCGTGGGGACGGAAAAGCAGTAGAGCATCATGGCCACGACTTTGTCTCTGACGAGAACTCCATTGCTATCCACGGCTGGGTTTGGGAGGGGTTTAGGGTCCGACGTAGTGGCCGGCGCGTTTCGCGCAAAGGAAATCGCGACCTCTTGGAGGCAGGCTGTCCGGCCCGGCGAAAACGTCCCGTTCGGCCCCTTGGTGGGAGCAACGAACCCGATCGTTCTGGCCATGGGATCTTTGAGCGTCCAAAGGCCCGTCGTGGGCGATTTCTTGAGTTCGCCGCGGGTGAAGGAATAGCCGGTGGTCTGCCCATCAGCGGGCCCCGAGCGGTCATCGAGATTCGCCAGACGAATCGCGTCAAAGACCGAGGTGAGGATTTGGTCGGTCTTGGAACCTGTGTATTTGGAAACAATGGAAGCTCCGAGGACCGGCAGAGGCCGACCAGCCAGGGTGCGGAGATAGTTCCACAACTTGAGGTTCTCCGGGAAATCGAGGAGCTCGCGGTCGGATAGGGAATTTTCGCGCACGAAATAAAAATTCTGCGGGTTGGAGCTGCCGGGGGCAATCGTTGAGCAGAAGGCGATCAGCCGCTCGATCGGCGTGCGTTTCGACTCTGTTCTCCATGCTGGCCAGATCGTCACGCGCGGCGTGTCGAACAGCGTGGTTTCGGGGGCCCGGCTGGAGGTGGTGAGCAGAAAGCGCCGCGCCTCCAGATCCTGCCACAAGATTCCCACCGTGTTGATCCCGCGGATGGGATCGTAAAAGAGTTCGTCCACCGAGGCGAATAGCCGCTGCGATTTGAGGAGCCCGCGGATTTGGGCCTGGGTGGGGACATCACTGGGCACTGGGGGGGAGCTGACCTGAACGGTGCCACCCTTTGTCCCGCCCGCCTTGTAGAATGGAGAAAGACTCAGGACTTGATCATCGGTGAGCGAGAGTGGGGCGAAGACGAGGCTCATGTCTGTCGTCGCGGGATGGCCGGGGTAGCGTTGGAACTCGTTCGTCCACGGCTGCGCGCCTGCAAGATAGCTCCACTCATCGGTGGTGCCGGAGCGCGGCGTATCCCAGAAGCTCCAGTAGGACGCATCGTTCTTCGCGTAACCGGCCGTGTTGACGTTGACTTTGCACGTCTCGTCATCAGCCCAGAATGCCACGCGACCAACGACGGGATTATCCTCGGCAGGCTGCGCACTTGTCGGGGCGAAAGTCACCGTTCCGTCTGCACCGGCAGAGTCCGGCACAGCGACATCGCCGTTTTTGAGCACGTAAAGCCAGCGCACCGGCATCGGCAGGGGGTTGTTGCTTGGGGAGGGGCTGCCGCCTGTGAAGCCCGGCGCTGAGCCGAGGGTAAATCCCGGCACGACCCCCGCCGCGCCGGGGTCCGCGACCGGATAGACGAGCCCCGTGCCCGATGAAACCAGCGCCGGGGCGTTGATATCGGAGTAGAGCGCGGGAGATTGTTTCCAGTCGGCGGGAGGGGCGTCGTCCGTCTCCTGAAAGGAATCCGTGACCATCGTCGAAGCGGAATACAGCTTGAAAACTTTCGAGGGTCCCGAGGAAGGGAACGTGCGAAGCAAGCCGGGCTGGGAGGTCCATGCCACGCCCGCTCCCGCTCCCGCAGGCGTCGCTGTCGAGGCGGCCTGGATCTGGGCCATGACCATCTGCGCGGCGGATGTCGCGAGTTGCCCGGCCTTCGCTCCATCGCTCTGGTGCTGGCTCGACTTCCCCTCGCCGCTCACCGAGACAAAGAATGTCACCGCCAAGAGCGTCATCACGGCGATCAACGAGAGCACGATCACCAGCGCAACCCCGCGTTGCCTCTTGCTTCTGGTCTTACTCTTACTCTTAATCATTTAGTTTGACTGTTCGGTGCTCCAGCGCCCTGCGGCGATTGGGACTGAGATGCGGAAGACGGCGGCGTTGAGCCCGCGGGCCGCCAGGTTGTTGCGGAGCGTGTTCAGGTCGGCATCCAGATTGGCCGGGTCCAGAAAAAGGCTGCCCGCGCCCAAATCCGGTGCTGTGCTCCCCCATTCGATCCGGCGGACGGATCGCTCGTCAAGTGCCACCACGGCGAGATCCACAATCGGCGGAAGTTGGTGCCTGGGATTGAGGGTTTTGTCCGCATTTGATTTTGTGGAATCATAAAGATATTCCGGCGACAGCGCGCTCTTTGAGGGATCTTCCACCGCTGGAAGGCGCGGCAAGACCACCAGAGCCACGATGTTGTCTGCCAGCACCCGCCGGTTGGCCTGTGTGGCGAGCGGAGCAGAAAACCAGTCCTTCCCCGAATATGCGGGCACCCCGGATGTAAACTTAAATATCTGCAACATGTCGCTCGGGTCGGTGAATTCTATCAGGCGGAAGCGGTTTTTTGAAGCGACTCCGGTGGAAGAAAGAAACGGCGGGCGATACCAGGGGGCGTCCGATCCATACTCGATGAAATACCCCCACGTGTTGAGGGCGTTGTCGAGCTGTGCGGCGCTCTGAGAGGAAAAACCTGTCGGCGCCTGAAAAAACACGGCCGATCCGGAGGCTGGTCCGGCGATGGTGGTCAGCGAGGCAGCCGGTCCCGACAGAAAGCGGAGATCCGATTGCCGCGAATAGCGAACCGGGGTCCCGGAGGAGTTGGTCTCCACGCGCCAGTAGGGATTCAGGGTGGCTTGCGAGAGGCGGCCGGATATCGTCTGGAGCGCCTGCCTCGCTTTTTGAAACTGTTCGGTCCTTGCCGTCGTGTGTTCCCAGACCTTTTGAATGTGACCTATCATGGTCGCAGACAACACCACGACGAGGCCCAACACGGCCATCGCAACGAGCAACTCCACCAAAGTGAAGCCAACCGATGCCTTCCTGCCTTCATGCTTACTGCGCGGCGACATGGAACAAATAGGTCCTCTCATCTATGTTGTTGTTGGGTCCGGAAATCAACCCATTGCTGCCGCGAGACAGGACAGCTCCGCCGGGATTCTTGAAGATTTGCACGACCACGCTCTTCAGCGGCAGGGCGTTGGTGCCGGGCAGGCGGCTGTCCAGAACCGTGCGGCAAACTTCATAGATCCGCCCCGAGGCATCGGTCACCCTCCCCTCCCCATCAAAATACGTTGTGTTTGTGGACCAAGTGGTCACTCCCGCTTCCTGCAACTCCGCCTGAACCTCGACCGCCAGCCGCGATGTCACCGTCATGTCGGCAGATCGCGCAGCCAAAGACTGGCCGGTCGAAAGCAATCCCAAAATCGCCAGGCCGGCAAAAGCCATAATCCCAAGAGCCAGCGTCACCTCAATCAACGAAAACCCCTGCCGCGCAAGGCCAGCACATCGAATGGGGCGACAGGCGGGCGAAGACGGCTCCATACCGCTGAAAACCATCCGTCCGGAAACGCGCGATTTATGGCATGACACGGTGTAGTATGGCACGAAATGGGGGGACTTCAAAAAAATCCAAGATTCAATTGACTTATTGTTTCGATGGAATAGTTCTATCCCTCCACCTTTGTCGGCGCAAGAATTTTTTTCTACCCCACTGCATGCCCATTAAAATTGCCATTATTGGAGCCGGATCCCTTGGTTTCACCCGCAAGCTTGTCGCTGATATTCTCACCGTTCCGGAATTCTCCGATGTGGAGATCGCATTGACCGACATCGACGCGCGCAACCTGGAGATGGTGACTGAGCTCTGCCGCCGGGACATCGCATCGAACAAACTCAAGGCCCGCCTCACTTCAACCATCAGTCGCCGGACGGCCCTGCGCGGGGCGAACTACGTTTTCTGCGTGGTGCGCATCGGCGGGCTCGATGCCTACGCGACCGACATCGAGATTCCGCTGCGCTATGGCATTGACCAGTGCGTGGGCGACACCCTCTGCGCAGGTGGCTTAATGTATGCGCAGAGGGGCATTGCCGCGTTGCTCGGATTCTGCCGGGACATCCGCGAGGTTGCCGCCCCGGGGTGCCTCCTTCTCAACTACGCCAACCCCATGGCCATGATGACCTGGGCCGCCAACCGGTTCGGGGGAGTCCGCTGCGTCGGCCTCTGCCACGGCGTGCAGCACGGCCACATCCAGATTGCCGAGGTGCTCGGTGCGCGGCGCGACGAGGTGGAAATCGTCTGTGCCGGCATCAACCACCAGACTTGGTATGTCGATGTCCGCCTGCGCGGGGAGCCGGTCCCGGCCGCCGAACTTCTGGCCGCGTTCGAGCGTCACCCCGCCTTTTCACGCCAGGAAAAAGTCCGCATCGACATGCTGAGGCGCTTTGGCGTTTACAGCACAGAATCCAACGGCCACCTGAGCGAATACGTTCCGTGGTATCGGAAGCGTCCCTCCGAGATCCACCGATGGATCGATCTCGGCGAGTGGATCCACGGCGAAACCGGCGGCTATCTGCGCGTCTGCAGGGAAGGTCGCGACTGGTTCACCCGCGAATTCGCCCGCGGGGCAGAGGGGCATCCGCCGCTCACCATTTCTCCCGAAAACCGCAGTGACGAACACGGCAGCTACATTATCGAGGCGATGGAAACCGGCCGCCCCTACCGCGGGCACTTCAACCTGCCCAACAACCACACTATTCCCAACCTTCCCGCCGACGCCATTGTCGAAGCTCCGGGCTACGTGGACCGGCACGGGTTCAATTGCCCGCAACTCGCTGAGCTGCCACCCGGCTGCGCCGCCGTCTGCTCCGTCTCCGTGGGTGTTCAACGCCTCGGCGTGCTGGCCGCCGTGAGCGGCGATGACTCGCTTCTTCGACAGGCCTTCCTTCTCGATCCGCTTGTCGGGGCGGTCTGCAATCCTCCGGAAATCTGGCAACTCGTGGACGAAATGCTTGTCGCGGGCGAGAAGTGGCTCCCGCAATACAAGCGCGCCATTGCCGCCGCACAAAAGCGTCTCAAAAGCGGCCCTCGCATCAAAACACGGCCAGCGCCCGGCATCCGCGTGCGTCCACCCCGCAAGCCCGCCAAGAGCAACCCCCGCGCCGGCCACTGAGCCGCCCGTTCCAGACCGCCATCGAATTTTTCAGAACTTTGCATTGACATAAACAATTAGTGACTTTAGCATCCGCGACTTCTTCCCCCGTCTCCTTTAGCCAGCAGGCACACAGCCTGTTTCCAAGGCACGAAAAACCGACATGGGAAAATCCCACTGCCACCACCATGAATACCATGAACATCCAAGCCCGCGCGATGAGCCCTGAAATGCCCAAACAAAGGAAAAGCATGCGAAGTCGGCCTTGGATGGTGTTTTGCGTTGCAGCGGTCTGCTGGGTGGGGCTTGGATCTGCCGGGATGGCCGCTCCGGAACAGGCCGTGATCAGCCTGCCGCTTTCAAAAATACCAGTGGCAGTGGAGGGTTCGATCACGGGAGAGGAATACTCCGACGCCGTGATTTTGGGCGGCGGGTTCATAGGATGGGGAGCGTCGCCCCGCCCCCAGTCACCGACCGTCTATCTGAAGCGGGATGCGGAGCGGCTGTATGTGCTTTACGACAACCCGCTGAAAGACGGGGAGCGCCCGAGCATGACCGGAGCGGTGGCGGACAATTCCGGCATCTGCCTGGCCAACGCGGTCGAGCTGTTCTTCATGCCTCATCTGCCGTCGGGCGAACTGCTGGAGTATATCCAGTTCATCGGGAACGCCCGCAACTGCATTTACGACGGGATCACCCGGCCGCAGGTGGGGGTCACGTATGTGGCCGAGTTCACCAAGCCCTGGCTGTTCGCAAACCAGATCGTGCCCGGCCACTGGTATTCGGAAATCTCCACGAAGTTTTCCGACATCAACATCCGCGACACAAAGAACGGGGAGTATTTTGATTTTGATTGTGGCCGCGACGGCGGCGCCGGACCGGGCAAGGTGCATTCCTATACGATGGCCTACCACGAGATCCAAAATGGAAAAGCTGTGCGGGTGATCTTTGACGACACCGCCCCGGTGGCCCAGTGGCTCTCGTTCGGCGACTTTGAAAACAACACCTTCAACCCGAAATTGCGCCTGAAATCCAGCGGCAAGGCCGGCACCTACACGGTGAGTTTCGTGCTCACAGACCCGGAAACGTTGAAGGAAGTTTTTTCCAAGTCCATCCCGGTTCAACTCGGCAAGGACGGCAGCCAGGACGTGACGGTCTCCTTCCCGCTGGAACCCAAATCCAAAGGGGTGGCCCGCTACCGGATCACAGACAGCACGGGCAAAGTGATTTTCTTCCGTGAACTGCCCTACACCGCAAACCTCACGGCTCTGCCCCTGTATCCGACGAATTTGGAGTCCAAGCCGCTGGTGGCGAGCGCCTTCATGGCACCGAGCTACGGCCGCTTTGGCGTGACGGCGGACATCATCGACTACCCCGGAGACAAGTCGAAAGTGGCGATCGAGGTCAGCGCCTTCCGCGATGGGTCGAAGGACCCGCTGGGCACGGTGCGGCTGGACAAGTTCCCGCTGGATTTTGCTTCGGGCATTCTGGAGGCCGGCACGATTACCGAGGGCACCTATCATGTGAAGTTCCGCGCGATTGATCGGGAAACCGGAAAGCCGCTGGGACTCGAGGATGAAGTCACGCTCACCCGGAAACCCTATGAGTGGGAGAACAACACGCTCGGAATCTCCGACAAAGTGCCGGAGCCCTGGACGCCGCTGCGTGTGGAAGACGGGGCCGTGCGGGTCTGGGGACGCGACTATCGCTTCACCGGGCTGGGTCTGCCCAAGAGCATTCTCACCCTGCAGCCGGGAGCCGCCCGGGGTGCGAAAATCCGGGACGTGCTGGCATCGCCGGTTCGCCTGGTGGCCGAGGCCGCCGGAAAAAAACTGGCCTGGCAGGATGGCAAGAGCGAGATCGTGTCGGCCAAAGACACGGAGGCCGTTGTCCAAGGAAACTCCACGACCGCCGGTCTCAAGGCCGAGGTGAAAGGCACTCTGGACTACGATGGGTTCTATAAAATCCATCTGCGCATCACTCCCACCGACGGCCAGGCCAGTTACGACTCGATCCGCGTCGAGGTGCCGATGCCGGACGAGATCGCGCGGCTGTTCCACAGCGTGGGCGAGAGCATGCGCACGAACAAGACGTTCGCTGATTTCGCCGGGTTGAAAGACGGCGTGCTCTGGGATTCCAAGACCGCCGCGCGCAACAGCCTGATCAAGGGCAATTTCCTGCCGGTGGCATGGATGGGCGACGAGGATCGCGGCATTGCATGGATGTGCGACAATGATCGAACCTGGCAGATCACCTTCGACAAGCCGGCGCTCGACGTGGTGCGCAAGGACGGGGAGACCGCGTTCCGGATGCACCTCCTGAACAAGCCCGGGGCCTTGCGTGAGCCCATCGACGTCACGTTCAGTCTGCAGGCCACCCCGGTCCGGCCCAGGCCGGTTGGCGGAACTTGGAAGGCGGTCGAGTGGTATGGCTGGGGGCACTTCGACATGCCTTTGATCTACGACAAGTGCTTTGACGCCTACGCCCAGGGCAAATTGCCGGAGAACGGGCCGTGGTATCGCACGCCGAAAGCCAGGGAAGAAAACCATTGGTGGCGCTACGGTTGCTTTGCCAGTGACCGCATCGACCCACTGGATCCGATTTACGGGCAAATGAACAAGGATTTTGGCGGCGAGTGGTATTCCGACAATGTTTTTGGGAAATACCAGAACCGGGCCCACCAGGACTTTGAACTCTGGGCGTGGAAGCAGTGGCATGACAAGGCCAGCATGGACGGGCTTTACTTTGACAACACCTTCCCTGCCCCATCGCTCAATCTGTTGAACAACAGCGCCTGGGTGGATGAGGAAGGGCGTCTGCGCCCCGGCTACGGGGTCATGGGCGCCCGCGATTTCATGAAGAGGTTGCGGCAGATGTTGCTCGAATTTGGTCCGTCGCCTGTTTTGAAGTCGCACATTACCGACACGCCCATCCCCGGCTATCTGGGCTTCTGCGATTTCTGGATGGATGGCGAGAACGGAGGATATCCCGACAATGCGATCAAGAATCCGGACTTTGTCGATCGCTGGTATAACCCGACCGGCATGGCCAACCTGCGGATCAGCCTCGGACCGCAATGGGGGCCGATTCCGCAATACTTTTACTCCTTTGGTGCGGACGCGACGCACGCCGTGCTCGGCATGTTCGATCTGGAAAACGATTTCCGTCCGATGGGCCGCACGCCGTATCACAATTTCGGCAGCAGCGGGGATGGCAAGGACAAGCAGCCACCCGGCTCTGCGTTTAGCTTTGCCGATTCCGGAACCCGCGGGGCGGATGTCGAGTTCATCCCGTATTGGGCGGCCAAACCTGTGGCGAAAGTCGTCGAGGGAGGACCGGACGTGCTCGTCACCGCATGGAAACGTCCCGGCCAGGCGCGACTGCTCATCAGCAACCTGAGCCCCGATGAACGCACGATTGCCGTGGATGTGGATCTGGCCGCCCTGGGCCTGCCTGCTGACGCCGTGGTGCTCGACGAGCGCGAGGGCAGCCAGTTGCCCTCCAAGAATGGCAGGATCAGCAATCTGAAGATTCCCCGCCACAATTACACCACCCTCATCGTGGCCAAGCCGGGACTGCACACGCCGCTGGCGTCCGGCCTCGGCCAGGCCTTGCTGCCCGCTGCCGACAAGCGCATCAAGGATCTGAGCGATGACTTCACGACCTTGCGGGCGGATTGGGAGAAGAAGACGTCCCCGCACTTCGATACAATCACTGCCGGGTCGGGGCAGAGTAAAGGGGTGGCGACCGTCCCGTTTGTCATTGAATCCGGAGTCCTGCGGGTGCGAACCAGTTCGGCCCTCGTCACGCGGCTGCAGCGTCCGTTCGGCCAGGACAACGTGTCCGTGCAGGTGAAATTGCGCGAGCCCTTCGGACAGTATCAGCCGGGGTTCTCCCCCGGCCTGCATCTGGACTGGAAGGATGGCCGCAGCATCTCAATCACCGGATGGAACGTCATGAACCAGCTTGACAATCTGGTGTGCTCTGGCGAAGCCAATGGCGCGTCGGTGTTTCAGGTGCCTGGTCCGAAGATGGAGCGCATCACCTGGGTCAAGATCGCCCTGCGGCCGGACACGATCGAATTCTATGCGAGCACCGACGGCCAGAGCTGGACGTTGATTCATTCGCAACCGCGGAAGGGCTTCGAAGGCGCACCCGATATCCTCGCGCTCGGCCATGGGCGCGAGAAAGACGGTCCGCCGGAGGCTTACATTTTCGACAGCTTCTTCAGCGATCTGGTGACAGCGAGATTATGAGCAACGATAAAACAAATATGAACCAGAAACTCCGGACGCGTGCACCCGCAAGCAAGCCTGCACCCTTCACCGATGTCGTCATCCGGCGGGAGCCCTTCCCGACGGTATGCTTTCGCAGCGGTCTTGCGGTGTACGACGAGGCCCTGCATGAGGGCCGCCTGCTCGGGCGATATCACGCCGCCACCGGCTTCATCGAAAAGCACGCGGCGGCAAAGGCGCGCCAGGAACGCATCGACGTGCCCATGCATGCCTTCGGCCTGCAAATGGACGGCCAGGCACTGCATTTCGGCTGGGACCTGGCGGGCATGCGCGAACTGAAGGAGCGGCCCGGCCGGCGCCACGCGGTGGTGGACTTGGTGCACCAGGTGCGGCCGGTGCGGGTGGCCGTGCATACCCTGCTGGACGGCACGCCGATCATGCAACGTTGGCTGGAGATCACCAACACGGCCGCCCG
>Ga0247842_10004775_pt1 | contig 16621 bp, 8 predicted proteins | sample LaCruzMarch2015__3_FD_192411 | JGI IMG/M metagenome (GOLD analysis project Ga0247842, IMG submission 192411) | Freshwater microbial communities from meromictic Lake La Cruz, Castile-La Mancha, Spain - LaCruzMarch2015_19m | ecosystem: Environmental > Aquatic > Freshwater > Lake | place: Spain...
TTCGTGCACCAGTTGCTCCGAGTAGGACTGCGCGGCCCGCGTTCCCTCTACCAGCGCGCATGGGTAGGTCCCCAGCCGCATGGTGCCCCCCATGTCGTTGATCTTGCGCTGCTCCGGCAGCAGGTCGATCACCGGGTAGGGCGTGCCGCTGTCGAACTCGGTGGAGTTGGCCCGCTTGTTGCCCAGCGCGTAGCGCCCGAACTCTATGACCATCACCTGCATGCCCAGGCACAGGCCCAGGTAGGGTATGTTGTTGAGCCTCGCGTAGGAGGCGCTGGTGATCATGCCCTCGATGCCGCGGTTGCCGAAACCTCCCGGCACTATGATGCCGTGCACCGAGCCCAGCACCTCCTGGTGCAGGCCCTTCTCCAGGTCCTCCGACTGCACCCAGATTATGTTGACCGTACGGTCGTGGTAGAGGGCGGCGTGGCAGAGCGATTCGCGCACCGAGTAGTAGGCGTCCTCCAGCTCCACGTATTTGCCCACTAATGCGATGTTGATGCTCTCACGGGGCGCCTTCATGCGCGCCACCATCTGGCGCCACTCCGCCAGGTCGGCTTTGGTTGCGTTGAGCCTCAGGCGGCTTATTATAAAATTGCTCATGCCGAACTCTTCAAGTATCAGCGGGACCTCGTAGATGGTCTCGGCCGTGACCATGGGTATGACCGCCTCCCCCTCCACGTCGCAGAAGAGCGAGATCTTGTCGCGCAGCCCCTGTGAGATGGGGTGGTCCGAGCGGCAGAGTATCACGTCCGGCTGGATGCCGATGCGGCGCAGTTCGTTCACACTGTGCTGCGTGGGCTTGGTCTTGAGTTCCTTGGTGGTGGCGATGTAGGGCAGGTAGGTGACGTGTATGTAGAGGGCGTTGTCGCGGCCCACCTCGTTGCGCATCTGCCGTATGGCCTCCAGGAAGGGCTGGCTCTCGATGTCCCCTACAGTGCCGCCCACCTCCACGATGATCACCTGCGCCTTGGATATCTGTGCCACCTCGCGGATGCGGCGCTTGATCTCGTTGGTCACGTGAGGGATGACCTGTATGGTGCCGCCCAAATAGTCGCCGCGCCTTTCCCCCGCGATCACCGAGGAGTAGATCTGGCCGGAGGTCACGTTGGAGGCGGCCGTCAGGTTGGCGTCGATGAAGCGCTCGTAATGTCCCAGGTCCAGGTCGGTCTCCGCGCCGTCCGTGGTCACGAATACCTCGCCGTGCTGGTAGGGCGACATGGTGCCGGGGTCCACGTTGAGGTAGGGGTCGAGTTTCTGCACCGAGACGGACACGTCCCGGCTTTTCAGGATGCGTCCGATGGAAGCAGTGGCGATGCCCTTGCCTACGGAGGAAACCACGCCGCCTGTGACAAAAATGTATTTAGCCATATTGGAAGCTGTAATATAAGTCCGGGATCGATCACTTTGTGGGAAATTGAACTTGCCGGGAACAAGGGGAAACCATTTGTACCCTGACCTTATTATAGATATACGTATTTAAGGCTGTCAAGTTTAGCGGCTGTACTCGAAGATCTTGATGGCCGGCATCGGGCTCGACCCCGCGCTGGCCGTCTCTTTAGATTGGTAAACCAGTTTATATTTGTCCAGCGCCTCCAGCGGCACCGGGCTTGCCAGCGGGTCTGTGCCCACGATGCGGTGGTTCCCCTCTTTCTGCCCGGCCACGAAATACTCCGCCTCCCCGTAACTCCCGAAATTGCGCAGCCCCGTAATCTCCTTGAAGGCCTGGCCGTCAGGCATCCTCTGCTCTGTCCAGGTCATGACCGGTGTTTGTTGCGGCACCACCTGCTTGCCGTCGAAGTTGTACAGCCGGCTGACCATAGTGCGGTAGTACTCGGGGTAGAAAACCAGCAGCGGGACGTATTTCCCGTCCTTCTTCTGCCAGCACAGCTCGTAGAAGTCGGCCTCCTTCTTGTCGCTCAGGCCGGCTACGGCGTAGAACTTGTCGTTTGGCGAGACGATGCGGTTGTCGAGGATCACGTACCTGACATCCAGGCCATCCATGATCTTAGCGGCCTCTCCCTTGTCTTGGGCGGTGTAAAAGCGCGCCTCGTCCTTGTTTGTGATGCCAGGGTTGGCCACGGGCAGGCGGTGCCCGATGCGGGTGACCCAGTACCCATAATCGTTCCATACCATCACTCCGTAAGCCGTGGATGGGTATGCGAAGGTATTGCCCGGCGCCGGCAGGTTGTACAGCCTGTAATAATAATCCGCCGCGCCGAAGGGTTCGGGCGTACTGGTTTGCATCCACTGCAAGGCCTCCATCCAGGCATTGCTCGGACTGTGCGACGGGCGACTGGCGACCGCGACCGCTATGGCGGTGCCGGGTATCATGATGCCTATCACACAGGCGGCTGTCAGCAATCCCAGTGCCATTGCGGTGCGCCCCGCCCGCCTTGTCTTGGATGACGTCCTTTTGAATTTTTTCACAGGTGGAGTTTTACTCTCCGGCATGGCCTTTGGCTGGAAGGCCGCGATACAGGTCCCGGCTAAGTAGCCGCTGAGCACGGCCAGCGATATGCTGAAATAGGCCGAAAACCTGACCATGGCTAGGGCGGCCAGCATGATTACAATGCTCCAGGCGGCTGTCAGCATGTGCTGCGGCCCCCCTTTTTTAATGCAGGCGTATATCAGCAATGCCAGGCCGGCCAGGCCCGAGTACAGAGCCAGTGCAAACTCGAGCCAGGCCATATCTAACGTGAACGTGTCTCCCTGGAAAAGCAGCGGCTTCATCTCGCCTACAACGGTCTGGCCTACCCGCCAGGAAAATATGATGGCGATATTGCCTAAGGCCGCATTAAAGATATAAGGGAACAACAGCCATGTCCCCAGTCCGCCCAGCGCCAGCAGGCCCCCGACGACCAGCAGGTAATAAATTGGCCTCAGGCCCCGCGCTGTCATCAGGATCGAGATAATGTTCAACGCTATGGGCACCAGTATAAGGGCTGCCAGCGCCAGCAGCGTCATCCTGTCTCGGGAAAAAGGCAGGAAGATGAGCAGGGCGATCAGGAAGCAGGTGATGGCCGTCTTGCTCAGGTAGTCGGTGGGGAGGCCGCGCAGGTGGTCGCTGATGAATTGGATGACGAAGTAAATAAAGATGATCAGCACGAAAAGCAGCGCGCCCTGCCATGTGATCAGGTAAAGTCCTAAAAATAGCCCCGCGATGATGCTGTACGGTATGTGATGGCTGGCCGGCGGGAACTGGCCATTCTTCACCATGGCATAGGTGAAGTGCCTGCTGTTCTTGAGGGCCAGCATGAAGAACATCAGGAAGAAGCTGGTGAAGAATATCTCGGCCGCGTGGTGGTCGGTATTGCCCAGCAGGGAGCGGGAGAGCAGTTCGCCCGGCATGGCGGCCGCCAGCAGCGCGGCCACCATGCCGCCCCAGCGGTTGCTCACCGCCCTGCCGATGAAGAACACCGGTATGATGGTCAGTGCGCCCAGTACCGCCGGCAGGTAGACCGCGATGCTATCGGCAGTGGCCTGCGTTGCGGAAGCGCCGCCCAGCAGGCGCACTGTACCGGCCAGCATATAGGCGAAAAAGTTGGGCACCCGGACGAGGCTATCCCCGGAGCGGAATATCATGAAAGGATCGAAGGTGGTCAGTTGGGGGAAATTGGCCAGCAGGTTATCCACCAGGCGCATGTAATAGTAGGCGTCGATGCCGGTCAGCTTTATCCATTGGCCATCGAAGACGGTCGGGTAGGGCAGGGCTATCCTCAGGTAAAGGGCGATGGCCATGGCCGGCAGTATGGCGGCCAGTGAGAAGAGCCAGTCCGGGATATGACGATTATTCATTATGCCACTATTTTATCACGTCATTGCGAGCCCGAAGGGCGCGGCAATCTGTCCCAGGTGAGTGGATTGCTTCGTCGCTGCGCTTCTCGCAATGACGTTTCACGGATTATACTCAAAAATCTTGACCTGCGGCACTTCCCCGTTGCCCACGCGTGACTTCTGAGGCGATGCGAAGGCCGGCCTGTACCCTTCCAGCGCCTCCAGCGGGACGGGACTGGCCAGCGGGTCCTTGCCCACGATTTGCCACTTGACCGCCTGCTGCCCGGCTATGAAGGCCGATGCCTCCCCGTAGCTGCCGAAGGTCTTGATGCCGGTAATCTCCTTGTAGGGCTTACCATCCGGGCCTGTTTTATACTCCCACGAGACGGCCGCGGTCTCGAGCGGCGTGTATGCTTTGCCGTCGAAGCAGTACAGCCGCACCGCCATAGTGCGGTAGTATTCCGGGTAATACAGCAGTGTCGGCGCCAGCTTGTCATTCTGCTTGCGGTAGTAGACCTCGTAATATTTGGCAGTCTTATCCCCCGCCACGGAGGCGATTGCCCTGAAGCCCGTGTTCCAGTTGACCGTGTAGTCGTTGATCACCACGTACTTCATATTCCAGTCCTTGCTTACCTGCGCGGCCTCCTGTACATCTGTGGCAACAAAGTATGTTTGCTCCCCGGCCCGTTCCGATCCCGGGTTGCTCAGCGGCACGCGCTGTCCCATGCGCATGACCCAGTAGCCGTAGTCCCACCAGCAGAGCACGCTGTAGTCCGCCTCTTTCTCAGGCGCGGCAGGCGGATTGCCGTAATAATCATAATAATAGCCTTCCTTCCCAAAAGGCTGCGCCGTGCTTTCGCGCAGCCAATCCATGGACTGGCACCAGGCATCTGGAGGGGGGAAGAGCGCTTTTGAAGCCACATCGAAGCACGGCCTGTCGCCGCCCGGCAGCGGGCCGGTGTTGGGGTAGATGACCATAAATGTCACGGCCGCTATGCCCAGCGCCGTGAGGGTGGGCTTTGTGGCTGGCTGCCTCCCGCGGGCCGCCTTCTTTCCCCCACCCTTTTTTACCGCGGGCACGGGCGCGGCCCGCCCGGCGCTGTCACGCAGCCCGCAAAGTTTGAGCACCAGCCATCCCGTGTAGCCGGCCAGTATGGCCACATCGATGGCTAAGTAGTAGGCAAAGCGCTGCATAGCCAGTGCGGCCAGCAGTATGCTCATGCTCCATACGGCCAGCAGCATGAGCTCGGGCTCACCCTGCTTTAACGATTTATACATAACAATGATTATTGCTATTGCTGCCAGCAGCGAGGCAGAGGTGAAGTTGCCCCACAGCAGCGCTAGCGTGAAATCCCCCTGGTTGACCAGCAGCGGCCGCGTCTCCGCTATGGATGAGCCTGCGTTCCAGGAGAAGAAACCGGCCATCGTTCCCGCCGCGGCGTTATAAACCCCGGGGCTGACTAACCGTAATGCCAGCAGCCAGGCGGCTGCCAGGATTATGACGACGACCGGGTAGTAATAGGCTCTTAGATTTTGCCGGCGCATGAAAATCGACAGCGCGGGCATAGCTGCCGCACCTGCTGCTGCAATCACCAGCGATATGGTGGCCAGCGAGCCAGCCGGCCCGGCTAGGGAAAGCAGGAGCGCCGCAGCGTATGCTGAGATGCCAGTGATCCCCAGGTAAACCGGCGCCCGGCCCCTGAGGTGGTCGCTGACCGCCTGCAGGACAATCCACACGAAGCTGATAAGGATGAAGAGCGGTGCCCCCGGCCAGGATAGGGTGTAAAGTCCCAGGCAGATGCCCGCCAGTAGGCCGTAGATGAGGGGTTTAATGATTCTTTGGAGGTCTTCCCGTCGCGGTATCCCGGCCAACCCATTGCCTGCCTTAACAGAGAGCAGCAGGAAGAGCATAAAGAGGGTGGAGAGGAATATCTCCAGTGCGTGGCTGTCGGTGTTGCCCAGCAGAGTGCGTATGAGGAACTCCCCGGGCATCAGCGCTATGAACCCTGCTGCGACCAGGCCGGCCCACTTGTTGAAGATGGCGCGGCCAATGAAAAATACGGGGAAGACCAGCAGCGCGCCCAGCACGGCCGGGAAGAAAACGCCTATCAGGTCCACTGTCTGCTGCGATGGCGAACCGCCTCCCAGCAGCCAGGCCAGGAAACCCATGCAGTATACGAAGAAGAGCGGCTGGCCGGATAGGTCTTTGCCTCCGGGATAAATAAAGTAGGGGTCGTAGCTGCCCAGCAGCGGGAAGTGGCGGGACAGGTTGTCCAGCAGCCGCATGTAGAAGTAGGCGTCGTTGTCGGTGAACTTGATCCAGCCGCCCGTGAATACCTGGTCCCATGGCACAACTACCCGCAGCGCCAGCGAGGCAAAGAAAGTCAGCGCCAGCAGTGCGGCACAAATAATAGCCTGGTTGGTCGGGCGTCGAAACAAGCTTAGAATGCCCTCGCCCCCGGCAGCACCCTGGTCAGGCAGCTGTCAGTGCTGCCGGCCGGCCCGTTCTCGCCTTTGGTGTCCACGCAGACCGTGGCCGCAGTGTCGTAGAGGTAGCTCCAGGAGAAAGTGCCGAATACCAGCGTCCTGCTCTCGCCCGGCGCCATGGGCGGGATGTAGCCCGTGGCCGCTACCGATTTGCTCACATAGAGTTCGGAGCTTGACGGTTTGGAGACGGCGTCCCCGGCGTTCCTCACCGTGTAATAGACCATGGGGGCCTGCCGGAAGAGATCAACCACTATCAGGCTGGCGCGCCTGGTCTCGTAAGGCTGCACGATGACGCTGATCGATTTGGAGGAAGGCCCGCCGCTATTGATGGCGGTCAGGGTGTAGGTCGTATCGATGGTGGGACTGACCAGACGGCTGCCGCCGGCGGGGATGCTGCCGATATCGGGCTTAATTTCGATGCGGCTGGCGTCCTTAACGTTCCAGCTCAATGTCAGCGGCTGACCGGCTGTTATGGTACCGGGGACGGCCGAGAAATTTATTATTTCGGGCAACGGGATATCAGGGGCGGACTGTACCGAGAATCCTGCGGAGGACACTTTCTTGCCATTGAGGAGGAGGTCGACGCTGTAATCGCCCGTGACCCAGCCCGTGCCGGGTGCATCGGCCGGGAAGACCAGGTAGGGCCCGCCGGCCACGGCCAGCGATTCCTCTCTGAGGGTCTTCCACTGGCCGCCGCTGTTGTAGAGCCATTTGGCGCTGATCTCGCCTGTGACAGGCAGCCCGGCCGTGCTGACCGAGCAGATGATGCGCGCAGTATCCACCGTGAAAACGGTGGCTGAGTTAAGCGGCCTGCCGTCCGGGTCCACCTGCGTGGTGAAGACCGCAGCGGGTTGAGGGGAGCAGGCGGCTAACGACGTGATGGCAAGAAAGGCTACAGCCAGTGTAAGTCTCTTGATTACGGTTGTCATATCATCCCTGCCTCATAATTACGAACATTTATAGCCACGTCATTGCGAGCCCGAAGGGCGCGGCAATCTGTCCCCGGTGAGAAGATTGCTTCGTCGCTACGCTCCTCGCAATGACATAATATAGTAATCAGTCGTTTGCCTGCACCAGACGGGCTTGCTTCCAGATCGCAAAGTCATTGGCGGGGCTGTTTCCGGCATCCACCTGCAACAGGAAATATCCGAATGTGCCCTCCTGGTCGGCAAGGTCAACCACCCATTCCTCGAATACTCCCGGGACCGTCATCTTCTTTTCTCCGATGAAACGGAGGGTGTCGGTTGAATCAAGGAAACCTAGTTTGAAAGTGACCCCATCGCTCCCCAGTGCGGTGTTGGAAAGCCCCACAGTCGCTTTAAATTTAAGCTTTGCCGGAACCTTAATCGGGTACATCCTTGTTGTGCCGCCGTAATCCGAATAGAAGACCCCCCACTTGCCCCGCATCCATCCCTGGGGCTTAGCCTCGGGGACCATCTCCAGCCCACCGTCTGACATCTTAATATGTGCACCGTGTGGATCACTCTCAACAGCCCCCTCAGTCTTTAAGAGTTTATCCCAGCTATTATAATAGTCGGGCAGGTGGGATACCGCCAGCATGTCGTAGTCCCAGAGCATACCCCATATTTTGTACTTGCAGTTGTTGTTCTCGGAACTCTCCCCGACCTCGTTCTTGGCATCGGCGCACACTTTGACCGTGTGGTTTTGCAGGCTCGGGTCATAAACCATATCCACGTCGGGATTCCAGGAGCCTACCCCGCCGGTTTCCGCGCCGTAGGGCCACTGGTAGCTGGAGAAGTTAAGGACCTTTTCCTGACCGGGCTTGAGCACGTCCACGAAACTTGAGCCGCCCATCGACGGGAAGAGGTTATCCACATACAGGTGAGTATATGTAGGGGGCGTGTCAATGGCCCCGGTGTTCTTTACTTTGTAATATAGCATGAGCCCTTCCAGCCATGCGTCGGTGATGACCAGGTCGGGCAGGCCAGCCAGCGGCGCTGTTACATTCACTATGGCTTCACTCCTGGTCGCGCCAGCATCGTTGGAGGCAATTATCTGGTAGGTGGTAGTTACACCGGGGGTCATAGCACGTGTTCCCACGGCCGGTATAGTGCCGACCTCGGGCTGCAGTGTTATACGGGTGGCATCGCTGACATCCCAGCTCAAAGTCACCGGCTGTCCCAGCGGCACCGTATTGGCAGAGACTGTGAACTTATTGATGCGCGGCCAGCCTTTGTTTGCCGCCAGGTTTTCCACCTTGAAAGGCATGCTTGTGACCTCCTGGCCGTTGGCGGAGACCGAGACCAAGTAATTGCCCTGGGGGAAACCGCCGGGCGGTGCCTTCATGGCGAATGCCAGGTAGCCCGTGCCCTGGCCGGATTGCGTGCTGTTATACATGGTGGTGCCGGTCAGGCCGGTGGCCTCGCCGCCGGAGTAGTTGAGCTTGACCAGCACCTGAGTGTTGGCTGGTGCGTTGTTGAGCCTGACCGACATGTAAATCGTCTCGGCGTTCACGAGGAATGCATTGGAGGCGTTGACCGGTTTGCCCTCCAGGTCTACCGCATTTGCCAGCGTGGCGTCGCTGACCGCGGCCGAAGGACTTTTCTGGCCGGACTCCCTGACCTTGATGCATCCGGCAGAAGTCGCTATAAGGGTTGCAGCGGCTATGAAAGTTAAAAAAAGATACACGAGATTTCTCATGGAATCCACCTCATATCAACACTTTCGTGTAATGATAAGGGACGGCATAGGTGCTGTCAAGAAAAAATCCATGCTGTTACCAGTCGAGTACCAGGCAGTTGTTGATCTCGTCATACTCGCCTATACGGTTGTAGTCGTCGGCGCATACCCTCACCGGTATCTTATAGTTGCGCTGTGTGCCGTAGCCCCACTTTAATACGGGGAAAGAGTATTCCCTCTCCTGGCCTGGGGCCAGCATTTCGACCCTGCTCTGGTCCTGCGCCAGGCCGTTGACGTAGATTCCGGTGAGGCTTTCCTTGGCTTCGGTTCCGCCTATGTTCCTGATTTTGTAGAAAACCTTATCTCCCGCTATCCGGAAATCCGTGATCACCAGCTCTGGCTTGTCGCTGTTGAAGGAGGTTACCTCTACACTCAGCTTCTTGGCAGTTGTGCCTGCGGAATTGGTGGCGCTGAGAGTGTACTCTACACTGGTGAACGGGTTGACTATCTTATTGCCGGTGGCCGGCACATTGCCGGCCGCGCTCAGGTCAACCCTGTCTGCTGCAGTGGTGCTCCAGCTCAGCACCACCGACTGTCCGTAGCTGATGGCCTCAGGCTCAGCCTTGAAAAAGGTGATGGTGGGCGCGGGAACATCGGCCCTTTGCAGCGCCTTGACCTTGAACTGCGCATTGGCGAACTCCCTGCCGTCCACTTTTATCTCGATGACATACTGCCCGGGCTCCCAGTTACCCGAGGGTGCGGGGTGCCCGAATGAGAAATAGCGTGTGCCCTTGACAGTGACGGAATCGTCGAACAGCGGTTGATTGACCTCCCGGTTGTTGCCGTCCTTGAAAAATACCCACCTGGCGGTGACCTGCGTATTCTCGGGGGCGCTATTGACACGGGCGGACAGGTAGATCGTGGGAGTATCGGCGGTGAAGTCCTCCCTGGCCACGCCCATGGCCTGCCCCTGTGCGTCCACCACGGCTGCAGTGGTTATCTCGGACAGTGCGGCCGGCCCCCTGGTCTCATCCGTGTTTTTAACCTTGACGCAGGCTGGCGAAACAAAAATCAATATAGCGATGACTGCCAGGGCATGTTTAGTATACCTCATAGCAACTGCCTCCCTAAACAGGTTTCATGTCAGTGAAAATATATCATAAATGTCAATTACGCATAAAAAGAGGGAGGGGCGGCTTGCGCCGCCCCTCCCGTGCTATCCAGTGCCAGCGAAGTGGTGATTACACCCTGCGGGTTTTGAAGATGAGGACCAGGGTGACGATCACGAGGATGGCGCCGATGGCGATGATGACCCAGACCCAAACCGGTGTTGCGGGCTCCGCGGGAGGCGGTGCCGGCGGTGCCGGTGCGGGTTCGGTCTGCATGCTGAAGGTGGCGGACCAATCGCTGGGTATGTTCAGGCCGTTGACTTCCAGGGCCTTCACACGCCAGAAGTAATTGGTGCTGTAGTTCAGCGTGCCGCTGTATTCGTAACCGGTGGTGGTGGTGGTGGCGGTTACAACCAGGCTCTTGAACTCAGGATCCGTGGCGAGGTCGAACTGGTACTTGGTGGCCTCTTTCCAGGGGCTCCATGAGAAGGAGGCTGGCTTTACCTTGCAGCCGAGGCAGCCGTTGTTGGGGGCCAGCAGTTGTACGCCGTAGTACGGGGTGTTTACGATGAACCCTGCCTTTACGGTGAAGCTGCGGACCTCTGACCATGGGCTGGCCGCGATCTGCGAGGTGGCGGACTTGGCTGAGCGGATCCTCCAGTAGTAGATGGCGCCGGCTTCAGGCAGCGCGCCCGGGGCTATCCAGGCAGCCGGTGAAGTCATGTTGGTGGAGTCCATCTTGAGCAGGAGGGATCCGGTCATAGCTGCGATCTGAGCGGCGCTGCTCATCTGGGGGTTGATCCTGAGGGTGAAAGCTGCGTCCTTGGCGATCTGGAGTTGGTACCAGGTGCTCAGGCAGAGCTGTTCCCAGCTAAGGTCGACCTGCTGGTTGCGGCCCGTTACCGGGTCTGCGCCCACCAGGAACTTGTCAGCCGGGCTCTTCAGGATGGGGCCCTTCTTGGCTAAGCAGTCGGTGTAGGCCCAGAGCATGCCCTTCTTCCAGGGGGGGCTGTAGCCGACCCAAATAGATGGATATGGTACCTTTGCGCCCCAGAAGCGGCCGCCTAAGAGAGGCCAGGGATCCCTATCTAAGACCAGCTGGCCATCTTCAGAGCCGCCGCTCTGGTCGTCGATGGCATACAGGGTGGTGTTGGTATCGAGCGTGCAGCAGCCGCAGTACTTGAGCGAAGTGGGCTCAAGAGTGAACCTGATGCCGGTGGTCGCGAGAGGTGTGAAGATGTCCAAGCAGTCCCAGTTGATACCGGGCTTGGGCATGCCCTCGCGCGGCTTGAGTGTGCGGCAGACCGCGCTGTTATACGGATCATAGACCGCCCCTGGGATTAAGCCGTTGAGGTTGATGCTGGTTACCGAAACAGTATTCTGCGTCCCCGTGGTAACAGTAGTGACTGTAGGAAGTGTTCCTGTGCCGACTGGCAGTTTCGCTAATGATGTTGCAACGGGGGCATGCGCTGAATACAGCGCGGGCTGGGGATCACCCGTCCAGGCCTGTACCAGGCCGAACTGGCCCACAGGGTGCGGCGGGTTGTTGCCTGCCGGCCATGCCAGCTCGGCAATGCCGTCGAAGATGTACTTGCCGCCGTTGGCAGCGGACATCATGTCGTTGTCGGACCACCTGGTGAAGGACGGTACCGTGTTGCGGTAAACCGTGCCCGGGTTGGTGGAGCCTACAGCATTGTCATCGCCCATGTAGATGAAGTTGTTGTTCTTGAAGTCCACGTCGAAGATGACGTGTTCGTTGCCGTTGCCATAGAGGGAGTCGGTGATCAGGCTGAAGGTGACGCCCTTGTCGGCGGAGTAAGCAGCCTGGTAGGACTGGCTGGCATTGGCGCCAACCAGCACCTTGCCGTCGGGGACGGCTACGATGGTGTGGCCGCCAAGCAGCGTGGTGTCATAGGTGGGCAGGTTGGTCGACCAGGATGTGCCGGTGTAGGGCAGCCTCTGCACGGCACCGGTTTTGTTAACGACGTAGAGGGTTGTGCTTGATTCAAAGGCGAAGTCCTGCACGGCGTAGCGCGGGGTGATCATGGCCCAGTAGTCGCCGTAGTCGGGCGACCAGGCCATAACGCCGCCCTTGCCAGAGGTGCTGGCAAGCGCGCCCTGCGCGGCCCAGCCTACGATCTCGCCGTCCGCCTTATCTGTGCAGGACGGGACGACGCGCAGTATGGGTAGGTCGCTCTGGCTGACGTTGCAGGTGCCTGCGGTGACGTGTGTGAAGACGCGCTCCCAGTAGGTGCCCAGCGGAGGGACAGCGGGAAGCGGTGCGGCCACGTTGGGGTTGATGGTGGCACGCCACACGCTGTCGAACTCGAAGCAGTTCGGTCCGCCGGTATTGCGGTTTACTGAGGCTAAGTATATGGTGGTGCAGTCGGGGGAGACCGCCACGTCGTTGAACCAGTCGATGGTGGTGTCGATCAGCAGAAGCTGGTTCCAGGTCTCGCCGTTGTTGCGGGAAATGGCGAACGCAGATTCATCGTTGGGCTTCGGGGCAGTATTTAAGTCTACCCACCATCCGGTGCTGCCATTGAGCACATAGTCTTGAACTTGGGCAGCATTGGATCCGGTGGCCGCATATGTCAGTGAGCCGTCGGCATTCCATGCTACGAGGGCTGCGCCCACGCCGCTCTGGCTGCCAACTGAGCAGGTGCCCTGGTTGGCGGCGCCGGTGGTGGGTTTAAGTGCCGGGTACCAGCAGGGTATGGGGCAGGTGGTGGGAGAGTCCGTGAACCAGGTGGGCACGGTCGCCGTGCATGGAAAGCCCATCCTTTCGCCTGCCAGTAGTTTGCCCGAGGCATAGGTGCCGAAGTAAGCGATGGTGTAGATATCCTTGGACCCGGTTGTCGTGGTATCCATCAAAACGTATACCGTGGTGTCGTCCACGCGGTATATACCTGTCTGATTAGTGCTGTTCTTCGGTGAGGCGTCAACAGAAATATAGGCCCTGCGCAGGGATGAGGATTGCCCTGAGAAGTCGGACGGCAGTTGCAGGGAGATATTGCGCACGGAATGAGCGGGAGGCGAGCTGCCTGCCGGCGAGCCGGGATTCTTCAGTTCGATACCCAAACCTGCGAATGCGTACATCAGCGTGAAGTTGGTATTGAGGTCGCGGTAGGCAACGTTATAATACATGCCGCCGGGATTACCGTATACCAGTGCTACCGACGAGTCACCGGAATAGGTGGGTGAGAACTTGATAGCTAAGTATTGGAGGTCCGCGGAGCCGCCTGCCGGGCTTGGATGTGCAGCGCCAGTCTGTGCCTGCCACGTATTGAACCCGGCTGACGATCTCACATACCAGTTGCCGAGGGCGCCACTGCTGTTAACAGTGCAGAAGCCGATGTCCCGCTTGCCGCCGTAGTCGATCGAGATGTCGATATCACGTATCGTTTCATCGGCTGCGAGAGCAGTCGTGCCGTCATAGGCAAGGTCCCAGTTCTGCCCGCCGTCCGTGGTTACGTAGATTGCCTTGGGACCCGATGCCGGGTTTGTTGCGGTACCGTAGGTGAACGGAGAAAATGGCCAGACCTGGGTCGTGCCGGCCAGACTGGTGTCATCTGCCGTCACGACCATGAACTTGGGGTCGTCCGGCGAGATGGCAACCTGGTACAGGTTGACCGGCATCCTCTTAATCCCCGTTAAGCCCAATAAGGGGATCGTTGACAGGTCGAAGTCATAGCCGAATTGCGGCACGCGCATCAGCGCCAATTCCTTGCTGGGGTCTCCTACGATGCCCCCCGCGGGGGAACACTCGAGTATGTTTATTGTTATACCAAACAAATCCGATTCTGAATAAATGAGGCCGAGGGAAGTGCGGCCGATCCAGGCGATTTTCATCCCGTCATTGGCTACAGCCATATCGAGTATCTCGCCGCCAAAACCGGTTTGGTTGCCGGGGGCGTGTATATTGATGATATCTCCCTTGGAGACCATTGACCCCGGCGTGATAACGGTGTCCCACTTCATAATGCCAGGGTCTGCGGTTACCGCTGCCGGTGCCGCGATGCTGACCGGCACCACGAATGAGGCAACCATAAATATAGATACGAAAACTCCAAGAATGCTTGGAAACCTTGTTTTCATTATTCCTCCTGATTTTCCTAAACCCGGAAAGACCATCAAGGCCCTTTTCCGGCCCCGGGCGTCTCCTCCGGGAGCCCCGCTACAAATTTTGGACCTGTAGCAGCGGAGTTTTTTCCAGGCTACCCCGCCCTTGCGGCGGCTGGTTGCCCTGCAGGTCATTTAGAGCCGGCCTGGCATCGGCTGTCCCCCTCGTGTAAGGTGCTATGCCCCGGGACCGGGGCGGGATTTATTGTCACGGCAAGACGTGCGGGCCGCCGCAACCTGGTACATACACATCACCTCCTCTCTTAAGGATTGTCCATTACGCGAGGTACAAGCATATCCCCCGCCAACGCTAAAGTATACCACACCGTCCATTGCCAGGTTGTAGGAAAAATCCTACATAAAAGTAAGGCCGTGTCTGACATATTTGTTGCGGGTACACTGGTAATATCATGTAAATGCATGATCCGTCTTGAGCCCTGGTTCGCAGCGGGTGAAAGTGCATTAGTGGTTAAAACAGTTTGACTGTTGATCGATATAACTACTTATAACAGGAGGTTTAAGAAATTGAGGAAAAATTTGGCGCTTACCGTATTATCATTGCTGGTCCTGCCATGTATTTTGCTGACCCAGGCCTGCGCCCCGGAGACAAGACCGGGATTGCAAAAACCGCTTTCGTTTGAGGCGGTGACTTTTACCAGCGAGAATCCCGCGTATACCCTCCAGTATCCCAAGTCATGGGTCGTCAAGCCGCTCCCGCTCGCTGGCCGCAGTGTCCTCTATGCGGCGGCCTCGGATGACCTTGCGGCTGATTCCCTTTCTATCTTCGTGGCCGACCCTGTGGACGACGTTGCAAGCACGCTAAAAGAGGGAATCAGCAGACTGCCTTCGTTTGTCGCGGACAATGCGACCGCCAACATAGTATCGGTAATGCCGGTCTTAATGGCCGACGGCAAGGAGGCCACTGAGGTCATATTGAAAGCGAAAGTGGCCACCTATGACATCTGGTTCTACTGCTACGCTTTTAACAGGGACGGGAAGACCATATGCTTTATCGGTGACACGCTGGGTGGAGACAGCAGCAAGGCCCTGATAAAGGAAATCGCGCACACCCTTAAGTCGAAATAGCATTGAGCATACATTTTCTGAGATTGCGGGGATTCTGCCGGCCTAACAGCGGACCCATAGTGCTGCGATTGCCCGGCGGAGCCGATAAGGAGATAAATATGAGGATGGATATATACCGGTTGATTATCAGTTCTCTGCTGGCGGTTTTGCTGGCCATGTGCGCGGCGCCCGCACAGGCGGATGCTGGGATTACCCTGGAAACTCCGCGGAACGGGGGCATCATCGAGACCCTGACCCCCACGTTTACCTGGAGTTCCACTGAAAGTGCCGACAGTTATACCCTGCAGGTCGCGCGGGACGTTGATTTCCAGGATATCGTTGTAAATGCTACCAAGTTGAATGACTACATGTACCAGGTACAGCCGGGAGTGCTCAACAGGAGCAATTATTTCTGGCGCGTGGGAAAGGTCGTCAAGGGCAGGACATCCGGGTGGTCTTCTATCTGGACCCTGGGCATTTCACAGGCTGCCACCGGCACCATCGCGATAAATGCGACGCTGGATGGTCAGAACTGGTCAGGGGGCATAGACTGTTCCCTTGCGGGAGTAGGCACGACCGGAACCTGCAGCATGGTGCCCGAGCAGTACAACACCAGGCCGGCCGGCAGCTATACGGTCATTTACAATAGTGGCGGCCCCGCCGGCGCCTCCCTGTCCAGTATTACCCCGTCTTCCACGCAGTCGCTGTCGCAGGGCGGCGTGATATCATTTACTCTCAATTTCACAAAGGTCCGGGCGGCCGGCAATATCCAGATTTACGCGACCTACGACGGCTCGCCGATATCAACGAGCATCAACGCCAGCCTGAGCGGCCCTTACTCCGACACCATTACGTTTGCCCCGGCGTCAAAGTACAGCGTGCCTTCCGGCACATACTACCTGAGCTACAACTACGGCGGCCCTTCCTATGCCACCTTTAGCGCCATTTCGCCCAGCACGTCCCAGTGGTTGCCGGAGGGCGGTTCGATCACATTTACCATTCAACTCAGGTCTGCAAACTACTACAATAGCTATCCCGACTATTATAACCCGCCTGCGATGGGCGGTTATTATCCTCCACCGCCGGTGGTAGTGCCGCCGCCCATCGGTTACCCTCCCCCTAAACCACCTTCTCAACCTCCCTATCAGCCTCCGGCAGTTCCGCCCGGCGGTTCCACTCCTAAACCTCCGTCGGTAAATGTGCCGCCTCCGAGTGTAAGTACGCTTCCGGCAGCGCCGCCTGCGTCCTACCCCAAGCCGGTGCCTCCTCCTCCCCAGGTGCAGCCCGTGAGCCCACCACCCAGGCCGCCATCACCTCCGCCCAAGCCACCGGCCCCGTCGCAGCCCAGGCCGCCGGCGCCGTCTGTCCAACCGGCAATGCGGTGAACTGGTCTAAACAAAGCTGGCATTTGCATCTGCTGC
>Ga0247842_10004776_pt1 | contig 16619 bp, 10 predicted proteins | sample LaCruzMarch2015__3_FD_192411 | JGI IMG/M metagenome (GOLD analysis project Ga0247842, IMG submission 192411) | Freshwater microbial communities from meromictic Lake La Cruz, Castile-La Mancha, Spain - LaCruzMarch2015_19m | ecosystem: Environmental > Aquatic > Freshwater > Lake | place: Spain...
CAACAAGCAGAGGTTATCTTACATGCAGCATTGGATCCTAATATTGCCAGCAAGGCAAAAAGAGGTGAATTTGTCAAGTTATTTGACCACTTTAAGTTACTACACACTATGATAAATTGAGCGAATCGGGTAATAAATAAATCGCCTCAAATCCCCATAACCCCCTTTGCTAAAGGCTAATCTTTACCCACAAATCATAGATATTGTAGAAACCAAGTCTTTTCCCTCTTTAGCTAAAGAGGGATTAAGGGAGATTTGATTAAGGTTTTGGGTCATTTGGTTCAATAGATACTCAAAAATATCAATAGAGTTATCAGAAAATTAACCGCAGATAAACGCAGATGCACGCAGATATTTTTAATATTTTCCTTATCTGCGTTAATCTGCGGTTTAATAATAAATTGTTACCAAAATCTGTTTGTAATGTGAATCATCTCTTAATATTTAGTTTAATTAATCAAATTCCCCCTTCCCCCTTTTAGCTAAAATGGGGTTACAAATCCTTTATCCACGTGGGTTTATAGACTTGTGGGTAAAGATTAGATTAGCGAATTCCTGTTCTGCCCATGATTGAGTTGTTTGATCCATGTTTATCACCAATATAAAAGTGTTATTTATAGCCACTATTACTCTAACACACATTTTAACACATCTTTACATATTTGTGGGTAAAGTTTAGTTTTTCAAAGGGGGAATAAATCGAGTCATAACATTCCCCCCTTGGCAAAGCTGATAAGGGTAGTTTTTTTTATGATAAGAGTTGAAAACCTAGTATTTATAAGGTTTTATGTAATCGTAAGGGCATATTGCAATATGCCCCTACAAATCCGCATGATACTTGGTTCTATGCGGTTTATCTTTTAAAAACCTACCCTTGTCAGCTTAGCAAAGGGGGTCAGGGGGTTGTGAAAAACGTTGAAATACTATGTCAAAATGGCATTTTTTAATGACTATAAATTAGGAGATAAAGATGAATGATAACTCACAAGAGATAGTTGTTTGCCCAAATGAACTGAGAAAATTCGTCAGTGAAGTCTATCAGAAAGTCGGTGTACCTGCGGAAGACGCTGACGCTGTCGCCGATCTGGAAGTCGAGACAGACTTGAGAGGCACATATTCTCACGGTACAAGGGCTTTGGGGCGTTACGTTAATGGCATCCGCACCGGTCATATCAAAGCACAACCCAACATTCAAATCGTAAAAGAGGGATTAGCTTTTGCTCTGATTGACGGTGATATGGGATTGGGATACCTCGCAGGAATCAAGGCAATGAACATTGCCATCAATAAGGCAAAGACCGCAGGCATATCAGCAGTTGGCGTTCGGAACAGTGAGCATCTTGGTTCTGCCTCCTGCTATTCAATGATGGCTTTGGAACACGGCATGATCGGTTTCGCAACGACAAATACAGGCGGAGCATCAGTAGTCGCACCCGGTGGAATAACCCCGGTCATAGCGAATAATCCATTGTCTTATGCCATCCCCACAAAAGAAGAACCGCCCATAGTGCTGGATATGGCTTGCGGGATTGCCGCATGGGGCAGAGTTGTAACAATGACGCTATATGGTCAGGAGATACCTGACGGATGGCTTCTGACTGCGGATGGCGAACCAACGAATGACCCCGCTAAAGGGAGATACATGCACCCCGCCGCAGGTCCAAAAGGGTATGGTTTAGCTATGGTAGTAGGAACACTGGCAGGTCCTCTCGTTGGTGGTATGTCTGCATGTCTCAAGAAGAACGGTGAACCATCAGAGCATTTCTTCTTTGCGATAAACGTTGACAGCTTTACACCTCTGGACGAGTTCACCTCAAAGATGGACGAGACGATCCGCAAGGTTCGATTATCAAAAACCGCTGAAGGTGTTGAACGGGTATATTTACCCGGTGAAATCGAATGGACTAATCGTCAGAAATTCCTGAAAGATGGTATCCCATTGCACAAACAGCATCTTCAAGAAATAGCTAGTCTTGGCAAAGAATTTGGTATTGAACCATACTTTTATGGCATTGCCAAAAAATAAAATAAGGTGAAAACACGGAGTCACTGAGGCACGGAGAAAACATAGAAAGTATGAAGGATGAAACTGTAATACTGTTTCTTATTTTTCATCTATCATCCTTCCGCCTTCATCTTTTTTCTCCGTGACTCCGTGTCTCTGTGTTTTTCCCAAATTTTACACTACCTCTTTTATGGTGAAAGGAAATTACGATGAAAAAAAATACGGTCAAAGAAAAACTTGTGGCAGGGAAACCATCAGTCGGAACGTGGCTCTCATTAGCCTCTCCCATATCTGCAGAATACATGGCACACGCAGGTTTTGACTGGCTTGTTGTGGATACAGAGCATAGCCCAATAGGATTTGAGACGACAGTACAATGCTTTCAGGCTATATGCACCACTAACACGATCCCGATGGCACGAGTCGCATGGAACGATTCGATGCTCATGAAACGACTACTTGATGCTGGCGCTATGGGTCTGGTCGTGCCTATGGTCAACTCAACCGAAGAAGCTGAAAAAGCTGTCAAGTCAATGAAGTATCCTCCAGAAGGATTCCGCTCATTGGGTGGAGGAAGGGCTGGTCTCTATGGATCAGACTATATGTCATGGGCAAACGACGAGATCGCTGTGATAGTCCAGATAGAGCATATTGACGCAGTGAATAAAGCTGATGAAATACTATCAGTGAAAGGTGTTGACGCATGTTTCATAGGTCCCAACGATCTGGCAGGCTCAATGGGATTAAAACCTGATATTCATTGCAGACATCCAGAACACGAAAAGGCTGTAATGCGTGTATTGGAAACTGCAAAGAAGGTCGGTAAGCCTGCGGGGATACACTGCGTAACCGTTGAGGCAGTCAACAGGCGTATAGATCAGGGATTCCAGTTCATAGCTATGAGTTCTGATGCAGGATTGTTGAGAGAATCTGCTACAAAAGTTTTGTCTGAAATAAAAAAATGAAACCACTGACTGATAAGGTCCCAAAGGAAAAAACTGAAAATCGTCGCACTCAAATTATAATCCTCGTCTGCTTCTTCCTATCTGGATTTCTCGGATTAGTTTACGAGATTATATGGATAAGAAAACTAGGGCTGATATTTGGCACAACTGTGTTTTCCATGACAACCGTGCTGACTGCATTCTTTGGCGGGTTGGCACTTGGTAGCTACGTTTTTGGAAGATTGACACGTCGTGCCAATAATCCGATTAGAATATACGCTTTTTTGGAAGGATTAGTCGGCGTCTTTGCCTTAATTTTTCCGTTAATGCTAAAACTTTTCGGCTGGCTTTACACCCCGATATATGATCAGATTTATCAAAGCTTCTTGATTCTGACAGCTATCAGGTTCATCTTCTTTGTTTTACTGCTGATCGTCCCAACGACAATGATGGGCGGAACGTTACCTCTTTTGAGTCAATATTTTATCCGTTCCAATGATACAATCGGAGTGAAATCTGGACTTTTGTATGGTATCAATACTATTGGCGCTGCTGTTGGTGCGTTTATTTGCGGATTTTATTTCATTCACTTAATTGGTGTGGATACTACGAACTATCTCGCAGGTGTTGTCAATTTGCTTGTTGCTGTTGTTTTGTATATTAGTAGTGGCGCAGTGCCTGCGCCCTTGAACGTGCCAAAAGTCACAGGCATTGAAAATGGCGATATTTTAAATCCCCCTTTATCCCCCAATATGCCCCTACAAAAAGAGGAAACTCAATTCCCCCTTGAAAAGGGGGGAAGGGGGGATTTTAAATCATCATCTCTTAATTACATGACTATCTGTTTATTTCTATCGGGATTTGCCTCTTTAGGCTATGAGATAGCATGGACTCGTTACCTGTCATTACCTCTAGCAAACACAAGATACACCTACACGATGATACTGGTTATTTTCCTTCTGGGAACTGCGGGAGGCAGTCTGATATTTTCACGTCTGTTTGATAAGGTTAAAAACGGGGTAAGGTTCTTTGGCTGTCTTGAAATCGGGATAGGATTATCCGCATTTTTACTTGTGCCTGCGGTCTATCTGCTCGCCATAAAAATTAAGTATTCACTGCTTTTATACGATTTTATCGCTTGCAGTGTGTTAATGATTATACCGACGATTCTCATGGGAGCGACTTTCCCGATCGTTGTAAAAATTATGACAGCGGATTCAAAATCAATTGGTATTTCCACAGGAAAACTCTATGCTTTCAACACACTTGGCTGTATATTGGGATCAATCATAACGGGATTTCTATTGATACCTGCTTTTGGCGTCAAGCTGTCTTTGAGCATACTGATCGCCGTTAATATCGTTATAGGTTTTTTCTGTCTGTTCAGAGATTCAAATAGAAACCTGATTTTCAACTCGGTTATTGGTTTTGTTACTGTATTAGCTTTTGTTATTATCCAGTTGTCCTTAAAAGTGGATATTCCGAGAAATTTTCTAAATATCCTGAAGGGTGATTCAGATGAGATCATCACGATTAAAGAAGGATTGGAGAATACCGTCTGGGTAACTGTAAATCAACAGAATCAGCAAAAATCAATATGGTCAAACCAGACAGTTTTGGGACGAACAATCACCAGTGAGCCTTATGGAATATCTTTTCAGATCATACAGGGACACATACCGATGCTCTTACATCATGGAATACCGAAGAAGATACTTGGCATCTGTCTTGGCACAGGTCAAACATTCGGTTCCATGCTGTCTTACGATATTGATAAGATGGATCTCGTGGAAATCTCTAAAACCATTGCGAATAACGCTTTGAATGATTTTAGTAAATATAATAAGAATCTTGGCAATGATAAACGTGTGAGAATAATCATCGAAGACGGGCGCAACTTTGTCGCTCATACAAAGAACTCTTACGACGTAATTACCCTTGAGCCTTCTCCTCCAGAGGAAGCGGGGATCGTCAACCTATACACAAAAGAATTTTATAAACTATGTTTAAATCGTTTGAACAAAGAGGGTATAATGTCCCAGTGGCTACCTATATATAACACTCATCCAGATGAGACAGCCAGAATAATAAAGACCTTCATCTCAATATTTCCTAATTCAGTACTGTGGTATAATGAGGCGGATCTACTATTACTTGGCTTCAAAGGTGAGGTCCAGATAGATATTAATAAGATGGAATCACTTTTGCAGAATAAGGTGATCTCTGATGACCTTAGCGTATCTTATCTGGATAGCAAAGATTACGTTTTGAATAACGTGCCTAGCATCCTCGCAGGTTTTCTCATGGGACCAAAGGAATTACAAGAGTTTTCAGGGACGTTTTCTCCCATTACAGACAATCATCCAGACCTTGAATACTCTTTCCTCAAGTATGAAAAGCTTGAGAACAAGCCAGAATGGATGACGATATACAATGCGGAGAAGATAAAGCAATATCTAGCACCTTTACAGTCTTATTACAAGATAGACACATCAGTTGTTCAGAATATCGAATATATCCGATCGAGGTACATATCACGCCTATTTGCCCAAGCCTATAACAGGATTGCAGTATCAAAGGCAATGAGTAATCCAGACGAAGCCATGACGCTCTGGAAAAAAGCTCTGGCATACGACACATCTTATGGAATGGCTTATGGAAATCTCGGATCATATTACTACAGTCGGGAAAAATTACCAGAAGCGATTAGTGCTTATGAGAAGGCTGTCCAGCTTTTGCCGATGTTACCTGAGTTGTGGTACGTATTGGGTTCAGCTTATCTGGCAATTGGTCGTTCTGATAACGCCATAGAAACGTGGCAAAATGCAATAAAACTCAAGCCAAATTTCGCTGAGGCATACAATGATATTGGCTCTGCTTATATCCGTTTGGGTCGTTACAAAGAAGCGATTGAGGCATACAAAAGTGCAGTCGTAGCCAAGCCCGATTTTGCTGACGCCTATTACAATCTTGGTCTAGCTTACGAAGCAATATCAGAATGGCAGAACGCAATATCGTCTTATCAGAAGGCAGTTGAGATAAATCCTGATTTTAGCGAAGCTATTGAGCGATTGAGGAACATAGCACGCTGAACCTGTTTTCAACACCTGTTGAAATCCTATTGACAGAGTGGTATAATCTTATCGTTGAAGACGGATTTTAATATGTGTTAAAGCATATTGGTTAGTTAGTGTCAATAACCCACGACTAAAGTTCGTGGGCTTGTAAAAGCCCTTGTTGACTAGCCTAAGTCTTAGTAGAAAGGGTGAATGAAAGGACATGTCCTTTCACTACTGCCCTCCAAGCAACGACTACGTTGTGTGTGAATTAAATAGGTACTTCGGGATATTCAGTCTAGTGCCGAACACTACGGTATATGGTTAAAAACTCTGAGAGGTAGGAGTGGTGCTATATACAAATAAACCACATACAACATTGGCGAAGACTGCTAACAGGAGCAATCCTGTATTACTCTGAAAGGAGTTTTTTTTGTGGTATATATAATTTCAAAAACTGGTAAACCATTAATGCCGACTAATAGGCTAGGCAAAGTTAGACACTTGTTAAAAGACGGTCTGGCTAATGTTGTGCAGAGGATGCCATTCACGATCCAACTACTTTACGATAGCGACGAATATACTCAGCCGATAACTCTTGGAGTAGATGCTGGTTCTAAAACGATTGGATTGTCTGCAACAACGGATAAGAAAGAGGTATTTTCGGCAGAAGTGCAACTCAGAACGGATATAGTAGATTTATTATCTACTCGGAGACAGAATCGTAGAACAAGACGAAGCCATAAGACAAGGTATCGTAAGGTAAGATTTCAGAATAGGAAACAAGATAAAGGTTGGTTAGCACCTAGTATTAGGAATAAGATAGCTACTCATTTGACTGTGGTTGACAAGATACATAAGATATTGCCGATAACAAAGATCATAGTTGAGGTAGCACAGTTTGATATACAGAAGATAAAGAATCCTGAAATATCAGGCGTAGAATATCAACAAGGAGAGCAACTAGATTTTTTCAATGTAAGAGAGTACGTCTTATATCGTGACGATCATAAGTGTCAACTATGCAATGGCAAAAGTAAAGACAAGATATTAAACGTTCACCATATAGAGAGCAGAAAGACTGGTGGTAACGCGCCAAATAATCTCATTACTTTATGTGAAACGTGCCATAAAAAGCATCACGAGGGTAATATAGAGTTAAAGGTAAAAAGGGGTCAGTTATTCAAAGATGCTTCTTTTATGGGTGTTATGCGTTGGGCTTTTTACAATACGCTTAAAGAGAAATATCCTAATGTTCTTATGACGTATGGGTATCTAACTAAAAACACAAGGATAACTAACAAGCTACCGAAATATCATAGGACAGACGCTTTATGTATCACAGGTAATCCAACTGTTAAAGGGCTAGATACATGGTATTTCTATAAAAATGTAAGTCAAAATAGACAAATACATAAAAATACCATCAATAAAGGTGGGTCAAGAAAGTTAAACCAACTGCCTTTTATCGTATTTGATATACGATTGTTTGATAAAGTAAAATATAACGATCAAGAATGTTTTGTTTTTGGTAGGCGTTTAAGTGGTAGTTTTGACATACGGTTACTTGATGGAACAATGGTAAACGCAGGTGTTGGCTATAAAAAGGTAAAAGTGTTAGAGCAACGTAAAACAATTCTAATAGAAAGGAGAGGCAATTCCTCCAGTCTCAAGCGAAAGCTGGGACTGAAGCCCGTTGGAGGAATTGCCGAAAAAGATCATGATTAGACTAGGCATTATTTCTGCGGCTACTTATGGTGCTTCATATCGAGGGGAAGATGTGCCACGTACACCGGGCTCATTTCACGGTACAGCTTTCTCTTCCACCTATAACGGTTTTGATGCGGAAAAGGCTAAAAAGTGGACTTGGACGTTCGCCAGTGGAGAAAAGCGTATCGAGGGAGCGCAAATAGTCAAAGTCTGGGACCCTCACAAGGAATGGGCAACACGTCTTGCAGAAGTCTGCTACATTCCAGAGGTGTGCGATACACCAGAAGATTGCGCCAATGATGTAGATGGTGTAATTATAGTAGATGATGGTTCTGGTAAACAGTGTGATTATGCAGAATATCCGTTGCGTAAGGGAGTACCAACCTTTTGCGATAAACCATTAGCTATGACCGCTCATCGAGCAAAGGAGATAGCTGATCTCGTTAGAGAAACTGGCACGCCATTCATGTCTGCAAGTTCATTAAGATTTGTTCCTGATATTATAGCTCTGAAGAATGAGATACATAATTTGGGTGATATTCATTTGGCAACAACCATCTGTGGCAACGAACTGGTTTATTATGGCATACATGCCCTTTCCATGTATTACGGTATATTTGGCGGTGGTGCAGTCTCATGCCTAAACGTAGGCAAGTCGGGTAGTAACATTGTCCGTGTGCGATTTAAAGATGGACGTAATCTCGTGCTGATGGTTGGGGAATCTGAATACATGCAGGCTGGCTATCAGATTAACGTATATGGAACTAAAGGATGGCGATCTTTAATGCCAAATCTTGCTGACCTTTATTACTACTTGCTGGAGCAATTCATGCACATGCTAAAAACCGGTGAAGAGAGTGTTCCAGTTGAAGAAGAAGTCGAGGTGATAGCGGTACTCGAAGCAGGAAAACGTTCCCTTTCCGAATCTCGTGAGGTAACTTTAGCTGAGGTAATAGGGTGAATAATTTTAATAGGAGAAAATCATGACTTATAAATGTGCATTTCTTGGTTGTGGTCCTCGTTCTAAAGGTCACGCTGATGCTTATAAAAATATAAACAGAGGCACTATGGTCGCCTGTTGCGACGTAAGTAAGGAACGACTTAACGTATATGGTGAAACGCATGGGATTGCCAATCGTTATACAGAACTGGACGAAATGCTGGAAAAGGAAAAACCTGATGTTGTTCATCTGGTTACACCACCAACTTTACGAGTTGAGTTAATGACAAAACTGTCTGATGCTGGTGTGCCGGGCGTGATTGTGGAAAAACCCATCTGTATAGGCGCTCAAGATTACAAGGCTTTACGAAAACTGGAACAGAATTCAAAAACCAAGTTCATTGTTAATCACCAGTTACGTCATCATCTGCTAATACTAGAATTTCTAAAAGATATTTCAGAGGGGAAGATTGGACAGGTTCGCTTCCTTGACGCTTCTGCTGTATTGCCTATGTCTGGTCAGGGCGTCCATGTGCTTGATCTGATTTTTGCTTTTTCAGGTTATGCACAAGTTGAGACGGTTTTTGGAGCCTCATCTGGATATGATGACATTAACGGTACTCACCCAAGTCCCAGAACTGCTGAAACGCTTATCACTTTCAAGAATGGTATGCGTGCCGCTTTGCAGGCTGGAGAGGGGGCACCAATGTTTGATAAATCTCTTCCTGACTGGGCGCATAAACGTATTGCGGTTTATGGCACTCATGGTTTCCGACACTGGTGGATGTACGGTAGTGAAAGGTCTCTTTCGGATGGAACGATTGAAAAATTAGTGACAGATTACGCTACGGAGGATATGCCAGCAGAAGCAAGACTGGTTAATTCCCTATTTGACTGGCTAGAAGATGATAACAATATAAGTCCGACTAATCTAAAAACTTCGCTTGATGAATGGCTAGTTATTCTGGCTGGTTATATGAGTACTGTAGAAGCACGCCCAATAGATTTGCCATTTGATCCACCTAACGACCTGTTGGATCGCTTCAAAGCATTTGTGGGAGCCAAATAAAAAGCATTGTCAAAAATAAAATGAAAATGAAAAAAACACAAAGACGCCAAGTTCACAAAGAAACAAAAAAGATGAAATCAAAAAACTTTGTGTTCTTTGTGCCTTCGTGTTTATTTTTTACAGTGCTAAATAAAAGATGGGAGATTGAAAATGGTAATTATCCAATCGCTTTTACCATTGCTTTTAAGTATAACCACTATCCCTTATGATGATCAAATCAACAGATGGCTTTTCGATCCGCAGATGATAGTCTCAAGAAATGACGTTCTCTATACTACTCCATCTGTTGAACCATGGGATGCGATGCCAACCGGGGGTGGTGATCTTTCCGCTATGGTGCGATGCAATGGCGGAATTAATTTGCATCTAACTAAATCTGACTCATGGGGTTATCAGGCACTTACAGATGCCCTACCCGGTACACGCTTTTTTAATAATGTCAGCCCGGGGCATATATACATCAATTTCGGCAAACGTGCAGAAGAAGAAGCGACTAAGTTCTTTAGACAACGACTTGATCTTTATCATGGTAAGGTAGTTATCAATCTTGGTAATGAAGATAAGGGTCCACGCTTTGAGATATGGGGTCATCCATATAGAAAGATAATTGTTGTTGAGGTGTCTGATCCTGATTCAATACTCGATCCTGCAAAAATAGAGCTATCCGAATGGCGAGAAACGATGAATGTCGGATTTACGAATGATATGATCTATGCAAGTGAAATTCAGAATCGTTCAGCAAGTCCAAACCTCGCCAATACAGGTATGCAGGATTACTTTAAGCCCGAAGATGATCCAATGTTGGGACGTGGAATTGCTGTGGCATTTGCCAGTCCATCTGTCAAACCAGAGAGTTGTAATGCAGATGAAAAGACTGCTTCTATGATATTACCTGATAAACGACCTCAGAGATATTACTTCATCATATCTTCGGCTGTTACAAAGTCGGGAGAACCTTTGGTTTCTGCAAAGCATGAAATTGAAGAAGCATTAAAAATTCCTTTGGAAAAGCTTAAAGCTGAACATCAAGAATGGTGGCGTGAATATTGGAGTAGGTCATCTTTACGCATACAAAGTCAAGACAAAAAGGCTGATTGGCTATGTTCAGCGTATCACGTTCATTTATATACACTCGCCTGTGTTAATAGAGCTTATCCAGCCAAATGGGATGGCGGAGCAGGATTAATGCGTAATGATGAGCGAACTTGGGGATTATCGGAATGGGTGCAGGAGATTCGATTCACGTATATTCCGCTTTATTCGGCTAATCGTCTTGATATGGCTATGGGTCTTTATCGCCATTATTCCAACATGACCCCTTATTTGCTTGAGCAAACAAAGAAGATGTGGGGAATTAACGGGCTTTGGATTCCAGAAACGGTTTTGCCCTGGGGAAATGCAGAGGATTTAGCTTTGACTGATAATGCCTTAGATTACATGCACAAATGGGACCCAGAAAAATCTCCTTATGGGCTTTTCAAATCATATAACCCTTATGTCGGATTTCTTTTCACCGCCGGACTTGAAATCTGTCACTATTATCTCACTTACTATCATTATAGTGGCGATGAAGATTTTCTCCATGATATGGCATATCCTGTTATTCGTGGTGTATGTGAGTTTATTTCAGGACTTTTGCGCAAGGGTGATGATGGTTATTATCATCTCGATCCTGCCAATGCGCTAGAAACGTGGTGGATGGTGCGTGATCCGTCTGATACACTTGATGGCATAAGAAGCATATTTCCAGAATTTATAGCTTTGGCAGAAAGATATGATCAAGACTTAGATCTTCGTCAAAAATGTACTGAGATTCTGAAATTACTACCAGAACCATCTTATGAGCTTTGGAATGAGGATGGAAGCATTGATCCGAATGTAAAAGTCTACGCGCCAGCGAGATCAAAGGGCAAGATACAAAATCGCTGTAATGCTGAAAATCCTGCACTTTATCGTATATTTCCTTTTGGGTTAAGCGGGATCGGATCATCAGATTATGACATAGCTCTTGAGTCTTTCAAAAATCGCATTTGTATTCTTGGGCATGGTTGGTCAATGGATGCGATCTGGGCAGGAAGGCTTGGATTAAGAAAAGAAGCCTGCAATCTGCTTGCCCAACATGCGCAGAGATATAATCGTTTTCGATATGGTGGTTGGGATAGCAACGATTCCAGTGTTTTTCCTGATGGGTTATCTGTCGTTCCATTCACTGATGCCGGTGGACTAAGTTCTTTTGCACTCAACGAGATTCTACTTCAAAGCCATAAAGGCATTATTCGGGTTGTGCCGGCTGTCGCTGATGATTGGTCAGGGATATTTCAGCTTCGTGCTGAAGGTGGATTCATTATTTCCGCTGACTTCAATGGACAGAATGTGAGATTTGTTGAGGTGCGAAGTTTATCTGGTAAAGAATGTGTTATAGAAAATCCATGGCAAGCACTATGCGTTGTTAGAGAAGGACAAAAAGTCATTGTAAAGAGCGATGAAAAAATAATACGTTTTCAAACTCATTCCGATGGCATTTATACCATGGAGAACGCAAATGACCCGATCTCCAAACATCACTCAATCAAGATAGACGATCAACCGAATATGTCGCCCGGTATGCCCGGACGAGATTGAATATCATCTATAAAGGAGGAAAAATCATGGACTTAAAAGCAGGAGTTTCTAAACGTGAAATCACGCCAAAGCGTCCGGCGTGGCTGGCAGGTTATGGTTCTCGCAATAAACCGTCAGAAGATATTCACGACCCGCTATATATGACTGCGATTGTTTTTGATGATGGAAAAACACGCCTAGCGATGGTATCAACTGATTTATGCTTCATACCTTTGTCCGTCAAAGATCAGATTGCTCATAAAATACAAGATGAATTGTCAATATCCCCTGATCACCTAATTATGGCTTCGACTCATACACATTCTGGTCCAGTAACGTCAGGTAAGAACCTTGATACCGAATGGCTTGAATCTCTCGCTAATGAGATTTATTCTGCCATAAATGAAGCAGTATCAAGCATGGTAACAGTTAAACTTAGTATCGGTGTTGGTAAGTCTGACGTTGGCGTAAATCGTCGTGAACGATTACCTGATGGTCAGATCACGCTTGGACACAACGAAGATGGGTTTATAGATAGACAAGTTGGCGTTATCAGCATCAATAACGAGTCTGGAGATTCCATTGCTACGCTGATTAACTATGGTTGTCATGGTACTGTTTTGGGTCCGGGTAATTACCTCATATCTGCTGACTACATGGGATCCGCTGTTCGTCGTGTGCAGGATGATTTTGGAGGTGTAGTGACTTTTTTCAATAGCGCACCGGGGAATGTTGATCCTTTTTATCGGGTCGGTACAAATTTTGAGCATGTCGAGGAACTTGGTGAAAAATTAGCGATTGAAGTAAAGCGTATATTAAGTGAAAAGATGATAGAGGCTGTATCTACTCCAATCTACGTCATCTCGACAGAGGTTGGACTTCCACTAAAGACACCCGTTGAAGATGGAAACCATATATCTGTAATTTCAACAAGCATAGTTCGTATTGGTGATCTTCAATTTGTCATGTTTCCCGGAGAAATGTTTGCAGAGACAGGTCTAGTGTTAAAAGCCCGTTCATCAGCAAGATTTCCTTTCATAATCAGCTATTTCTGTGGTAAATCCGCTGGATACCTGCCTGTCCGTTCAGCATATCAGTTTGGTGGATACGAAGTGAATACAAGCAGACATAGCTCTGATGCCGAAGAAATTTACGTGAACGTTGTTTCCGGACTCATTTCTTAGTAGTTTTGAGTGACAAATAAGTAGGATGGGCATTGCCCATCCTACCAAAAACTTATACCAACTTCCAAAAATCATAGTGCATTATTTTTTATGTAAACACAAAGTCACAAAGACACAAAGATCACGAAGGAAAAAAGGCTAATGTTCAGCTTAGTGTTCTTAGTGTCTTAGTGTCTTAGTGTCTTTGTGTTTATTCCTCTATCTAACGCACTGTTATTTATGGAATATGGTATTAGGTGTATTATGATTAAAAATAGATTTTTGAAAGCTTGTATTATCTGCTATCTTATTAGCCTTTGGGTAGGAATCTTTAACAGTATATGCAACGGAGAGGATAAATTTATGGATAATTCAAAAGTAAAGGTATATTCTCAGCCCGGGGAAGAAATTCCCTCAAGTGACTTTTCTGTGAGTGTTAATGGAAAATCTGTTTTTGTATACAGCGCAAGGGTTTCGGCAGTACCATTAAATCAAGTCTGGCCTGGGTACCAGCGACCATTAGATCAGACCGAAATTGCTTCATTTGCCTATTGGGATATGTCTGAACCAGTAACGATTGAAGTAGTCTCAAGTCGTCCTGTTGCTAGTGTTGATATACGTCCTTTATCTTATGAGATAAAACCCTCTGTGGAGGATGACAGGATCAAATTTCAGATGCCTAAACCCGGATTTGTTACGGTAGAGGTAAACGGCACTCATCATGCCTTACACCTATTTGCAAGCCCATTGGAAGAAGATACTCCCGATCAGAATGATCCTAATGTGCGATATTTTGGACCCGGAATTCATAAAGCCGGCAGGATCGATCTAAAGTCTGGTGAAACGGTCTATATCGCCGGAGGAGCTATCGTTCATGGTGTTATATCCGCAAATGAAGCGTCTAATATCAGTATTCTAGGACGAGGTATTTTAGATGTCAGCACATTTGGTCGTGAAGGATTTCCCGGACCTATTTCGCTTTATAAATGCGCAAATGTTAAGATAGATGGAATTATAATCCGTGACTCTAATGTGTGGGCAGTTACCCCAAGAGATTGTGAGCATTTGAGTATATCAAACATCAAGCTTATTGGATTATGGCGATACAACGCTGATGGTATTGATATAGTAAACTGTCAGGATGTTTCCATTGATAAATGCTTCATACGCTCATTTGACGACAGTATAGTTATCAAAGGTCTAAAAGGAACCGGCGATAAACCAGTGAAGGACGTGAGGGTAAATGACTGCGTTATCTGGAACGACTGGGGCAGAGCAATAGAGATCGGCGCTGAGACAGTTGCGCCAGAGATAAGTGGACTAACCTTCAAAAACTGTGACATTATCCATACCGTACATATTGCTATGGATATACAGCATGGAGATCGGGCTTTAATTCAGGATGTTCGTTTTGAGAATATATGCTTTGAAATTGATGATAATACGCCTTTGCCCATATATCAGTCATCAAAAGATCAAAAATACAGTATTACAGGAAAAGAGGGATATTGTCCGAGATTAATTGTGCTTGAAATCAGGGCAAATAGCTACTCCAATGACAAAGAGAGGGGTCGTATTCAAAATATAGTATTCAAAGATATATTTGTAACAGGCAAAGATTTCCCTGAATCTTATTTTGTTGGTTATGATTCTGAACATCAGGTAAAGGATATTACAATAGAAAATCTGCGCATCAATGGTAAGTTGATCATCAATGCGGAAGAAGGTCATTTCTCTGTAAGAGATTATGTGAACAACGTGAAGTTTGTTGAAGGTAATAAGTAAAGTTTATACTTGAAAGTTGGGTTTCGTTCCTCAACTACTTTTAGAGGTCGTAGAGCAATCTGCTAGATTGCTAAAATATAAAGTAAACTGGCAGTTTGCTCTACATTTCACTATTATTGTCTCTGCGCCTCTATGTCTTTTATAACGTCAACGATTTCTTTAACTGATTTTTTAGCGACCGTCTCGCCGATCTGTGCGGTTGCTTCCTCTGGAAAACCCATAACTCCGACTTGAATATCCTTCCTCTGACTTATTTTGGGACCAACATACGGAGAATCAACCAATTTTTGTATATCCTGATACCTATCGGGGTCTTTGCGCATCATCATCACAAGCTCATCAGAGTCATAAGCTATTCTGTCAAGGTGAACCAACTCTGGCGCCCAATACAGCATTAATGAAGTCTCAAACCTTCCAGCGTGCCAATCACCATCAGCGACAAGGTTCGTAAGGTAGAAATTCATAATTGCTATTATAACGTCCAGATGTTTGTGCTTGCGCAGGAACATATCCCGAAAAGATAATAATTCAGTCATATTCTCTGATCCACCATGACCGGGTAATATTATTATATTTCTAACGCCTTGATCTGCTAGAGATAGACAGATTTCCTCAATATAAAGAGTCAGAACGTTTGGTGATATGTTTATGGTGCCGGGTAACTCACCACCTGAATATGAATAGTTGACTGTTGGTAATACTGCTATACCGGTTTCGGCAGACACACGATTTGATAACTCTTCTGCATTCAGAATATCTACCTTAGTAGGCAGGTGATAGCCATGTTGTTCGGTGCATCCTATCGGCAGAATCACAGTCGGTCTTTTCTTTAAATATTCACGTATCTCTGCAACGGTCATGTGCGCCCAAAGAACAGGATTTCCCATTTTTCCCCTCCCGAAAGTCACGGTATAGTAATCATTAAAAAATACATAAACATTCTAAAAACAACCCCCTAACCCCCTTTATTAAGGGGGAATCATGTGGAGTATCCCCTTTTTAATGGGAAATAAATCGAGTCGTGTCAACATTCCCCCTTAAAAAACTAATCTTTACCCACAAGTCTATAAACCATTGTGGATAGAGGATTTATAACCCCCTTTTAGCTAAAAGGGGGAAGGGGGAATTTGATTAAGGATCCATAATTAAATAAATTCCCTAATAAAAAACACACCCCCGAACAGAGTTTAGGCTAATTCCCCCTTTAGCTAAAAGGGGGAAGGGGGGATTTGATTAAATGAGTTATATCTCAAAATAGGGAAGTTATTTAATTATTGATCCTAAATAAGTCATATATCTGAATGAATTTACCAAAGGTATTTTGTTATCTCATCAATAACACCATT
>Ga0247842_10004778_pt1 | contig 16614 bp, 15 predicted proteins | sample LaCruzMarch2015__3_FD_192411 | JGI IMG/M metagenome (GOLD analysis project Ga0247842, IMG submission 192411) | Freshwater microbial communities from meromictic Lake La Cruz, Castile-La Mancha, Spain - LaCruzMarch2015_19m | ecosystem: Environmental > Aquatic > Freshwater > Lake | place: Spain...
ATTTTACGCCGGAAACGGTAGCATCCGGCATAGTAGTCAATCTCCGCATCTAATTTCCCGCCCTTGAAGTAGCGGTCGATCAGGTCGCTCTGCAGGATGACCTCGAGATCTGTTAAATCCATGCAGTGGGCATAATTGGGTTCACACGCGCCACAAAACAGGACTATGGATTTCGCCCCCAGGCTTTTGGCCTGCTCAAAGTTCTTGACTATCAATTTGCGTGATATCTCTTTGAAGCGGGCGATATCCTCCTCGTTTTTGGACATGACGGCCGGCTGTCCGATGGTCATCCAGCCGCAGCAATATTCTTTCTCGAGCAGAGTGTAGCTGACCTTATAGTGGTCGAGCACATTCTTGAGGGCCTTCAGTACGTGCGGCATACTCATGGGCTGGAAGCAGCCTGCGATGATGACGTAATCGGCTTTTTGGCCTACAGGGAAACCGATCCCGTCCAGGATTTTGCGTTTCTGCTCGCCTGTCTCATGGCAGGGGCCGTATTGTTCAATATGGTCCACCGCTTTTTTATTTATCATGCTGTTTACCTCCTGTATTCCTGCGCGCTGACAATTGTATGTTCAAATGGTAACAGCATCAAGTAATCAGGCGTTGTCGCTGTGGCGGAAGCCGGCCGTGTCGGTTACATACTGCATTACCCAGTCGCGGCCGGTTTGGGGTGGATGATGCTCGATTTCGTTACGCACGAGGCTCAGCGACTTTGAAGGGCATTTATAGGCGCAAACGCCGCAGCCGATGCACAGGTCTGTGTTGGCAACTGCCAGCTTGCCGGTTTTATTTGTGAGGGCCTTCTCTTTCCCATCCTCGCCGGACAACACGGTTTTTCTGCCCCTTGCATCCGGTTCTTCTTTTAGCTTTAAGGCATCCATGGGGCAGCGTTTCACGCATAGCCCGCAGCCGGTGCATGTTTGATCGTCGGTGCGTATGCGGTAGTTAGATGGGGTCAGGGTATCGGTCCCGGCATTTTTGAGCTGGCGCATCCCGTCGAACCACATGCAGCAGCAACTGCAGCAATTGCAGATCGTGTCAGTTCCCATCTGCTGGTTATTGATGCCGTGCACCAGGCCAAGGTCGGCGCTCTTGCGCAGTATGTCCGCCGCTTCCTGCTTCGTGATCTCCTTCCCCATGCCGTTATCCACGACGTAATGGGCCAGGCGGTCAAAATGCAGGCAGACACTCGACGGGTATTTGCAATCGGGAGTGTGCTCGGCCAGGTTTTTTCGCTCGCGGCAGCCGCAATGCGTGACGCAGAAATATGTGTAGGAGTCGAGCACCTTCCTGACATCCTCGTATGGCAGTATCTGCCTATCATCTTCCACGGTCTGCTGGATGGGGATAGCGCGCAGGCCCTTCTCTCTGACATCTGCCCAGGGGGCCATAAATTCGGAACCCCAGGTTTCCAGCAAGGTGGCGTAATCTTTATTTTCAGGAGTGGGCGCCGGCCCCGGCCATCCCCAGGTGCGCAAGCTCGTATAGATTTCATTCAAGAGGTAATAACGCCTGTCATTCTTGGTGAAACTGTAAAGCAGGCCTTTCCTGGTCATCTCGTCGATTTTTTTCCTGAGTTCGTCGGTGCCGGTATTCTTGAAACCTGCAAGGTCCTCGAATGTTTTGGGCGAGAGGGGGAAGCCGGTCAGGTAATCCGCTTCCGCAGGGGTATAGCGGTAGGCAATCATCATGATGGAATTATCGGTGATGGGTATGCTGAACCACGATGTGCACATCCATTTCAGGAGCTTAGTGTAAATCTCCCTGTCGGCTGCGCTTAAATCCGATGCTGTTTTTGCCATAAGATTTGTCCCCCTGAAAGTTTTTTGTGCTTATATGCCTGTTTTGCTGCGGTTAAGCGGTAAAATCTGCCGTGTCCCTGGTTGCATCACGGCGTTTTTTCTTTTTATCCCGGTCGAACATTGAAGCCAGCACCCATTTAAGGTCGTAGACGGCCGGGTCTTTGGCTTCCTTGCCCTTCAGGCCGGCTTTAGCGGCGGCCCTTTTGGCCTTCTGCTGGTAAATCACGTTCTGCAGTTCGGATTTGGGTTCGAAGCCGAAGTAATAGCTTACCCAGAAACTGCCTGAACTGGCCGCGTCCCTGGCGATCTGTGACATCTCTATCCTGTGGGGGTATTTCCTCTTGATTTCCATGGCCTCTTCGAAAGTGCTGGTGTGCACGTAATTGCCATCGGGCCCCGGCACAACGATGCCGCTCTGCGTCAGCATATCGAAACGTTTTTTAGTTTCCTCAAAGTCAGGTCCGCAGACTATGCCGCAATTGCCGCAGGTCTGCGCCCAGGGATCCTTCAAACCATGGATACTCATATTCTCCTGGATGCGCGTGACGAGCTTGCACAAATCCTCCTCAGATTTAGGCAAATCTTCATAGTCAGGGATGAGGTCTTCCACCCTGTCCTTCGGCCAGAGGATGGCCTGTGAACGGCGTATGGCCTGGTAGCGCGCCGTGCTGTCGCCCGCCTTGGCTCCCTGGCGCGTTTGAGCCGACCTTACACCTGACCGGTCCTGCGGGTCAGGCAGTGTTTCAAGCCATTTGGTCACCCAGTGTTTGCCCCAGGTGGACCATTTCTTGTCCCTCGAAATGCCGTGCAGACCAAAACAGGCCGTGGCGCAGAAATCGATGTTGGCGCGCTTGCCGCGCGGGTGGAGTTCACCGTTGAGCAGCACGTATTCCTCTTCGTCATCCAGGAAGGTGCCCAGGGTGCAGGATTTATCGCACAGCTTGCAGGTGCGGCAGCGGTTGTCCATGGTATAACGGGCAGGCTGGACGGGGTCTGATTTCAATACTGCATTCGTGACCACTGTATCCAGAAGGATAGCGGCCCCGTATTCTTTCGTTACGACATTGCCCGAAAGGCCAAATGTCCCCAACCCGGCTATGACTGCGGCGAAGCGGTGTGAGAGGCTGGGACGGGTGGCGAAGATGTCAGGTGAGCGGCGGTAGGTGTTATTGGTCATGACCTGGGTGGCCTTATAACCCATACCACGCAGGAATTCGGCCAGTTCCCCGGCAACGCGGTTCATTTTCTGTGCCTGTTTAAGCTGGTCCAGGTTATGCGGTCCCGCTGATTTCTTGCCCAGGAAATCGTAAATGGCCGGCACGTTAAAGGGCACGGCCCATGCGATGATAGATTTCGCGCCGGGGAGCGTGTAAGTGGGGTCGATGGAGGGCGGTCCGTTCTTCCAGCGCTCCGGGCCGGCAATGCCCATCAGTGAAATGCCACGTTCCCCCAGAAAACTCTTAATCTTTTCTTCAACTGTTGACATAGTTAATCTCCCGTGCGGTGCGCCGCTTCAGGTGCACCGCTAATGTTAAATTGGAAGAGGTGGAATCAATCAGCTCAGGCTACTTTCATCCCGCCCTTGCCGATATCGTAGATCTCTTCGATTTTAACCTTGATGGTGGCTTTGGGCGGCGCAGGCAGCTTCATGAGTTCGCCCAATTTTATGGCCTCGTCATAGAGCGGGCCTGAGGTTACGATCTCGGCCCTGCCTTCAAACCGGAAGGCTTTAAATTTGCTGGAGTCGGCTACTGCGATGGCCACCCAGGGGTTTTTCTGTATATTGGCCCAGGTACGGTTGCCCGCCATTTCGAAATATGCCAGGTGCTCATCGTCGACTATCTTGGCGCTGCCCTTGATGGCCAGGCCGGCCTTTCCGTCCGCGCCTACCGTGGCTACCCAGGCCTGCTGCCCGGTTATCACCTCTTTCATTTTGTCCGTCAATTTCGCCATAATTTTTTCCTCCACTTTCTACAGGATATTTTGATTTACCCTGATTATTGCTTAGTAAGACTCAGCATTTTAACCCATGTCGACCGGCTTCTTCTTCCTCTTTTTCTTGGGGGGAAGTATCATAGCCGACAGGTAGGCAGGGTTGATCAGTAAAGGCGCCAGTGCCTCCTTCCCTTTAAGACCGGCCTTAGCGCAGGCATGTTTGACCTTGATGCGGTAGATGAAGTCTTTGAACTCCCCCACTGGTTCATAGCCGAAATAGTCCTTGAACCACAGTTTGCCCGAAGCCTGCGCGTCTTTTATCATCTCCGCCGGGTGTACGCGGCGCTTGTATTTTTCCTTTAGCGCTAGAGCCTCCTCGTAAGTGTCGACGTGGACCATCTTCCAGTCGGGGTCAGGCACCACGTAGCCGCTGTTGTTGAGCATGTCGAAGCGCTTCTTGGTTTCATCGAAGTCCCAGCCGCAGACCATCATGCACTGTGAACAGGTAACCAGGTTGGGGTCCCTCTCCAGCCCTTTGAACCCCATGTTCTCGGAGAGTTGGATCAGTAGTTTTTGGCGGTCCTGCTCACTTTTGGGCAGGTGTTCGTAATCGGGCAGAAAGTCCTCGACTTTATCCCTCGGGTAAAGCTCCTTGCCTATATGCCTGATCACGTCAAAGCGGAGTGTGCTGTCGCCGGTCCTGCCGCCCACCCGCATATAAGTTGACCGTATTAGCTCCCTCTTGTTGGGGTCCGGCTGTTCATCCATCCACTCCTTGATCCAGTGCTGGCCCCAGTTGGTCCATTTCTTGTCCCTGGATATGGAGTGCAGCCCGAAGCAGGGTGCGTTGCAGAAATCGACGTTATCGCGCTTGCCGCGGGCGTGCAACTCACCGTTGATCAGCAGGTATTCCTCGTCATCGTCCCGGAACATGCCCATGGTGCAGGACTTGTCGCAGAGCTTGCAGGTCTTGCAGCGGTTGTCCATGGCGAAGCGAGCCGGCTGCACGGGGTCTGACTTGAGTTTGGCGTTGGTGACGACGGTATCAAGCACGATGCAGGCGCCGTATTCTTTGGTAACCAGGTTGCCCGAGAGCCCGAAGCTGCCCAACCCGGCCACGAGTCCCCCGAAGCGGTGCGAAAAGGTGGGCCGCACCATAAACGGATCTACGCTCCTGCGGTATGTGTTGTTGGGGGGAACAACCTTTGCCTTATATCCCTGGCTGGCTATATAGCCGGCGATTTCCGTGCAGATACGGTGCGCACGCTGGTTCTTGATTCCCTGGTCAACGTTGTGCGGCACAGGGGATACCTTGCCGAAGAAGTCGTAGATGGCATTGACATCCAGCGGCAGGGCAATGGATACGATGGATTTGGCGCCCCGCATGATATAGCCCGGGTCGAGCGAGGCCGGACCGTCCATGCGGTCGGGCCCTGCTACACCTACCAGGGCAGCCCCGGCTTTTTTTGCAAAGTCCTTGATGTTTTCTTCTAAACCTGGCATGAAAGAGACCTCCTGAATAATATGTTATTTAACTGCGGCTGATCAATGACAGCACCATTTGAGTAAAACTGTCTATATATTTGTCCAGGGTGTAGTTCTTTTTGAACTGCCAGCGTTTGAGCGCCCACATATCGCCCATGGACACAACCGTACTTGCAACCAGGTCAGTATCGGTGGCTTTGAACACACCGCTTTTGCAGCCCTTCTTTATGATGCGGATAAACACATCGTGCAGCTGTGCGTTAGTCTCAATAATGGGCAAGCGCAGGGATGGCGCCAAACTGCCCATTTCCTTGTAAATAAAAACCGTACCTTCCCAATTGGCGTTGTGATACCTGATGTAGCTGGCTATGGCCGTCTTGAGCGCTTCCCGCGGCTCAAGGGTTTCACATGAGTCATTGATCTCTGTTATTAATTTTCGGGCACGGTCAATGCCATAGTTGAAAGCAAGGTAAATGATATCCTCGCGTGTCCCGACGTAATGATAGAGGTTGCCGATAGTCATGCCGCTGGCGCGGGCAATTTCCCTGATGCCGGTTTTCTGAATTCCCCTGGCGGCGACCAGGTGCAGGGCCGCCTGGATGATCTGACGGCGCCTGTCTTCAACCAGGCCATTGTTGGGACTGAATGTTCTTACTGTTGACACTTCGGCCTTCACCATGCTACTATCCTCGAACAATTGTTGTATATCGAACAATTGATAGATTACCCTTTCCTGTGTAATTAGTCAAGTGGAGGAAAACGAGATGAAGTCACGCTGTGCGACCTGCCCGATGAAAGCGAAGGCTGAGAAAAATCCCAAAGCCCTGATGAGCAGGCTCTGGAAATGGCACACCGGCTGGTGTCCCGGGTGGAAAGCTTACCAGAAAGAACTGGCCCGGGAGGGGCAACAGGGGAAATGAACTCCGGTATGAAAGTGACCTTCGAATATATTCTCACCGATGGTATAAAGCTGCTGCTCATTGAACACTTCCGCAAATAGATACCTGAAATATCAGCTTGTCTTACTCTTGCGCTCAGGTGCGGGGATGAGTGATACGAAGAAAAGTATCAGGGACAGGGGAAGCAACACTTTGTTCTTGAACACTTCAGGGGGAACATGTGTCAGCAGGCTGGGAGCCATCGGTTTAAATATGGGCAGGAGGAACATTCCGACGTATTCAAAGAACAATAGCAGGATCATTAACGGGATGAATTTCCTGTAGCGGATCAAAACAATCCACTGAATTACCGCAAAGATTAATTGGTAGAGGCCGGCCCATCCAAAGGTGAATATAACAGCGCTGTTGGCATCCCCTGGAATTACCAGCCCGGCTAAAACATTAGAGCCGCCATCTGGGAAAAATATGTGAATTAATGCGGGTACTGTCGAATATACGGCGAATATCACAGCCAATACTATTACTGCTTTGTGCCCTTTATAGTCATTTTGCGCCTCGGGCAGTAACGGCAGGAACTTCATGCAGTTACATCTCCTGGTTTATTTGATGCTCCCGTCGAAATAGCGGTCATGCCGTCTTCATCCACTCCACTATCTGTGCCGCCACCTCTTCCCCTGCGTCCTCCTGGATGAAGTGGCCTGCATCTTTGTATACGATCGGTCCAGTGGCGTTCTTGAATATAGCCTTAAGCATGTGGATGCCCAACTTGGTGATGTCATCCTTGTCCCCGATAAACAGCTGCACAGGGATATCCAGGGTGCTCAATTTCTCAAGTGCCTGCCTGTTCTCGTAAGTGCCTGCCTGGTCCCGCCTTATCGGCACCAGGCGCGGGAAGCTGAGAGAGCCCCGTTCATATTCCTTGGAGGGGAAGGGAGCGTCGTAGGCCGCGAATTCGGCTTCACTCATCCGGCGCTCGATGGCGATCTTCAATAGCCCCGCCGTGTTCAGGAAGACCTGCTCCTGGTTTAGCTGTAGCCATGCGTTAAAGGCAGGGCCGACATCCGCTCCCGGGCTGAGACCCGTATTCATCCAGACACCCCGTTTGAAACGCTCCGGGGTCTCGGCCAGTGCCCTGAGCCCGATGGCTCCGCCCCAGTCCTGGGCTACGATGGTAATATTTTTCAAATCGAGCGCGGCCAGGAACTTCTTGACCCAGCGCACGTGCGATTTATAGCTGTAGGCGCCCTCCGCCACCGGCTTATCCGAGCGGCCGAAGCCGATCAGGTCCGGCACGATCACGCGCCCGGTTTTGGCCAGTATGGGCATCATATGCCGGTAAAGGTATCCCCACATGGGTTCGCCATGCAGGCATAAGATGGGCTCACCGCTGCCGACCTCGTAATAGGCCATGCGCAACCCCTCGATTTCCACGTAGTTGGGCTGGTAGGGGAAGTCGGGCACATTGGCGAACCTCTCCTCAGGTGTCCGCAGCACCGACCCCTTTGGCCAGTTGGTAAGGCACCTGGCAGTATATTGTTGCTCAAAAGCTGCAACTTTGGCCACGTTATCGGGATCGATGCTGCCCGAAATCATGGCAAACCAGGTGAGAAAATCCAGCAGGTCGCCATCTATCTCGTGCTCGGGGGGCCTCGGTTCATAGTGGTACCACAGGCCGTATACAGTTGCAGTCGAAGGGTGGCCCCTGCCCAGGTCACCCAGTTCCAGCGCATATAGGTATTCATGGTCGGACCGCCAATAAACGCGTCCCGCCCTGATGCCGGTGGCTTTTTCCAGGGCCTGTGCCACTTCGACACGGACGTCCAATTCCTGCTCCAGCAGCAGGGGATCCTCGCGCAGTGTGTACAGTTCTTCTGCCGAAACCTGTATGAATTTCATAGCTATCTCTTCAGCCTCCTGTCAAGGAACTCCACGATTGATTTGGCAATATCCGGTCCGCGGTCATCCTGCAGGAAATGCGCCGCCTTGTCGAAAAGGACCGGCCCTTCGGCGTGGGGGAGCAGTTCCTTCAGCCTGTCGGCGTATTCAATAGGGAAGACAACGTCCCCGGGGGCCCACAGGAGAAGCACAGGCTTGGAGGCCAGCTCCGGCAGGCGTTTTTCTATGTATTTGACGTCTTTCCAGCCGCGGTCGCCCTCCTTCATGGGGATGGTCCTCGGCCAGGTAAGCACCACGTGGTCGGAGCCCGGTTCATCGAAAACATGGTGATAGCCCCGCGCTTCAATTTCGCTCATGCCACGCCGGGTTGTGGTCGAAGGGCCGCCGTGCGAAAGCACCTTGTGCCTTTTCATGAAGAACTGGCCCAGCAGTGGCGCGTGCCAGGTTGTCCATGGGCGGGGGGAAGAGTGGTATTTAGTGTTACGGCCGGGGAAAAGGAAGGTGTTCATCAGGACGAAGGCAGCGCAACGCTGGATACGCTGCAGGGCTGCCCCCACACCCTGCGGGCCGCCCCAATCCTGTCCGACGATTACCATCCGCCTGAGCTCGAGTTGGTCCATCAGGGAGACGAGGTCGGCGATATGATGCGCCGGCGTCAACCGGGCGTCGATGCGCGGGTGGTCTGAATACCCCGTCCCGATCCAGTCAGGCGCGATCACGCGGTAGCCGGCCTTGGAGAGGGGTTCAACGAAATCCCGGTACAGGAATCCCCAGGTAGGGTTGCCCGACAGCAGAAGCACCGGTTGCCCCATCCTGTTGCCTTCATCGATATAGGCCATGTTATAGCCGTTGACTGGCAGCGAGTGCTGCTTCCAGGGGAACATGGGGTTCAGCCATGCCGGTTTCGGTCGGAGCTCGTATTGCACTGTTACGGTCCTCCTAATTTTTGTTCAATATTCAAAACCCATATCAGCATTTCTTCAGCGGTACTCTGCCTGATTCAGTGGGTGCCAGGTGAAGCGCATCTGCCGGACAAACATACATGCAAAGGCCGCAGCCTATGCAGCGGTCTGTGTCCCCTGTCAGTTTTCCGTCCACTATCTTGAGGGCATCCATCTGGCACCTGGGGAGGCACGCTTCGCAGGCCGTACAGGCATCTTCGTCAATGTTGACCAGGTACCTGGTAGTGATAACCTGGCCCGGGACAGGAAACCTTCTGATGGCTTTCATAGCGTTGCAGTGTTCCCTGCAGCAATTGCATAGCAGGTTGGTGAACTGGTCCGGCCTGTTGGAATAGGTGTGGATCAGGCCTGCTTCTTCTGCGTCTTCGAGGATCTTATAGCACTCTTCCTTTGTCAGCCGTTTGGTAAAATTCCTCCCAACGCTAAAGCTCGCGGATTCGCCGAAAATCATGCAATTATTGATGGGTTTATGGCTGGGCTTACCGAGCAGGTTGCCCATATGCCTGCATACACAGGTGCCGGCGGCTATGTATTCAGTATTTTCAATAAGGGCTTTCATCTCGTGGTAAGGTATTATGGTTGAAGTATTGCCCTTAATGTCTTTATTAACCGTCAATTTCCTGCCGGCAAAAGTCGCTTCCAGCGGGGGGGTTGATAATACGGCAACATTGTTCAGTGCTTTATAGTAATTCAATATCAGGCGGGCGGCCTGCTTGTGCTTTTCGTCGACAATACCCCGCAGGAGTTGAAATTCGAGGATACCGGGAACAAATGGCAATGCTTCGTACAGCTTTTTCCCATTCATTTCCTTTATATGGATCAGGCCCTTATCTCCCATCGTCTCAAGCATGGTCGACAGCTTCCCGATGTCGCTACCCCCCAGGTTAGCTGCAACTTCTTCCACTGAAGCATATGCTATGGGCATGGAGCAGATTACGGCCGCTTCTTCCGGGGTAAACAAAAATTCCACCAGTGCATAATAAGCGTCGCACTTTATGGCAGGCAGGTTTATATTGCGGGAATTTAAGGCGGCACCCAGTTGGTCGTAAATTGTTTCTGCCATTGAGTTTCTCCTTTTGCTTGACTAAATAAAGAGGAATTGTTAATCTATCAAATGTTCGATATACCGTAGTGAAATCATTTTAGTACAACTCTGTTAAAATGACAACAGCGCAGGCAAAGGCGGCATCAGGGCGGATAGAGGGGTAGATACAGGAATAACGGCGTGGGAGGACACAAATGAAAATATTGATAACGGGATGCAAGGGTGGTATCGGTCTTGACGCCGCCCGGCGTTTGGCTGCCAGGGGGCACACCATCTATGCTACGGTTCACAGTGCGGCGTCGGTTGAGAGTGTAAGGGCTGCGTTCGGGGAAAAAGCTGCGCATGTGACAGTTGAGAAGATCGACATCACGGATGCGTCAGACAGGGAAAAAGCCGGCAAGTGGGATATAGATGTCCTGATTAATAATGCCGCCATCGGGGATTCCGGTCCGCTGGCCGAGATAGAAATTGAGAAGATCAGGCGTGTCCTGGAGGTTAACATTTTCGGCGCACTCGAACTTACCCGCAAATTTATTCCCCGCATGGCTGACAGGAAAAGCGGCCGGATTATCTTCATCGGCTCCATGGCCGGACTCATGCCCACCCCCTTCCTGGCGCCCTACGGAATGTCCAAGTTTGCCCTTGAGAGCATTGCATTTTCACTGAGGACCGAGCTGAAACCGTTCGGCATCAGTGTTGTCATGGTCAATCCCGGGGGCTATCACACCGATTTCAACCAGAAGAACATAGGCAAGAAATACGAATGGATAGACTCCAGCGTGCTTTACAAGGGGCACATGGACGTTATCAAGAAGTCGGAGGGTATGATCGAGAGGTCGGAACTGAAAGATACGGCCAGCATAGCCATGCAGATCGTCAAGGCAGTGGAAGACAGGAAACCCAAACGGCGCTATGTAGCGCCCCTATGGCAGTGGTGGTTGATCCCGCTGTTGAGAGAACGCGCGTAGCCGCAATAACAAAAAGAACCGGTTCGTCAGAAACCCTGATTAGCGCAGCCAGGCTGCTACCAGACACTTGACAGGCAAAAACAAAGTATTATAATTAATGACTGACTGACGGTCAGTCATTTTATGGATAGAAAAATTGATGTGGCGAGTGAGATATAAGGAGGTAAGTTAATGAACCTGGCCAACCTGTATGAAGACGGGGTACGCAAATTCGGGGAATACGACGCCTGCTATTTCGAGGGTAAATGGTTTACCAATAAGGAATTGAACAGGATGGCCTGCCGTCTCGGCAACGCGCTGAAATCGCTGGGAGTGAAGGAGGGAGACCGTGTGGTCACGCAGTTGCCCAATTGTATCGAGATTTTTGTGTCATTCAGCGCGGTTTACCGCATAGGCGCAGTCATAGTCCCCATGAATCCCATACTCAAGCCTGACCAGATATCATATATTTACAGGGACTGCGGGGCGAAGGCGGTTATCACCAGTTCAGAATACCTGCCCTGGATAGGCGCAGCGCGGGCTAATGCCCCCGACCTCAAGCATATAATCCTCATAGATAAAACCGATGTGCCGGATACGCTGCATCTTGGCAAACTATTGCAGGACAGCAGCGAGGAATGCCCCATCGAGGATATGGAGAACGATGACCTGGCAGCCCTCATTTATACATCCGGCACAACGGGCAATCCCAAAGGAGTCATGCACACCCATTACACGCTGTGGATAAACGCGGTCTGCTTTGCCGATTTCCAGTTCCTGTGCGCTCCCACAACTGTCAGCAATACGGTGCGGCAGCTGGATGAAAAAACTCACAGGATGGTGGAAGGGCAGCAGATGGTGACAGGGTTGAACCGCAGCATCCTGTTCCTGGCGGTTTTGCCCCTCTCCCACTCGTACGGCATCTCTTTCCTTAATTTCGGCGCCGTTGTAGGTGGGAGGTTCGCCGTTATGAAATGGTGGAACCCTGCCGAAGCCCTGCGGCTGATACAGGAGTTGAAGGTAGGTTACATCGCCTTCGTGCCAACCATGTACATACACCTGCTGGACCACCCGGACCTGGCCAACTACGACCTGTCCTCGCTCAAGTTCTGCGCCTGCGGGGCCGCCGCGCTCGATCCCGAGGTAGGCCTCAAGTGGGAGCAGAGGACCGGTGTCCACATCCTCGAAGGCTGGGGCATGACGGAGTCGGGCGCCACCACCTCGGCCAACCCGCCCTACCGGCCTCCCAAGTATGGCTCCATCGGCATCAACATGCTTTCCTGCAACAAAATGAGCGTGTTCGACAGTAATGACTGTGAACTGCCGTCCGGCGCCACCGGTGAACTGGTTATCAAGGGAGCCGCTGTTATGAAGGGGTACTGGAACCTGCCCGAGGAGACGGCGGCGACGCTCAAGAACGGCTGGCTGCATACGGGTGACATAGGCTACAGGGACGAGGATGGCTATTTCCATATCACCGACCGCAAGAAGGACCTCATCATACGAGGTGGCGAAAACATCTCGCCCAAAGAGGTGGAGGATGTCATTGCCGGCCATCCCCGTGTGGTTGAAGCGGCCTGCATCGGCATTAAAGACCGCGTTTACGGCGAGGAGGTCAAGGCATTCGTGGTGCTCAAAGCGGGGGAAAAGTGCAGCGAGCAGGAGATCATAGATTACTGTAAAAAATCCCTGCCTGCCTTTAAAACTCCCCGGCAGGTGCAGTTTATAGACGCCCTCCCCAAGAACATCCTGGGTAAGATGCTGAGGGCCGAACTGCGGAAGCTGGGATAATCAGCTATATATAATGGACTTGAATGACTATTAAGCGGAGGAAACAGCATGTATGAATTTGGCAGCCAGGCCTGGCTTGACGCATTTGTAGCGGCCATTAACGGTAGTAAGGCATACGAGGAGGCAGCCAAAGACTGGGAGGGCGATTTTTATTTCATATTAGAGCCGGGAGGATCGGTCACTGAACGGCAGTACATGTACCTCGACCTCTGGCACGGGAAGTGCAGGAGCGCGGAGATTGTTGAGGAGAAGGACAAGGACAAGCGCAAACCGGAGTTTACCATTGCCGGGAACCTGGCCATCTGGAAACAAATCAGGGAGAAAAAAATCAATGCGACGCAGGCACTGCTGACCAGGCAATTGAAGCTGACCGGCAATATCGCCAAGGTCATGCGGGCCACCGGCGCCACGCGCGAGCTGTCAAGTGCCACGTCGGCGGTGCCGACCATCTTCCCGGAGTGAGTTTGCCTTCTGCTGGAGATAAGTAAGATGGCAGCGCTGAAAGGCTACAGGCGATTATCTTTCCTCACCGACATCAGGGGCATTAAGAACGCAGTCGGCGAGATGAAGGGCAGGGGCCATCCCAAACAGCCCCGCTTAAATACGCATTACGTACCTGCCCCCGCTGATCCGCTGCCGGACGAGCAATGGTTCCGCGATACAATTACACAAAAAATAGAAAAGCACCCCCTCAACGCCATGGAGTACCCGTTTACGGGTGAGAGGATATTCGACAGGCCGCTGGTCAGCTTCGTGCGCGGCGATGACCCCATTTTCCTGCAGTACAAGAAAATCATCGGCCCCCACCACCTCACTCCCCAGGAATGGATGGCCTGGCAGGCTGCCAATAACGGAGTCCCTGCTCCCGATGCAGGCGAACTGAGCGTGGTGTCTTTTATAATGCCGGTTACAGAGAGGACCCGGCAGGAGAACGCGGCTATGGCTGACTGGCCGTCTGAGCGCTGGGCGCATACCCGTTTGCTGGGCGAGATATTCAGCCAGGCCATGGTCAGGGAGATAGTCACCTGCCTGATGGGCAGGGGAGTGCTGGCCGTAGCTCCTGATGTAACACCCTTGATGAAAAAGCAGCGTTATCCCGTTGTGGGATGGGCGTCGCCCTGGTCCCACCGCCATATCGCCTATGCCGCGGGACTTGGTACCTTCGGCATGCATGACTTTCTAATTACCGAAAAAGGAGCCGCGCACCGCTGCGGCAGTTTTATAGTGAACCTGCGGCTCAAACCTGACCGGGTGCGGCCGGACAACATACACGCCAACTGTCTGCAGCACAACGGTGTGAAGTGCCTGAAATGTGCCGCCAAATGCCCGGTTAAGGCTATCGATGAGCGCGGCCATGATAAGGAGGCCTGCTACCAGCGGGTATCCAAGTCGCTGGCTTACTGCAATAAGCACTATCACATCTTCATTTACGGCTGCGGATTGTGTTCGGTAGGGGTTCCCTGCGCATCGGGGATACCTGTCAGGAAATAAAGAAGGGAGCGAGAGGGCGAATGGAAGAGAAAAGGTTTGAGCTGAGCAGGGGTTCGGCGATCACAATATTGACAGTATTGTCGTTGCTGTGGCTGATAAATTTTGCTGACCGGTCGATCATGACCGTAGTGCTTGAGGCGGTCAAGGCGGACCTCAAGCTAACCGACGCCCAGGCGGGCGGCCTGGTTGCCATGGTCACGGCCGGCATTGCCATCCTTACCATACCCGCATCCATTTTTGGAGACAGGTGGGCGCGCCGCAAAGTCATAGCGGTGATGGCCGTGATCTGGAGTGCAGCCACCCTTGCCACGGCCTTTTGCGCCAGCCTGGGGCAGATGCTGGCGGCCAGGTTCCTGGTGGGCGCCGGCGAAGCCGGCTATTCCCCCGTAGGCCAGGCCTGGCTCTCGGTTTCGTTCCGCAAGGAGATCAGGTCCCTAATAATCGGCATCTTCTTTGCCTTCAGCCAGCTGGGCATGGTCATCGGCCTGGTGGCGGGGGGATGGCTGCTCACGGCTACGGGTGACTGGCGCGTGCCTTTTTACGTCTTCGCCATCCCCGGCATAATACTGGCCGTCATTGTTTTATTCCTGCCCGATTACAGGACGGTCAGGGAACAGGGTGAAGCGGTCCTGAGCAAAAAATATTTTAAAAGCTGGGCCGATATTTTCAAATGTAAGTCTTACCTTTTGCCCACCATAGCCGGCATATTCTTCCTGACCACCGTCGTGGCTGTGACGGTCTGGACGCCGGCCATCCTGATGCGCGCGTATGGCATGGACGCCGCGGCGGCAGGCCGGAGCTACGGGTTGGTTTCCCTGGTGCTGCTTCTTGCCCCGCTGGGCGGGTTAATAGCCGATCGATGGCAGAAGCGCAACAAAAGCGGGCGCCCGCTGTTCATGGCACTGACAGTCTTCCTGGCCCTGGTATTTTTAGCGGCTGCCTTCTTCAGTATCGGTCAGCCTGTGGAGATGTTCCTGGCGTTGCTGGCAGGCGGCACCTTCTTCATAGCGCTCAACCTGCCCGTCGGTTTCACCGTTGTAAACGACGTCATAGCGCCGGGATTGAGATCGACAGCCCTCGGCATATCCGTACTGGTAATGCAGCTATTCGGCGCCACTCTGGGCACTGTGGCAGTGGGCGCCATTTCCGACCGCCTCGGCGGTGGGGCGTCCGGGCTGCAATGGGGGCTTATCTGGACACTCCCGATTTTTGCGCTGGCCATAGGCGCCAACCTTATGCTGGCCAGATACTACCCCGCGGACAGCGCTAAATGCAGCGACCTTGTTTACGCCGAGAAATAGCAAAATAATAACGGCGGATTTAAAAGGGGGAATTTAAGCATGGCAAACGTACCCGTAAAAGTGGCGGTAATCGGGCTGGACTGCGCATTACCCCACCTGATCGAGAAACATATCGCGGAGGGCCACCTGCCCACCTTTAAAAAGCTCATCGAGGGCGGAGTAATAGCCGATAATTGCCTGGTGCCCTACCCGACCGTGACACCCCCCAACTGGGCTTCCATCGCCACCGGCGCCTGGCCGGGGACACACGGCATCACCGATTTCCATGTGCATAAGCCCGGGACTACTCCTACCAACGCCAATATCGTGCAGGCATTCAACAGCGAACGCTGCAGAGCGGAATACCTGTGGGATGCGGCTGATAAGGCAGGTAAGAAATGCATTGTACTCAACTACCCCGGCTCATGGCCGTCCAATTTGAAGCATGGGATTATGGTCGGGGGCAGCGGACTTTCGGTGGGCGAGAACCGGGATGGCATAGCCGGATTGAGTTCAAGCGTGAAAGGTTGCCTCGATCAATTGATCACTACCGGTATCTACCCCAGGGCTGTGCGCGGCGCCTTCAAGGCCGCTGAAGGCTGGAAAAACCTGCCTGCGGGGGAAACAGACCCGCTGGAAATTGAGGCTGCCCTAGTTATGGTCGGCGCCCAGCCGGATTTGATTCAGCCTGTCTGGTATCTGTTAGCGCGCCAGTCGGGAAAAAACGGTTATGACCGGGTCACTTTATCGCCGGCCAAAGATTTTAATCAGGCCTTCTGCACATTGTCAGTGGGAGAATGGAGCTCCAATATAACGGCCAAACTCAAGCTGGCGGATGGATCGGAGCGGGAGGCAGATTTCCGTTGCAAGCTGCTGGAACTCACTGACGAGGCTGACAGCCTGCGTTTCTATATCTCCCAGGTCGGTTTCAAGTCGGGTTGGAGCAATCCCCCTGAGATAGCCGCCCGGTTGGAAACAGAGGAAGGCTACACGTTGAACGCGGGAGGCATACTCGGTTTTGTGCTCGAGTGGTACGACATTGACACATTCCTCGAGATCAACGATTTCTACACTAAGT
>Ga0247842_10004786_pt1 | contig 16579 bp, 13 predicted proteins | sample LaCruzMarch2015__3_FD_192411 | JGI IMG/M metagenome (GOLD analysis project Ga0247842, IMG submission 192411) | Freshwater microbial communities from meromictic Lake La Cruz, Castile-La Mancha, Spain - LaCruzMarch2015_19m | ecosystem: Environmental > Aquatic > Freshwater > Lake | place: Spain...
CTTATAAAAAAACAGGCTCTTTCTAACATAATCTCTTAATACTTTAAACCTAACTTCCCCTATAATTAATAAATTCTTTAACTCTAATCCCTTAAAGAGGGGTATAGGATGTCCCTTCCCATTCCCGTTACTTTGTAAATTTTAAATTGACAAACAAAATAAACTAATTTATAATACTTATTAAATAATATTTTAAAATGAGGCGTATAATGCACAAAAAATCTTTATGTTTGGTAATTACAGCAATCGTATTTTTATCTTTAGTATTTATAAAACAGGGATTGTGTTATAGAGTTCCTGCAGAACAGAGTAATATTAAGTACCTTTATGTATTTGGAGCAGATGGCAAGAAGACATATGGGGCAATTAGAAATGAGCCTCAGGTTGTATTTGTCAAGGTCCCTGACAGCTATAAAGGCAATATCCAGATATCTGTTTATGATCCTGAATGCGGCGGTTCAATTGATGAAAAAAGCGGCCAGTGGAATACTACTACAAAGTTTTCTATTTTAGGCGGGAAGAAAGCGTATACTTCGCTTCTAGAAGCAGATGAATCTCATATAATTAATGATAAAGAAAATATAAATCCTACCAATTATTACGAAGGAGATATTCTAACCACAAAGACATTTGGCAATGATCCGCGCTATGACAGGGCGTTTTATAACTTTCGCCCTATTGATGCATCAAAGGGCGAAGAATTAGACGGATACAGGTATTTTAAGATAGTCATAGAAGGCCTTACAGGAGACGATGATAATCTTTTCTCGCTGGATATTTCTCCTGACAATTCAGAAGCATTCAGTTTTTCGCCTGCAATAAGGCTTGCTAAGACAAGAGGCGCGAAGATGGCGCTTTACCCTGCAATACCTTCTGATGCGGCAAAAATAATGGAATATAATTATGATTTAGATTCTACGGGGGGAAGCATAAACTTAATAAGCCCTACTAAATTTTTCAAGATCAAAGGTTCTGAGACAGGTATGTGGGCGAATACAGAGATTGATGTTCCCAGTCAGGATTCTGGGAAGAGATGGGTTTATGAAATAACAAAGGACAGACAGGAGCATGCTAACATGGCATTGATGCTTTTAACAGATAAAGGCAGGTTAGTACCTGTATACTTTACACATGGAGAAGCTGGCCCGAAAATGGTGTTTGTTGAAAAGCCAAAAGAAACGTCTGCTCCAGCCGGACAGCCTCTTTCATGTAACATATTTACATTTGACGGCTCAAAGTCATATGACCCGGAAAATACCAAACTTACATATTTTTGGGACTTTGGCGACGGCACTACTAGCACAGACATCAGGGTAATGCATACCTATAAGGATGCAGGTAAATATCTTGTAAAACTAACGGTAAAAGATGCTTCAGACGCAAAATGCAACACTGCGGTTACTCAGCAGGTTGTGAAAGTTAATCAGCCGCCATGCGCTATTGCAGACGGCCCCAGAATGGACTGCATAAATGAAGAACTTTTGTTTGACGCTTCTCAGACAACAGACAGCCCTGATGACAAACTTACTTATAGATGGGATTTTGGCGACGGACAGACATCTGATGGTGTTAAGGTAAAGCATAAATATGAAAAAGGAGGGGATTATCAAGTTGTCCTTACTGTAACAGATGATTCCGGAACTATATGCGATATCGGCATTGATAAATTAAAGGTTGTAATAAACACTTCTCCAGTTGCCGACGCAGGAAAAGATACATTTTTGTGCATGTTAAATCCTAATGAGCCTTTAGAGGTTACACTTGATGGATCAAATTCAAAGGATTTAGACGGAGACAGACTTACTTATGCCTGGGATTTTGGAGATGGCCAGACAGGAGAAGGCAAGGTGGTCAATCATACCTATGCAAAAGGCGGAGAATATATTTCAAAACTTATAGTTACTGATAATTCAAACGCAAAATGCGACAAGTCAATAGCCACCAAGGCTGTTATATTAAATAGGCCTCCTATAGCAAGCGCAGGCAGTGACCTTAAAATCTGCACAGGAGAGATTGCTAATTTCGATGCGTCTAAATCATTAGATGCTGATGGAGACAATCTTAACTATATATGGGATTTCGGAGACGGAGAAAAAGGAACAGGTAAAACCGCTTCTCATAAATACACAAAAGGCGGGGTGTATCAGGTAAAACTTACAGTTGATGATGGAACGAAAGCAGATTGTTCCAGTTCAACTGCTAAGGTGCTGGCAAGCGTGAACTCTGCGCCAAAAGCAATCATAGCTTCTAAGGACACTGCCTCAGTGAATCAGATTGTGAATTTTGATAGCTCTAATTCAACTGATCTTGATGGAGATAAACTTAATCATATATGGGATTTTGGAGATGGGACAACTGGGAGCGGCGCTCTGACAAAACATAGTTATTTAAAAGGCGGGCTTTACAAGGTTACACTTGTTGTTGATGATGGCAATAAAACAGAGTGTTCGTCAGCCATTGAGTCTCATTATGTAAAGGTAAACACTCCTCCTTTGGCGAATACAGGCCCGAATATGGTATGCTGTGTAAATGATGAAGTTGAGTTTGACGGGTCAAAATCTATGGACGCAGAGGAGGATAAACTGACATACAAATGGGATTTTGGAGACGGAGAAACATCTGAAGGCATGAAGGTAAAGCATGTATATAAAAAATCAGGAGTTTACAAGGTAAGCCTTACAGTTACAGACGATTCTGGCGTTGAGGGCAATTCATCAACTTCCAGCTTTGCAGCAACTGTAAATGCAGAGCCTGTTTCTAAGATAGAGGTCATGTGATTTAAAACCCCGGTCTTGATCATATGGGAGGAACGGCCCCATTCAAAACTTTAAAAAAATGTTTTGTCGGGGCTTTTTCTATAGTATAATTAAACTCTGGATTATGATAAAGAAAATAATTGTAACATCAATATTTTTAGCATTTTTTATTTCATTCGCCTCGCCTTGTTTTGCTGAAGCAAGAAAGCTCATCATTGTATTCACAGGCGATGCCAGGGGAGAGCTTGAGAATTGTCATTGCCCAAAGGATGATTTCGGCGGCCTTGAGAGAAGGGCTAATTATATCAATGATATTAGAAAAGATATAGATGACATTCTTCTTCTTGATGTAGGCGACGTCCTCCCATTATTCAGCCCTGAATTTACAAGACAAACAATAACTTATAATGCTTTTATATCATTTAAGGCAATGGATGCTATTAGGTACGATGCTATGAATGTGGGAGAGAGCGACCTTATTCTGGGAGAGAGATTTTTACAAGGCAAATCTCAAAATCTTAAGTTCCCATTGATATCCGCGAATATAGTTACTAAATCGCAAGGCCAGCTATTCTTTAAGCCATATATTATAAAGACAATGAAAAACGGCCTCAAGGTTGGTATAATTGGCGTTACAAATGAACGTTATGTTATTAATTCCAAAAACCTGGATGTTGCGCCGAACAAGGAAATGGCGGCCAAATATGTTAAGGAAATACAGGGCCATGTGGATTTGGTTATAGTATTAGGCCATATAGGCGTGCCGTATTCTATAGATCTTGCAAATTCCGTAAGCGGGGTAGGTGTTATATTGAGCGGGCACTGGGATGCAGAAACTCCGGAACCTGTAAAAATCGGTAATACAATAATTATGCCGAGCGGATATCATGCCAGAAAAGTCAGCAGGCTGGACATGGAAGTAGAAGACAGTGGAATAATTTCTTCTTACGAATGGCAATCTGTTCCGCTTGATGAAAAATACGAAGGCGGCAGCTTTATTAAAAAATTAGCTTTAAAAATGCCTTCTGTAAAAAAACAAGAAGAAACCCATGTTGTAATAGCAAGAAAGGTTGCCGAGGAAGAAAAACCTGTTTTGATTGAAGCTGATAATAGGCCTGTGTCTAAGGAGCCTTTAAGGGTTCTTGTTTTTTACGCGATTGGCTGCAGGTCTTGCATGGAAGTGGAAAGGGATGTGCTTCCGGGTATCGAAGCAAAATATGGCGAAAAAATAGCCATAGAAAAATACGATATAGGGGTATCAAGAAATTATGCTCAGATGGTTCGCCTTGAAAAATTATATGGCGCAGAAGGCGGATATGTCCCTGAAATAATTGTTTCGAAGTATGTTATTATGGGAGAAGAAAGGATACGTTCAGGCTTGGATAAAGTCATAGAAAAAGCGCTTCTGGAACCGCGCGATTTAGAAGTAAGCAGCCTTACGAAAGAAGATGTTGCTATGTATCAGGCGCCAGGCGCAGCAGAATCGATCGTACTTTCCAGATTTATGTCGTTCAGTGCTTATACAGTAGGCATGGCAGGATTTCTTGATGGCATAAACCCATGCGCGTTTACTACTATTGTATTTTTTATATCATTTTTAGCTTTTGTAGGTTACAGAAAGCGTGAAATGATTCTTGCCGGGAGTTTTTTTACAATAGCTGTTTTTATGGCATATTTCCTGATAGGCCTTGGAATCTTCAAATTTTTGAGGTCGTTAAACGCTTTTAATTATTTAACGTACGTAATCAACATTCTCATAGGCAGCCTTGCTTTTCTTTTGGGCGTATTAAGCGTAATTGATTATTTTAAATTTAAAAAAACTAAAAACGCAAAAACAAGCATACTGCAGTTGCCGCAATCAATAAAGAACAGGATCTATTCTATTATTGGCGGAGATTTCAGGCAGGATAAGAAGAGCAAGAGAAAGGCATTGATTAGAATAGCTTGGATTGCATTTACCGCAGGTTTTATGGTCGCTATTTTGGAATCTATCTGCACGGGCCAGGTATATCTGCCTACAATTGCGTATGTTCTAAGGATGACAGATAAACATATGTCGGCTTTGTCTTATTTATTAGTTTATAATTTAGCGTTCATAGCTCCGCTGGTAATTGTATTCATTCTTGGTCTTTTCGGTACGACCTCAAATACCTTTTCCAAATTTATGCAAAAACACTTTGGCTTTATAAAACTATCCACAGCAGCTTTATTTTTCGTCCTCGCCGCAGCTCTTGTAATATTTAGATAATAACATTGTCGGTCTTTTTGGCTGGCAGGTTTTCGAAAAGACATTCCTCAGAATGAGCCCAGTTAGTAAGTTTGGATATTGGTAATAGTTCAGTTCTAGAAGTGTGTGTCATTGCGAGGAGGGCTTTAGCCCGACAAAGCTTTTTAGATTGCTTCGCCCTCGCGGAGTTTACACTGAACGAAGCGAATGTGCTTGGGCTCGCAATGACGATTCTCGTCAGGCTTCTTCTGAAGCTGAACTGTTACGGATATCGTCACTTTTGTAAAGTTGTTTGGTCAAAAAAAAGAGGAAGGGCAGATTTTGTTTGACAAATGAGTGACAATAGTGTATACTATAAAGTGACAGAAAGGAGTAGATGTATATGCGATTTATAACTATAAGAGATTTGCGCAGTAAATCAGCCCAGATCCAGCGGGAACTTCCTAAAGAAAAAGAGATGGTGCTTACTTCTAATGGCAGGCCCATAGCTATATTAATAACTACCTCTGCAGAGAGAATAGAGGAGACCCTTACTCTTATCCGGCGTTTAAGGGCAATAGAGGCAGTGAATTATATGCAAAGGCGGTCTGTGGAAACAGGCATTGACCGCATGAGTTTAAAAGAAATTAACAAAGAGATCGCTGATGCGCGAAAAGAGCGGCAAGCAAGATGAAAGTTATCATAGATACAAATGTAATAGTATCCGGGTTGCTTTCTCCTTTTAGTTCCCCTGGTGAAATTGTAAGAATGATCGCTTCTGGAGACTTACAGCTTTGCTATGATGCCCGTATTCTTTCTGAGTATCAAGATGTTTTAGCCCGTAAAAAGTTTCCTTTTGATCAGATACATGTAGAAGATTTACTTGAACAGATAAAAGCCTGCGGATATGTGTCTACAGGAAATCCGCTTAGTAAGAGATTGCCAGATATAAATGATGAACCTTTCTTAGAGGTGGCGCTTGGCGGCAAGGCAGAATATTTGGTGACAGGGAATTTAAAACATTATCCCGTCAGTAAGCGCGAGGGTATGTTAATAGTATCTCCATCCGAATTTATAGAGATTTACCGAAAGAAGAAGTAATATTTTTTAAGGGGAAAAAGGGGTCAGAGTGATTTTTCTTTGGGTAGTTCAATTAACAAGGATGGCTGTCATCTTGAGGCCGAGGGGAAGACCGAAAAAATCACTCTGACCCCTTTTTCCCCCTTTTTCCCCTATAAAAAAAGAAGGGGGGGTTGCTTCTTTGCATTTTATAGGGTAAACTTTTATATTATGCGACTATGTTTTAATAAGCATGGCGTTTAGCGGCATATAAAGGAGTTGTATGCAATTTTATAAAAGGACAAAATCAAAAAAGACATGGAGTAAGCATCCTATAAGTTCATTTTTTTGTTTTTTAAGAGATTTTATAATTTACCTGACGCCTTTAAAGCATATCCCTGCGCCTATTGTCAATGCTCTATTTGGCTTTGTTCCAAAATTTATTTTCTTTGTGCATCCCAGAAGGGCAGAAGATACGTATATTGCTTATCCTTTTTTGGGATTAATAAGACGATGGTTTGGCAGGAATGTCTTTCTAAGAACATTGGATATTCTTCCGCCCCTTGTTATAGGTGTTGTCAGGACACCTTTAGGAGTAAATGGTTTAATTGTTACAGGGTCGCTTTTGCCGGATATTCTCCTGAAAGATAGGAAGAAAGCTTTAAAACATTGCCTGAAAGGCTTATTTTTTAGTTCAAAGATAGCTCAGAGCAGTGCTATCTTTGGACTTGGCGCGCTTTGGCCGATGATTACCCGCAGAGGACTTGCCTTGAGACAGTATTCAGAACCGAGAAATATTGTTATTACAAATGGCCATTGTGGAACTCTTATAGGTATTTATTTGTCTATAAGGGAGTTGAGTAAGCTTAGCCTGATCCCTTTTGATCGATTGAAAGTTGCAATACTGGGAGTGGGCCGGATGGGTACAAATTTAGCGCATGTCCTTTACGGAGAGATATTAGGTTTATCCTTGGTGGATATAAATGAAGCGAGATTAGACAAAACTATAGAAGAATTAAGAAAATGTCCCACTGCTACAAATATCCGTAAACATGTAAATCATACTGGTTCTTTAGAGTTTTCGGATATATTAAAAGAAAATCATATCGCAGTTTGCTGCACCTCAAACATTACTCGTATTTTAAAGCCAGAACAAATCCCAGATAATACTATCATTATAGATGATTCGAGGCCGGAAGGCATACCGCGTGATTTAGGAAAGCCTAATTGCGTCGTTACAGAAGGCGGGCTTATGAAAATAAAAGGTATTAAGCAAAATTATGATTTTGGTTTTGGTATCGACGAGAATGTGTTCGGTTGTTTTGCCGAATCATTTCTATTAGCTTCGGACAATTATAAAGGCAGGATCTTGAAACCTACTTTAGGAGCGGTGGATTTTGATAATTTTAAAAAAATGATTAACGTTTGCGATAAATTTGGAGTAAGTTTAGGGGATTTTAAATGCAGGGATAAAATTATAAGCAGAGAAAAATTAGTTTCAATAATGAAAGGTAAATAATGTTTTCTTTAATTAATTATTATTTTAATTCACATGCTATTCCTGTTTTTTTCTCAGGATTCTTTATGTTGTTTTTTGGCTCGTTATTATATTTTAAGAATCCCCCATCCAGAATTTATTTTTCTTTTTTATTAATTTGTATTAGCGTAAGTGTTTGGTTATTAGCCACAGCTATGGGGTATTTATGTAATAATGAAGCTGTAGCTTCGTTTTGGTTTAAATGCGATAACTTTGGCGTTATGTTTATATCTGTAAGCATTTATTTTTTTATCACCTCTTATTTACATCTGGATAGGAAAAAATCTATAATCTTTGGTTTTACGACAGCCTTTATTTTAGGATTGATAGCTTTATCAACAGATCTTTTAGTAACAGGAGCCAAAAAGTATTATTGGGGGTTTTTCCCAAAATGGGGCATATTATGTATACCAACGTTAGCGCTTTTTTTCGGATATATGTGGGCTAACCTAACGATGCTTTTTTCCCGCTATAAAAAGACAGCTTCATTGCTTGAAAAAAACCAACTTAAATACATATTTATAGCTTTTCTTGGCGCTTATACAGGTTCGGTGGATTATCTGCCTGCTCTTGGATTTGAAATTTATCCTTTTGGGTATATATCTACAATTGTTTTTTTATCGATTCTTGCTTATGCTATTTTTAAATATAGAGTTATGGACATAAAAGTTGCTATTACCCGCGCAGGGATATTTACTATTGTCTACACTTTGGTACTTGGCATTCCTTTTGCTGTGGGCGCGGCAATTGCCAAGTTGAATTATGATTGGTGGTGGTTGGCTCCAACGATGATGGCTGTATTGGCAAGCGCCGGCCCATTTTTATATATGAGGCTCCAGAAAAGAGTGGAAGCTCGCTTAAGAGCGGAGGAATTTAAAGCCCAAAATCAACTTAGAAGATTATCTCATAACATGCTCAGATTTACTAATCTAGAAGGGCTTTTAAAATTAATAGTCCACCAATTGGTTAAGATATTCAAGTTAAAATTTGCAGCTATTTATTTGATCGATAAGCAAAGTAATAAATATATGTTAAAGAGCTTCTGGCAGGTTTTAGGAGATATTACTATTCCTGTAGAATTTTCAGAAGGCTCTTTATCATTACATGAGATTATAACGAGGCGCCTGCCTATCGTAACAGAAGAGTTAAAATTAACCAAGTCTAGCCAATCAGAGAAACTGGTGGATATTCTTTTAGAACTAAAAATAAATACCATAATCCCGTCTTTTATGAGACAGGAACTTCTTGGCTTTTTGATTTTATCTGACAGGAGGACTAATATTACTTTTACCCAAGAAGACCTTAATCTATTAATGGTTTTATCCAATGAAGCGGCATTAGCAATTGAAAACGCCCAGTTTCACCAGAAAGAGCGTTCACTGCTCGCAGAACAGTCTAGAAGAGAGGCCCTTGCAGACATGGCTCCAGGAGCAAGCCACCAGTTTAATAACCGCCTTGCAGCTATAAGCTCTTCAGTGGAGCTTATACTTTTTAAGTTAGAGAATCTTAATATAGATGCTCAGCAGGATGAAAACATAAAAACTATCTTAAAAGACACAAAACAGTCCCTTGAATTAATAGACAATGAGGTCTATAAAGGCAAGGAAATAACCTCTGCTATATTGAAAAGGGCAACGGCAAAGGTGGAATTCCAGAGTATAGATATAAAAAGTATTATAGACAATGCCTATAAGCTTGTCTCAATAAGCAGGACTAAGTCAAGCGTCAGTATGCCAGATTTTAAAATGGATGTTTTAAATGAAATTCCCCTAATATTTGGAAGCGAGGCGTTATTGCAGGACTGTTTTTATAACCTTATAGATAATGCCTTTGATGCAATACAGGATAGGATAAGGCTTATATCCAAAGAAGAGCTGTCTCTAATAAATACTCCAGATTACAAGGGGCATATAGAAGTAACCATCAAGAATGAAAATGGTTCCCTTGAAATTAATATAAAAGACAATGGTATAGGAATAAAAAAAGAAGGCCTGAAAAAACTCTTCGCGCCTTATTTTACAACCAAAGCTACTTCAGATAAAGGAACAGGCCTTGGCTTATATATCATAAGGGATTTTGTAGAAATGCATAAAGGTACTATTACCTGTGATTCAGAATACGGTGTAGGCGCAGCCTTTACTATAAAGTTACCTATTAATAAAAAATAAAATAAAAAGGGACTAAGGGACGCGCTAAAAAGGGACACATAATTTTGCAGAGTGTCCCAAAATGAGACCCAGAGATTGTTGGGTTTTTCAACAATCTCAAAATGACACGCCCCCAGTAACATGATTCTATATGAAGAATAGCGCTGTTATGTTTATATTATTTATAATAAGTATTGCCTCTGGTTGCGCGACGCAGGAATACAATACTGCTACTGGCAAGGAAGATATTATTTTCGTAGATACTCAGAAGGAAGTAAATATCGGAAAAAGCATTGCAGAAAGTATAGAGAGAAGTAAGGAAATAAAGCTGGATCCTGACCCGTTAATGACAGAGCGCGTTAATGATGTTGGCCAGAAGATCGCTTCTGTCAGCGACAGGAAAGAGGTGAAATACATCTTCAGGGTTATAGACAAGGATGACGTGAATGCGTTTGCTCTGCCTGGAGGGTATGTATTTGTTTTTAAAGGCCTTGTGGATAAAATTTCTAAAGATGATGAGCTTGCAGCGGTTATCGCCCATGAAATAGCGCATGTGGTTGCCAGGCATTCAATAAAAAGGCTACAAGGAAGTATTGGATATGATATACTGCGTATATTGATGGCTGTCACTGGGGCTGGCAGGCAGGATGCTGGCCGTATTGACTCTGCATTTGGCCAATTGATTATGGCATATTCAAGGGAAGATGAAGCGCTGGCTGATAAATTGGCGATTAAATATTTAAAAGAGGCTGGTTATGATCCATGGGCAGTGGTGAGCCTCCTTAAAAAACTACAGGAGGAGGACAAAAAGGCACCTATAAGGCCATACACCAGCTACAAGTCTCATCCTTATGTTGCAGACCGTATACGCATGGTTAAGCAGGAGCTCTCAGGAGAGGTGGATTTTAACGATTACATGAATAAAGGAATAGAATAAGAAAGTCCCTCGTCCGCCAAAGTTCCGTGGCGGACTCGGGATCAAATTTTGTTTCATCCCGCCCTTTTGGGTGGGAAACTAAGAATACTCGCCAAAAGGGCGGGGTTCACAAAATTTGGGAGGATTTATGTTTGAAAGAGATGATTTTACTACGCAGGACCCGTGGCGCATATTCAGGATTATGGCTGAGTTTGTGGAAGGCTTTGAGGAACTTGCCAAGATAGGCCCTGCTATTACTATATTTGGCTCAGCCAGGACAAAAGCAAGCGATAAATATTATAAATTAGCTGAAGAAATAGCATTTCTACTAGCCAAAGATGGTTACGCAATAATTACAGGCGCTGGTCCAGGCATAATGGAAGCAGCGAATAAAGGAGCTAAAAAAGCAGGTATTGTTTCCATAGGCCTGAATATACAGGTGCCTGTTGCGCAGAAACCTAATAGATTTGTAACAAAACTGCTGGATTTCAGGTATTTCTTCTGCAGAAAAGTGATGTTTTTAAAATACGCAAAGGCGTCTGTGATATTTCCAGGCGGATTTGGCACAATGGATGAATTTTTTGAGACTATAACACTTATTCAGACGCAGAGGATAGAAAAATTTCCAGTGGTTTTGGTAGGAAGCGAATACTGGAAAGGTCTGATAGATTGGATTAAAAAATCAATGCTTAATGGAGATCGTATATCAGGAGAAGATTTGGATATATTTTGTATCGTAGATAATCCTGAAGAGGTTGCAGAAACTATAAAAAATTTCTATTCTAAACAGAAATAAATGGAGCCTACCCGGGCTTCCCCTCGACTTCGCTCGGGATGGTTCGAGATGTGGTGAGTCCTTCGATTTCACTCAGGACAGTTCGAAGAACAGTGAGCTTGTCGAACTGCTTGTCGAACCAAAGCCCGGGGTTTCTTGGGCGGAATACTGAGCCCCGATTTATCGGGGCGAATGTATAAAAGGTTAAGGTTGCGGTTGAGAAGTATAGCATTTTTTCTTAATCTCAACCTTGATATCAGCCCATCTCTTTTTTGTTGTAATCAAATTATTTTAGGTATATAATTCAGATATGGCTCATAGGTTTATCAGCGATTTAAAAGAAGGGGAAGCAGTAGAGTCAGTTTATCTTGTAAGAGAAAAGTCTTTTGATGTTACCAAAAATGGCAATTCATATATCTCGCTTGAACTTTCCGATAAAACAGGCATGGTGGATTGCAGGAAATGGGATGCTTTAAAGTCATTATTCGACTCTTTCAGCGTGGATGATTTTATTAAAGTAAAAGCAAAAGTCGAATTCTACAGAAATTACCCCCAATTAAAAATAGACTCTATAGAAAAAACAAGCGAAAAATCAATAGATATGTCGTTTTATATGCCCGTTTCAGATAAAAACAGAAACGAAATGTTTGAGGATTTTTTATCTGAAATGGAATCAGTTAAAAATCCTTATCTTAAGGCGTTAATAAACAGTGTCTTTTCAGATAAAGATATAGCTGAAAAATTCAGGACTGCTCCTGCTGCCAGCGATTTTCATCACCCGTATATAGGCGGGCTCATTGAGCATACGCTTGCCTGCGTTAAACTTGCCAAACTTATAGCTTCGAAATACAAAGATATAGACCTTGATCTGCTTTTGTGCGGCACCGCGCTTCACGACATAGGAAAGATAGAAGAGCTTTCATATAAGAGGAGTTTTTATTATACGGATAAAGGCAGGTTGATAGGCCATATAATTCTTGGGGTAAATATTGTGAATGCAGCGATTGATAATATCCCTGAATTTCCGGAAGAGCTGAAAAATCTTACCCTGCATATAATACTTAGTCATCACGGAGAACATGAATGGGGATCGCCTAAAAGGCCAATGTGTTTTGAGGCAATTATACTGCATCATATTGACAATCTAGACGCGAAGATAAACGGATTCAGGCATTTTGTAAAGACATACAATGACCCTGATTCCAGCTGGACAAAACACAGCAAGATGTTCGGGGAGTTTTTGTATAAAGTAAAGGTCCCTCGCGACGACGTGTAAATATAGGGTCGCTCGGGATCAAAATTTTGTTTCACAAAATTTTGGGAGGTGAAATATGAAGAAAAAGAAGGTTAAGAAAGCAGTTAAGAAGCCTGCAAAAAAGGCAAAAAAGAAAGCCATTGTTAAAAAGCCGGCTGTGAAGGCCAAGAAAAAAACCGTTAAAGCCAAAAAACAACCTGCTAAGAAAATATTGTCTATACCCAAAGGGGCATCTCTTGAAGAAGTGGGTATAATAACGCATTATTTTCCAAAAGTAGACGCAGCTGTTGTGAATCTTACAAAAGGCACCCTGTCTGTCGGAAACAAGATTGTTATAAAAGGCCATACGTCTGATTTTAAAGAAAAAGTGGAATCTATCCAGCTTGACCATACGCCAATACAAGATGCTGAAAAGGGCATGGAGATAGGGCTAAAGGTTAAGTCAAAGGTCAGGGAACATGACGTTGTGTATAAGATTGTAAGCTGAATGTAGGGGGCGGTCGCGAACCGCCCCCTACTTGATTTTATCGCAAAATGTGCTATACTTTAAATGAAGCCGATAAAGTTAAAGAAGAATGCCCGATACTGGGCTAAGCCGGGTCGCGCAAGGCGATCAATCTTTATCGGCTTCTTTTTTTATCCACCTTCGCTCCTAGGTATATATTTAAGCTTGTGTGACGAGCTTCGGTGGATAACCCTGCGAAGCTCGTCATATATATTTGATACTATACCTTAGAGCGAAGCAGAGTATATAATATAAAGAGGTGTAAGGGGTTAAGTCCTTAGGGGATATGGAAAACGGGAATAATGAGAATATAATAGGGCTGGCGCTTGGTTCAGGAGCTGCTTTTGGCCTGGCTCATATAGGCGTTTTGCATGTGCTGGAAAAAGAAAAAATACCTATAGGTATTGTTTCAGGCGCAAGTATAGGAGCTCTTATTGCAGCAATGTGGGGCATTGGCCTTGCTTCCAAGGAAATAGAAGGTATTTCCGAGAAACTAAAAACAAAACTTAATATTATGAGGCTATTGGATTTTACTTTTCCGATATCCGGAATACTTGCAGGTAAAAGATTAAGGAGGTTTTTAAGGGCAATACTAGGAGATAAAACATTCGAGGATTTAAAGATACCCGTTAAAATAATAGTTTATGATCTTGCAAACAGAGAGACAATCATAGTTGATAAGGGTAGGCTTCTGGACGCTGTTTATAAAAGTATTGCTGTCCCTGGCATATTCCAGCCTATAATGGAAGGAGGAAGAATGCTTGTAGACGGAGGGATTTTAGACCCCGTGCCAGTGGACGTGCTTTTTAAAAACGGGGCTAAAAAAGTTATAGCAGTAAATGTCCTGCCAGGCCCGAAGAATATATGCGAAAGGAATATGGCTTTAAAAGAGCTTGCAAAAGAAGAGATGAACATGCTAAGACAAGGTTCTTTGGATGAAAAGATGTGCGTTCACCTTACAAGGTTTTTCAGGAAGGTGTTTACGCCTAATATATTTGATGTCATAATGACCAGTATGCAGGCAATGGAATACAGCATAGCGGAAATAAATTGCTGCAAAGCTGACGTGAGCCTTCATCCTGTATTAAGCAACGCGGCTTCCACGGATTTTCATCTAGTAAAGCAGTTTGTAAAAATAGGGGAAGAAGAAACCCTGAAGCATATTGATAAGATAAGAGCATTAAAAACTTGATAGCATAGGAAATTATATCAAATAAGATCCTTCGGCTGTTGGCCTCAGGATCAAGCAAAATTGCGCTTCGCATGGCAATTTTGCTTGGCAAAAGCGGCATTGTTGAAATACAGGGATTATGGAAAAACAAATTATTAAAGTACTGATATTGGATTTTAATCGTGTAAATATATTGAAGATAAAGGAAGCTTTTTCTAAGATAGCAGATATTTCCTATGAAATATCCTGGCCTCAGATGGGGGGGAATATCCTTAAAAAAGTAGAAGAAGAAAAGTCTGACGTTATTCTTCTGTCATATAATATATCTGGTTTGAACGGTCTTGAAATCCTTTCCAATCTGCAATATAAAGAATTATCTGGGCCGGTTATTATGATTGCAGATGCCAAGGATAAAGATTTTGCTCCCCAGGCGATGCGGGAAGGCGCATACGATTATGTTATAAGAGAGAGAGGTTTTGAAGAAGGCCTTTCCGTTATTATTCATAATGCCATGACTGCATTTCATGCTTCAAAGGAAAGAGAGCGGCTGCAAAAAGAAATAGCTGCCAAAAAAATAGAACTTGAGGCAGCGAATAAAAAATTGCAGCAGCTGGATAGGATAAAATCAGACTTTGTGTCAAATGTGGCGCATGAATTTAGGACACCTCTTACAATCATAAAAGGCAATGTGGACCTTGTTAATAAGGGGGGCCTTGGAAGCGTTGAGCCTGCTCAAAAAGAGATGCTGGACGGAGCCATTAATATAGTAAACAGGCTTTCCAGGCTTGTGAATGACCTTCTGGATATAGCAAAGATAGAATCAGGGAAAATGGAATTAAAAAAAGAACCTGTTGAAATGAACAATATAATAGAAGAAAATTTGGAGATTTTTGATAAAATAATAAAGGATAAGAAACATAGGTTGCAGAAAGATCTTGCCAAGGACTTACCAAAGATTGAAGCTGACAAGGACAAGACGACGCAGGTATTTATAAATCTTCTTAGCAACGCAATAAAATACACGCCTGAGGCAGGAACTATTACAGTAAAGACTGTTAATCTGGAAAAAGAAATAATGGTAGAGATCTCAGATACTGGAGAGGGTGTAGCGCCTGATAACCTGGATAATATATTTGATAAGTTTACGCGCGTTACTGCCGAAAAAAAGGAAGGGACTGGTTTAGGCCTTCCTATAGCAAAGGACATAGTGAGTCTGCATAAAGGCAGGATGTGGGTGAAGAGCGAATTGGGCAAAGGGAGCCAATTTTACTTTACATTACCTAAATAATTAAATAAAACCAACTATGAGATTTAATATATTGGTTGGTTTTATTTATCCTGAGGAGCCGAAGGCAGCGAAGGATCTCTCCAAGAAGGAGACCTTTCGCTTCACTCGGAGAGATTAATATGTTGTTAGACAGAATGACAGAAGATATAAAATCTGCAATTAATAAGGATCCTGCGGCAAAGAGCATGCTGGAAATTATTCTTTGCTATCCAGGTGTTCACGCGTTGTGGTTTTACAGGATCTCGCATTTTTTATACAATAGAAAGATATATATAATAGCAAGGATAGTTTCTCATTTTGCAAGATTTATCACAGGGGTGGAGATTCATCCTGGCGCAAAGATAGGCAGGCGTGTGTTTATAGACCATGGCATGGGAGTTGTAATAGGAGAAACCTCTGAAATAGGGGATGACAGCCTTATTTATAAAGGCGTTGTGCTTGGCGGTACAAGCCTTGAAAAAGGCAAACGTCACCCTACTCTTGGAAAGAATGTTGTAGTGGGGTCTAATGCCTGCATACTCGGGCCTATTAAAATAGGCGATGGCGCAAAGATAGGCTCTGGATCTGTTGTTATAAAAGACGTCCCTGTAGGCGCGACTGTAGTTGGCGTACCAGGCAAGATAGTTGAGAAAAAGACTGTTGAAAAATTGGAATTGGATTTTGAGCATGGGAATCTGCCTGATCCTGTAGCAGATGTGGTGAAGATTATGCTTAAGATGCAGCACGAATTAGAGCAGAGGCTTGTAGTTATGGAAAAGGATCATAACATAAAGGCCAGAAACATTTTTCATGAGTATGAAGAAAAGGCTGCGGAAGAACTTCCTGACGACAAATAATGTAACCGGTGAGTTATCGGGGGTAAGACATATCATTCCCGTGAAAACGGGAATCCAAAAAAAATCTTCTCAAGATTTGCATTTTTCTATAGTATCAAGTATATTTGCACCATGCGATACTATAACTC
>Ga0247842_10004790_pt1 | contig 16564 bp, 14 predicted proteins | sample LaCruzMarch2015__3_FD_192411 | JGI IMG/M metagenome (GOLD analysis project Ga0247842, IMG submission 192411) | Freshwater microbial communities from meromictic Lake La Cruz, Castile-La Mancha, Spain - LaCruzMarch2015_19m | ecosystem: Environmental > Aquatic > Freshwater > Lake | place: Spain...
TACAGGAAATCATACCTTGGAATTTCATCATGAACAAACCGCGCTTTTATACAGCTTGTTATTTATTTTTATTTTGTCCAACTATTTGGGTTCAGTTCATTTGATCCACAGGGTTATTTTTTTATCGGTTGTAGAATTCGACGATGAGGTTCTCATGAATCTCCGGAAGGAATTCTCCCCGTTCCGGAAGACGAACATATTCCCCAGTCATGGTCGGTTCATCAAAAGTGACATATTCTTTTCGGGAAACGATGGCTGCCAAAGCATCAACGATGACTTTGAATTTTTGAGCGGATTCTTTAACGCCGATCTTTTGTCCCGGCTTGCAAATGTATGACGGGATATCGACTTTCTTTCCGTCAACAAGGATGTGGCCGTGATTGACCAATTGACGGGCTTGCGCTCTGGTAGCGGCCAAACCCAAACGATAAACAAGGTTATCCAGTCTTGATTCCAAAAGAATCAGGAAGTTGTCGCCATGTTTTCCTTTCATTTTTCCAGCGAGTTCAAAGACTTTGTGGAATTGTCTTTCGTTCATTCCATAAGTGTAACGAACTTTTTGTTTTTCCTGTAACTGTGTGCCGTATTCGGATAATTTTCCGCGGCGTTGTCCGTGTTGCCCAGGAGCATACGGGCGTTTTTGTAATTCTTGACCTGTTTCCGAAACTGAGTATTTCAGTCTGCGGGAAATCTTCCAGGCCGGTCCGGTGTAACGTGACATGTTTTTTTCCTCCTTACATGATTAGTATAGGACTTGAATCGAATGAAAGATCAGAACAAAATCGGTTTTCATCAAAGCAGCTGATTACTGGCCCCTCTTCAGGCATTGTCTGAGTTATTTCATCATGTCAAGTGCTGCTATAACTGCACGGTGCGATGTCGCACTTTTGATATTATATCATTTTCCAATCAAAAGTCAAGAAATATCCACATAACAAACGGAAAAAATCAAAAAGTCAGCCAAGGGTTTGGCTGACTTGTTTTTTATTCAGCAGCTTTCGCGGCCGCGGCCACTTCCAAGAAAGTGAGGAAATCCTCGGCTTTCAGGCTGGCTCCGCCGATCAATGCGCCGTCAATGTGCGGCATGCTCATCAATTCCTTGATGTTACCAAGTTTTACGCTTCCGCCGTATTGAATGCGGAGGGCGTTGGCAACTTCCGGATTGAACAAAGATGCCACTTGCTTGCGAATGTGTTTGCAAGCATCGTTGGCGACTTCGGAAGTAGCGGTTTTTCCAGTTCCGATCGCCCAAATCGGTTCATAAGCAATGATCAGCTTGCTTGCTTGTTCAGCGGTTAATCCCGCCAAATCAAGTTTCAGCTGACGGTTAAGAACGCGGTTGGTAAGTTTCTTTTCGCGTTGGGCAAAGGTTTCCCCGACGCAAAGGATCGGATGCAATTCTTTTTCAAAAGCTTTTTTAAGTTTCAGGTTGACGGTCTCGTCGGTTTCGTTGAACATCGCCCGGCGCTCGCTGTGGCCGATGATGACATATTCGACGCCGATGGCTTTAAGCATCGGGGCGGATACTTCTCCGGTAAAGGCACCTTCATCCATGAAGTGCATGTTTTGGGCTCCCACTCTAACGTTGTCTCCTTGTCTTTTGACCAGACATCTCAGAACGGTGAATTGAGCACAGACGACGCCTTCGACTTTTTCGATGCTTGGCGCCTTGTCCGCAACGGTATACATGAATTGCAAGGCTTCATCGCGAACCTTGAACATTTTCCAGTTTCCGGCTATTACAGGTTTTCTCATTGATCTTCTCTCTTTTAATTATTTGCAGCAACCGCACGAGCAATGACATGCGTCATCGTCGATCGCAGCTACTCCTGGCAGTTCTTTGCCTTCCAGGTATTCAAGGCTGGCCCCGCCGCCAGTGGATATGTGCGTGAATTTGTTTTCAAATCCGAATTTGATTGCGGCCGCAGCGCTGTCGCCGCCGCCGATGACGGTGGTAGCATTAGGCAGTTCAGCCAGCATTTGACAGATGGCTTTGGTTCCGTAAGCGAACTGAGGGAATTCAAACACTCCCGCTGGTCCGTTCCAAACCACAGTCTTGGCGCCTTTAAGTTCTTTTTTAAACAAAGCCACCGTCTTTGGTCCGATGTCCAACCCCATTTTGTCAATCGGGGTCTTGTTGACATCAACAACTTCGAATTTGGCGGTTTCGGAATATTCCAAACTTACGGCGTGATCGACTGGAAGAACGATCTTCCCTTTGCCTTTTTCAAGCAAAGATTTCGCGAATTCAACATAATCGTTCTCGCACTTGGACAGTCCGACTTCATAACCCATGGCTTTGAAGAAGGTATAGGCCATGGCGCCGGCGATCAATATTTTATCCGCTTTCTTCAAGAGGTTTTCGATGACCGAAATCTTATCGCTGACTTTGGCTCCCCCGAGGATGGCAACAAACGGCCGAACCGGGTTGTCAACGGCGTCGCCGATGAATTTGATTTCTTTTTCCATCAGGAATCCGGCTACAACATCATTCATGTTGCTGGCGATCCCGACGTTTGAAGCATGGGCGCGGTGAGCCGTCCCGAAGGCGTCATTGACGAAAATGTCGCCCAAAGATGCCCAGTATTTTCCTAATTCCGGATTGTTCTTCGATTCCGCTTTGCCATTAAGATCTTCGAAGCGGGTGTTTTCAAACATCACGATGTCGCGCGGTTTCATGTTCTTGATGGCTTTTTCCAATTTCTCGCCGCGGGTCTGGTCGATGAACAACACTTTTTGTTTCAAAAGTTCGCTCAGGCGCTGCGCAACCGGAGCCAAAGAATTGGTCAGTTTGTCTTCTTCTTTTTCAACTCTTCCCAAATGGGAGAATAACACGATTTTAGCGTTTTGTTCCAAAACATACTGGATCGTCGGCAAAGCCTGCACGATTCGGTTTTGGTCGGTGATCTGGCCGTTTTTCATCGGCACGTTGAAGTCAACGCGAATCAACACGGTCTTCCCGGTCAATTCAACATCGCGGATGGTTTTTTTGCTCATATTCTCACTCCTATATTTCCTTATTCGGTTTCCTTTTCTTACTACATTATATCACGAAATATTATTTTGTATATATGTTAATAAAGATGTAAACGGTTTATGAAATTCCCGATTTCCAGAGCTTTTTCGTAAGCCCCCCGGACGGTTTTCGGAGGTTTTTCGATCCAAAGCGTTTTCCCTCCCCGAAAGGAAATAACGGTGGTTGGGCCTTCCCCGCGCACAAAAACCGTTTGTTCCCCGTTGATCCAATAAACCGAGTCATCGGTCCGGATCCGAAAAAAGATCATTCCCGGCCCTAAATAAACCGGAGCGTTGTAACGGTATCCGAATTGTTTTTGGACGGCAAGGATCCGGCCTTGCAGGGTGGTCAGCCGGGAAAGGCAAATGCTTTCAAAAATTTTTCTGACCGTTTGATCATGAATGACGGTCTGATTAACTTTGGTTTCCACGGTTTGGTTGCTCTTTTCTTCAAAGAATAACGTTTCTTGATCCATCGGTTCTATCCCCTTCTTAAAACTTGGTTTCGGAAATCATTTTATCATCAAAAGTAATTCTTTGGCAACCGCTTTGTTTTGAAAAAAAACGCCGGATTATGCATCCGGCGATCCTTTGTAAAATTTTGGTTTAGTATTTTTTGATTCTTTGTTCGGTTTCCGGATCAAAGAAGTGACATTTTTCCATATATAAAGCCATTTCGATATCATCACCCATGTGAATGTCAACGCGGGCAGCGACTTTCGCAACCAAGGTCTGGCCATTGACAACGGCGTTGATCAGCGTTTCCGCTCCAAGCAATTCCGCGACGTCTATCTTCATCTTCAGTTTGGAATCCTGAAGTTTGGCAATGGTTTCCGGAGCATCGTGGATGTCTTCCGGACGAATTCCGAGAATGATCAGTTTTTCCAGGAATTTTTGGTCTTTCAACATTTGGAATTTGTCTTGAGGAATCTTGATTCTGGATACGCCCAGTTTATGATCTCCCATTTCGAAGAATCCGTCTTCGAGGACTTTCCCTTCCAGGAAATTCATCGGCGGGGTTCCGATAAATCCGCCAACAAAGATGTTGTTCGGATTGTCATAAATCTCTTTTGGAGTTCCGACTTGTTGAATGAATCCGTCTTTCATGACGACGATTCTGGTAGCCATGGTCATCGCTTCGATTTGGTCATGGGTTACATAGATGGTGGTGATTCCCAATCTTTCGGTCAGCTTAATGATCTCGGCTCTCATTTGGACACGCAGTTTGGCATCCAAGTTGGACAATGGTTCATCCATCAGGAACACTTTGGCGTCACGGACGATGGCCCGTCCCAAAGCAACCCGTTGACGTTGTCCGCCGGACAAAGCCTTTGGACGGCGATCCAAATACGGTTTCAATCCAAGGATGTCGGCGGCGTTCTGAACCCGGCGGTCGATTTCATCCCGGGAGAATTTACGAAGTTTCAATCCGAAAGCCATGTTATCGTACACGGTCATGTGCGGATACAGCGCATAGCTCTGGAAAACCATCGCGATGTTGCGGTCTTTCGGAGCGACGTCATTGACGACTTCTTCGTCGATGCGCAATTCTCCGGAAGTAATGTCCTCAAGTCCAGCGACCATTCGCAGAGTGGTGGATTTTCCGCAACCCGAAGGTCCGACAAGAACGATGAATTCTTTGTCTTTGATCTGAAGGTTGAAGTCTGCGACCGCATGAACATTGCCGTCATAGACTTTGTTAAGGTTCTTCATTGTAACTGTTGCCATAAAAAAATCTCCTTTTTTTAAAGTTACTCCAATTATACGATCGGTATCTAAAATTGACAATGTGCAATTTGCACAATAAAACCGGCCGAAGCCGGTTTGGTTGTTTATTTGGTTTTTATCAGCCAGTACATGCAAGCCGCATCTTTGAAATGTTGAATGTTCAACCCGGTTTGGGCTTTGATGAACTCCAATTTGTTGATGACGGTGTTGCGGTGCATGTATGTCAGGTGGGCGGTCTTGGTAACGTTGAGATCGCATTCCAAGAGATTCAGGATTAGACATTCCAACTGTGAATCCCCTTCGACCCGGTTCAATATCGCGCTTCTTAGTGGTTTGAGATCGCGGAGGTCAGTTTTAATAATCTCCAAAAGCAGATCGACGACTCCATAATATAAAAGGGGTTTATTCGAAAGGTACTTCTGATAAGCCTTCATGATGATTTCGAAAAATTCTGGGTGGGAAGAACTCATCGGACCGCTTCCGAAACACTGGACCAACAGGGAAAAGTCTTCGCCGATCGACGCTTGCATGCTTCGGAAATCCAAATCGGTTTCATTGAAGTAAAAAGCGATGATGTCTTCGTCCTTTCGGATAAAGACAACGTCAAAAAGCAGTTCTTTCAAAAAGTCCATGATCGGTTTTTCGTCGGTCTGGTTTTCGATGTGCAAAACGAGAAACCAATAGGACAGACCCTTGAACGGATATTCGCCATTCGAATACAGAAATTCTCCCATCTTCTTTGAATTGGAATCATAAAAATAGTTATTCATGCCATTCACCGTTTTCATTATATCATCTTTTGGGTTTTCTGGGAAACTTTTTTTGGTCTCAGAATGGAAATTTAGGTTATTTGGTTGAAAATCAAGTCGATAATTGTTATAATTGTTTATAAACATTTTTTAAAGAAATTTGATCAAGAGAGGATTTATATGCGACTAGTATCTTGGAACGTCAATGGACTGAGAGCCGCCATGAACAAGGGCTTTAAAAATTATTTTGATAACATTGATGCTGACATCTTTGCCATCCAGGAAACGAAGATGCAACAAGACCAAAAAGATTTTGCTTTTCCGGGTTATCACGAATATTGGAACAGTGCGATTAAAAAGGGTTATTCCGGAACGTTGGTATATACCAAATCCGAACCGCTTTCCGTTACTTTTGGAATTGGTGATAAACACAGCGATGAAGGCCGGGTCATGGCATTGGAATATCCGGATTTTTATTTCGTCACCGCTTACGTTCCGAACTCTCAGCCGGAATTGGCAAGACTTCCCTACCGAATGGAATTTGACGATGATTTCCGAAACTTTCTGATTTCCCTGGATAAAAAGAAACCGGTGATCATGTGCGGCGATCTCAATGTTGCCCATGAACCAATTGATATCAAAAACGCGAAATCAAATGAAAGAAATGCCGGTTTTACCATTGAGGAACGAGCGAAGTTTTCTGCGTTGCTGGATGCTGGTTTTACCGATTCATTCCGTTATTTGTATCCGAATACCATAAAATATTCCTGGTGGAGTTATATGTTCAATTCCCGAGCCAACAACGTTGGATGGCGAATCGATTATTTTGTCATCTCCAACCGTCTTCGTCCGCGTCTTTTGGACAGCCGGATCCAGCCGGAAATTCTGGGAAGCGATCATTGTCCGGTCATCATCGATATAAAATAAGCAAAACAAAAAGCAGCTCAAGCTGCTTTTTTTATGGTCGGTCCTCTTTAAACCATGGCGGTGTTAAGGGTCGCATTGTATAGAGCCGCGTAATAACCGCCGCTTTTGATCAGTTCCTGATGAGTTCCCCGTTCCATGATCCCGTTCTTCCCGAGCACGATGATCTCATCGGCGTTTTGGATGGTGGACAGACGGTGAGCGATCATGATGGTGGTCTTTCCGCTGGATAATTCATCAAAGCTCTGCTGAATGAGGTTTTCGGTTAGATTGTCCAAAGAAGAAGTGGCTTCATCCAAAATCAGGATCTTCGGATTTCGGAGGAACAATCTGGCGATGGAAATCCGCTGTTGCTGGCCGCCGGAAAGTTTGACTCCCCGTTCGCCGGTCATGCTGTCATAACCTTGTTCCAAAGACAGGATGAAATCGTGGATCTGGGCTCGTTTTGCGGCTTCAACGACTTCTTCGAACGTCGCGTTCGGCCGTCCGTACAGAATGTTTTCCTTGATCGTTCCCCAAAAGATGAAGACATCTTGTTGAATGATCCCGATGGCATTGCGCAGATTGTACAGATCATAATCGGTGACTTTGATTCCGTCAACCAAGATCTCACCGGAATTGACATCATAGAACCGCGGAACCAGTTTCGATATCGTCGTCTTTCCGACTCCGGTTTCCCCAACGATCGCGATTTTCTTTCCGGCCGGGATCTCCAAACTGAAGTTTTTCAGCACGTATTCACGGTCATCCTGGCTGTAACTGAACTCCACGTTTTTGAATTCGATGTCTCCAACAAACTCGGTTTTCACGATCGGATCGGCCGGAGAAACGATCTTTGGTTCAACATCCATGATGTTATAAAACTTTTCGATGCCGGTGAACCCCTGTTGGATCTGTTCCATGGAATTGGTAAGCCGCTGAATGGGCCGGATCAGGAAGTTTACATATAGAAAGAAAGTGATCAGATCCAGGTAACCGATGCGGCCGATGTAAACGAAATATCCCCCGAAAAGAAGCAGGGCCAAATTGGCCAGATTGGTAAAGAAATCATTACCCGATCCGTATAAACCGATCTCTTTGAAAATGTTCGAACGGGCTTTTTTGTACAAAGCGTTGACCTGCTCAAACTTTTTTTGTTCGTATTGTTCGTTGTTGAAAGCTTTGGTCAGCCGAATGCCGCTGATGCTGCTTTCGATCTCTGAATTTAGTTCGCCCTGAGCCGTCCGCGAATCCCTAAACGAAGCGATCATTTTGCGACGGCGGGAAATCGAATAAGCAATGAGCAAAGTCAGAAACACGAAGACGATCAGCGTCAAAAGCGGCTCCACTACCATCAAAATGACAAAACTGCCGATGAGCATGATCGTGGAAATGAACAGATCTTCCGGAGCGTGATGGCTCATCTCCGACACATCATGAAGATGCGAGGTCAGATTGGTCATCAGTTCGCCGGTTTTTTTGTTATCAAAAAACTGATAATCCAAAATCTGTAGTTTTCTAAACAAATCCGAGCGCATGTCCGTTTCGATCCTGATCCCCATGACATGCCCGTAATAGCCGATTATATAAGAAAGCAGGAACCGGACTCCGTAAAGAAGCAGCAATCCCAAGCCAACATACAGCATGAGTCGGATCTCCTGATCGGGTATGTATACCTTCAGAACCCGGTTGGTCGCGATCGGGAACAACAAGTCGATCCCGGAGACTGCCAAGGCGCAGGCTAGGTCCAAAAACAAAAGTTTCAGGTGAGGACGATAATATTTAATGAATCTTCTAATCATGTTTTACCTCTCGCTTTTTAGGGCCACAATCGGTTTCTTCCGAGCCGCGATGACCGAAGGAACGAACCCGGCCGCCAAGGTCAAAAGCACGCTCCCGAATAACAAAAACAATATGTATCGGGCTTCAAATTTAGCCACGATGACTTGGGCGATCCCCGTAAACGAAACCGTGTAATCGACCACCAGGTTTTTGACCATGGCGTTGACCGGCCGCATCAGGGCCAGGGTTCCGAGAATCCCGAAGATCCCGGAGAATAATCCGATCGTCATGGTCTCAAAATTGAACAAAGTGGCGATATCCGCCTTCCTCGCTCCGACGCTGCGCATGATCCCGATGTCTTTGATTCTTTCAAAAATGGAAACATAAGTGATGATGCCGATCATGATCGCGGAAACAACCAGCGAAACCGATGAAAAAATGATCAGAACCGTGCTGAACACCCGCACGAGATTCGCAAATTCGGTCGTGACCGTATTCATGTAATCATAATAAGTGATCTTAATCGGCGAGGCTTCGTTTTCATAAGCCGTTACATAATCGCTGATGGCCAAGCGGTCCGAAAAAGTCGAAGTGTATACATATACCCTAGTCGTGTTGACTTCGGCCCCGATCGACAAATACGTTTGCATCAGTTGGTATTCCGGAGAAGTGGTTGAAGAGAAGGATACGATCTCTTCGTAAGGCAACCCGGTGAAGACGTTTTGGGTTAATCCAAAAGCCGTCTGATCGATGAAAATGTCTGATTGACGGGCATTATCATGAATCGTTTCCGTCAGCGCCGAAGTATACAAAAGCCCGGAGTCGTACAAAACGGTGTTGGCGTTCTTTTTAACGCGCATGATTCCGGTGATCTTCAGAGTGAACTGGGAATTTTCATACAAACTTTGGTACTGGCTGCTGCCTTTTGGCGCATAGACTTCCCCGGTCTTCTGATAATATTCGTTATTGAAAAGCAATTTGAACTGTTTGGCCAGCAAGGCATCGAAAGTATATGATTCAATGTTTTCGTAATCGATCCCCAGATAATAAAGGGTGATGGCATCCAAACAGTTGTATTTGTCTATGACGAGAGCAACTTCGTCGGCTTCATTCGGAAGCGATCCTTTCAGAACGTCGTATTGGGCCAAAACGAAAGCTTCGTCTTTGCTCATTTCGCTGAACTGGCTTTGGCTGACTTTCCGGTATCCGCTTCCGGTCTGCGAGAGAATGTTCATCGCAATGCTGGTATTGTAATCAACCACGCTGTACAGTTCCGATGGCATTTCCTCCAAATAAGCGAGAAATTCAGGTTCCATGACATTATAATAATCGTAATGAGTTTCGCCGCTGCGGATCTCGACGGTTTCTCCGGTCGGAAACTCTTCCCGTTCCGGGATCTCTTCGCCTTCTTCATCCAACAATTTCGCCGAACTCATGATGGTGATCGGGTAATTACCAAGCGCGGATTTCTGTACTTCCTCAATGTAAGAGTTGACCCCTTTGGAAATGGACAGAACCAGACCGATGCCGATGATCCCGATGCAACCGGCGAAAGTGGTTATCAGCGTCCGGACTTTGGTCCGAAGCATGTTTTTGAAACTAAGTTTTATGGTATCAAAAAACTTCATTGAAGTTTTTTGTTTTTGATATGGCTTATTGGTTTCATCGCTAAGCAACGGATGGCTGTCTTTGATGACTTTCCCGTCCAAAAGTTCGATGATTCGGGTCGAATACTTTTCCGCGAGGGCTAGATTGTGACTAACCAAAACCACCAAGCGGTCTTTGGAGATCGCTTTGAGAATGTCCAAGATGACTTCCGCGGTCTGGGAATCAAGGGCTCCGGTCGGCTCATCCGCCAAAACGATGTCCGGATCGTTCACGATCGCCCGGGCAATGGCGACTCTTTGCATTTGGCCGCCCGAAAGCTGGTTGGGCATGTTCTTGGCTTCTTTCGATAGCGTCACCGCTTCTAGGGCTTTCATGACCCGGATTTTTCTTTCCGGTTTGGAGATCCTTGTCAGGGTAAGCGCAAGTTCAACATTTTCAAAGACATTGAGATGGGGAAGCAGATAGTAATTCTGAAACACAAACCCCACCGATTGATTTCGGTAGCAATCCCAGTCGCGGTCTTTGAAAGCCGCCGTATCCTGATTGTTGACCAGAAGGGTTCCAAAGTCGTAACCGTCCAACCCGCCGATGACATTCAAAAGCGTCGTCTTTCCGCAGCCGCTCGGGCCGTGAACACAGACGAATTCGCTTTTTCGAAACCGCAGCGATACATCGTGGAGAGCCCGGACTTGAAATTTCCCGACCTGATAGTCTTTGGTTATGTGCCTTAATTCAATCATGGCGCCTCCTATTTCTAAAAAATCCCTAAACAGGGATTTCTTCGCGAGAAACAACTTTCTTTATTTTTTTCTGAAGCTCGATCCGGGGAACAATGATGATCCGCTTGCAGGTGGTGCATTCCAATTTGCAATCGACCCCGGCCCGGATCATTTTCCAGTTTTTACCGCCGCAGGGGTGGACTTTTCGAAATTCGTAGATATCTCCGTTTTTGTAATTACTTGGATTGGTCGTCATGGCGAACCACCAAGGAACCGATCGCAAGCCGGATCCCGTTTTCTTCAAACAATTCTTTGATGAACCGATAAATTTCTCTTTCGACCGAGTACTGGGTTTCCGAGAGCGTCTTTACGGTAATGCGAATGGTATATCCGGAGGCATTGAGTTTGGTGATGCCGAGGATGTTCGGCCCCTCCAAGATCTGAGGAAAAGTATCCTTCAGAGTTACCAGTTTTTCTTCAAGCAAAGCCATGACCTGATCGATGTTTTCGCGATAATCCACCACGATCTCCGCGATCCCGGTCGATGGGTTTTTCGAGTAGTTGGTTATTTCTTTGAGATCGCCGTTGAAGAAGATCCGGATCTCGCCTTTCCAATTCTCGATTTTGGTCGATTTGAGGCCAATTTCTATGACTTTTCCTTTGAATCCGTTGATCTCGATGATGTCATCGATGTCAAAATAATTTTCGAAAACAATCGCCATCCCCGCGAGCAGATCTTTGATGAAGTTTTGAGCTCCGAAGCCGAGGGCAATCCCGGCGATCCCGGCTCCCGCCAGAATCGGCATGACGTTCAGTCCCCAAACATCGAGAATGATGATCAGAATGATGATGACGAAGACGTAACGGAAAATGCTTTGGATCATCCTGGCCAGCGTCACGGCGCGTTTGCGTTTGTCTTTGTTTTTCTTGACGAATCTTCCCACCAGCAGTCCGACGATCAAAAAGATCAGAAAAGTACCCACGATCAAAACGACCGTGGTTATAACTCGGGTGGCGTTGATGATGATGAAATCCTTGATTATTTCCATGTTAACCTCGCTAGTTACTGTTTTCCGGATGCGGTTCCATTATCTCCTGAGCCAACTCCCGATATTCCTTGCTGGCTCGGGAATGATAGGCGCTTTTCAAAACGCTTTTCCCGAGCATCGGGGCTTCCTGAAGATGGCTGGAGTGATTGATGATGGTTTTGAAAGTTTTGGTTGGAAAGAGATCCCGAACTTTGTCCGCGATCTTGTAACCGAAAATGTTTCGGTTGTCAAGTTTGGTAAGCAGGACTCCTTCGATGGTCAAAACTTGGTTGAATTTATTTTTTTGGGTTTGAATCTGATTGATTTTGCTGACCATTTGCGTCAAAGCATCATAAGCGAAAAATTCGCATTCGACCGGGATGATGACCGAATCGCTCGCAAACAAGGCATTGTCCACGATGATCCCGACCGAAGGGGGACAATCCAGAAGGATATAGTCGTATTTGTTCCGAACGCTGTCGATTTTGTTTCGGAGAACGGTATTCCGGTCTTCCCGGGAATGCAGATCAACTTCCAGATTGGCTAGTTTGATCGACGCCGGGATCAGATCGATGTTGGTTTCGGCGGTTTCATATATGGCTTCATCCAGGCTTTGGCCTCCGACCAAGATGTCATAAATGGTTATTTCGCATAATTCCCGCGAGATCCCCAGACCGACGGTGGCATTGGCTTGTTCATCCAAATCGATCAAAAGCACTTTTTGCCCTTCATGAGCCAGGGCGGCTCCTAAATTGATGGCCGTGGTGGTTTTCCCTACCCCGCCTTTTTGGTTGGCAATGGCGATAATTTTTCCCATATGATCCCTCTTTTTACAAATGATTTTTTTTGATCAGCGCATATTTCCGCGGATAAATCGAAGCGGTCAGTTTTTGTTTTTTGATGAGCAGAATGACCCGGCTTCCCATTCCGGAAGGCAAAACGTAATCATGCACGCCCCCCAGGACGGCACTCAGTTTGGCCAAAGCGTTTTTCGCCTCGTCGAGATCGGCTTGATAGGTTGCGCTCTTCATGGCCAAAAAATAACCCTGGATCTTCACGTAAGGAATGCACAGTTCCAACAGCTCGGCCAGCGGAGCCACAGCTCGGGCGGCCACCAGGTCGTATTTTTCCCGGCGGCGAACAGTGGCGTCTTCAGCCCGCGCATTGATCAGTTCCACCCCGTTGATCCCCAGTATTTCCAAAAGCTGTTTCAGAAAATTGATTTTCTTGGCCGTCGGTTCGATGATCGTGACCTTCAGTTCGGGATGAAGGATCTTAAGCGGGATCGCGGGAAATCCCGCGCCGCTTCCAACATCCAGAAGACTTCCGGCCTTGGATAAATCAATGGCTTCGGAAAGTTCCAAACAGTCATAGAAATGTTTGGCATATACTTCGTTTCTTTCGGTAATGGAAGTCAGATTGTACTTCGCGTTCTCGGAGATTAAAAATTCATAATATTTTTCAAACTGTTCCAATTGTTTCGGGGTTAAGTTGAATTTATCAAGCATGTTTCTTGGTTTCCAGCCAAACCAAAAGAATGGCAACATCGCTCGGGTTGACCCCGCTGATGCGCGATGCCTGCGAAAGGGTGGCCGGTCTCACTTTCTTGAGTTTTTCTTTGGCTTCTTTGGCGATGTTCGGCACTTTTTCAAAATCGAAATCATCGGGGATCCGGCGATTTTCCATGCTTTGCATCTTTTTTGCTTCTTTGTATGCTTTGTCTATGTAACCGGAATATTTGATCTCGATTTCCGCTTGCTCGCAAATCTCGGCACTGACTTGGTGATCAAAGCCGCTTACGGCTTTCAGGTCGGAAAAATCATTTTCCGGACGTTTAAGAAATTCGTATCCGGTGATCTTTTCGTTGATGACGTCGCGGCCGCGTCCAAGCAAATACTCATTGACTTCGTTTTTGGGATTGATCTTTATCGACTGGACCGCCGCTTTCAGATCCTCGATCTGTTTTCTTTTTTTCAAAAAAGCGGCGTAGCGGTCATCCGAAACCAAACCGATTTCGTGGCCGTATCCGAGCAGTCGGTCTTCGGCGTTATCATGGCGCAGAAGCAGCCGAAATTCCGCCCGGGAAGTCAGCATCCGATAGGGGTCCTTAACGCCTTTGGTGATCAGATCGTCGATCAAAACGCCGATGTAAGCTTCATCCCGACGCAAAATCAAAGGTTCTTGGTTCTTTAGGCTTCGGCTAGCATTGATGCCGGCCATCAGTCCTTGGCAAGCCGCTTCCTCGTAACCGCTGGTTCCGTTGACCTGACCGGCGAAAAACAGGTTTTTGACCAGCTTTGATTCCAGGTTTCTTTTCAGTTGCGTCGGATCGATGCCGTCATATTCGATGGCATAGGCGTATTTGGCGATGACCGCATGTTCGAGTCCGGTCAGACTATGAACGAGCTGCTCCTGGATCTCGTGGGGCATGCTCGTGGAAAAACCCTGAACATATATTTCGTCGATGAATTGGCTTTCCGGCTCCAAAAAGATTTGATGCCGGGCTTTGTCTGCGAACTTAACTACTTTGTCTTCAATGGACGGACAGTATCTCGGGCCGACGCCTTCGATCAATCCGGAATAAAGACTTGAAAATTGGAGATTGTCCCGAACCAGCTGATGCGTGAGCGGGGTCGTATAGGTTAGATAACATTTTTCTTGTTTTTCCAGTGGCAAAACTTCGGTTGTTTCTTCGCTGAAACGCCAGGGTTCTTGGTCTCCGAATTGCGGAGCCGTCTTGGAAAAATCGATCGTTTCTTTTTTAATCCGTGGCGGGGTTCCGGTTTTTAGGCGAATCAAAGTAAATCCAAGCGTTCGAAGCGACTCGGATAGTTTGTTCGTGGTCGGTTCGCCGTCCGGTCCGGACGGATGAAAGGTATGTCCGACCAAAACCCGGGAAGAAAGATAGGTCCCGCTGCAAATGATGACGGCTGAAGCGGAAATGGTCTGGTTCTTATCAGTGCGGACGGCTTTGATCTGCCCGTCTTCGACGATGAGTTCCTCAACAAAGGCTTCCAAAGTTTCCAGGTTCGGTGTTGTTTTAACGATTTCTTTCATCATGTTGGGATAAGTGACCTTGTCAGCCTGCGCCCGAAGCGCCCGGACCGCCGGTCCTTTGGAACTGTTCAGCATCTTGATCTGCAAGAGCGTTTTGTCCGCCGTCTTGGCCATTTGGCCGCCAAGCGCATCGATTTCGCGAACGATTATGCCTTTGGCGGGTCCGCCGATCGAAGGGTTGCAAGGCATGTTGGCGATCCTGGCGAACGATCCCATGATCATTAAAGTTTTATTATTCAAACGGGCACTGGCTAGCGCGGCTTCGACTCCGGCGTGGCCGCCGCCAATGACGATTACATCATACATATTTATCACCGTTCATATTTTAACACAATTTCTCTCTTTTGCACGATAAATTTTGCTTTTGGGGTGGCCTTTTTACCCCCAATGGTGGTATAATGTGTAAAGAAATGAAGGTAATTAGCATGGAAGATATGATTTTTTCTAGAACTTTTCCCCTGACCGCCGGGGATTTCGACGGTTACGACCGCTTGAAACCTTATGCGATTTTGAACTATTTTCAGGAAGTCGCCGGCCTTCACTCGGTGATCCTCGGGGCCGGTTACGAAGATTTGCTCGCCAAAAACAAAATTTGGGTGCTGCTTAAAACCAGATTCCGGATCGAATCCCAACCCCATCTCTCCCAAACCATCAAGATCACGACTTGGCCGCTTCCGGTTGATAAAGTCTATTACGGCCGGGAATATCTCGTTTCTGACGAAGCGGGAAACGTTTTGATAAAAGGTTCCAGCATTTGGGCCATGATCAATTTGAAAACCGAGACCGTGACCTTGGAAAAATGGAAGTTCCCGGGCACTTTCATAAAGGACCATCTTTTTGAAGACAAGATGACCAAAGCCACTTCCCCGGCCTATGCTTTAAAAGTTGGGTCGCATCCGGTCATGCCGTCGGAGATCGATCACAACCGGCACATGAACAACGCCATGTATGCCAACATCATTTTTGACACTCTCGACCTCGCAGATAGCGAAGAGATCGAACAGATGGAGATCCATTTCGAATCTCAGGCCAAAAAAGGCACGGTCATCGAAATCTACCGAAAAGACGCGGAAATCGGGAAATTCGTATTTGGAAAAAATTTCGGAGACGGCATGGTATTTTCCTCAAAAACCATCGTCAAAAATCTTTGATTTTTCGTTTATTTTTTATTATTTGGGCTCATCCCGTGTTATAATGATTGCAATTTGGAGGAAAACAAATGAAAAAACTTATCAAAGGATGTTTGATCTTGCTGCTTTTTTCAGCCATCATCAACATCAATGTTGGCGCTCTGCCCCTCGACGCCAACATGATCATCGCCAGTCCGGGAGCAAACATGAACTCGGAAATGAACATATCGTGGCATACGCAAGTTTCCGGAACCTTTGTCCAGTATACCAAAGCCGACGATCCCAATTTCACTTCGGCCAGCAGCAAAACCGGATCTTGTGCCGCTGTTCCTTTTGAAGGCCTTTCAACTACCTTGCAGTGCAAGGCCAGCCTGACGGCTTTGGACAGCAACACCAATTACATTTATCGAATCGGCGCGACCATGATGTCTCCCACTTATGGGTTTAAAACCGGCGGCGCCGAAACTTTCAGTTTCATGCACGTCACCGACATTCATTCTTACATTCCGATCCCGGCCCGGGTCACTACCGCCAATGCGGTTTTGAACCAGGGAGCGGCGACCGCCGAGAACATGGCTTTTGCGCTGTTTTCGGGAGATTCCACTGCTTACGGAACCGTTTATGACCAATGGGCAGCTTTATACGGAATGGACACCGCCAAAACGATGCCTTACGTCATGGCCATCGGCAATCACGATTTATACAATACTTCCGCGGCCGTCACCAGCCCTTCGTATTTCAACGCCGTTACCAACAATCCGGCCAACGGAGCCGTCGGCGTCGAAGGAACCACTTATTTCTTCAAATACGGAAATGCCTTGTTCATATCGCTCAATTCCGAAGCC
>Ga0247842_10004791_pt1 | contig 16563 bp, 12 predicted proteins | sample LaCruzMarch2015__3_FD_192411 | JGI IMG/M metagenome (GOLD analysis project Ga0247842, IMG submission 192411) | Freshwater microbial communities from meromictic Lake La Cruz, Castile-La Mancha, Spain - LaCruzMarch2015_19m | ecosystem: Environmental > Aquatic > Freshwater > Lake | place: Spain...
CGGGGCCATGGGGTTGGCGAGGCGCCGGTCCTGGACCGGGTACCAGAAGAGGTCACCGGCGACGAAGACATCGGGGCGGTCGGCGAAGAGGATCTCCAGGTTCTCCTTGATCTTGACGATCCAGTCGAATTGCAGCGTATTCTCCGCCATCGGGGCTCCGTCGCTGTCGGGATAGGGGTCGGCGGGGTCGAAACGGGGCACTGGGTTCATGGTGCTGGCTCCGGGCCGGGGGGCGCTGGGTCGGTCTGAACTCAGCAATTCCCGGCGAAAAATCTTCAACCATTTGATGTAAGGAGATATTTTTCTCGCATGCTGTCGGAAAAAGACATGCAAGTCTTTGAAAAATAAGACGCCGGGAATCGCTGGTCTGAACTCGCTGCTTAAGAATAGCAGCGGCCAGGGGGGAACGACACCGGGGGAATGGCGGGGACAGTAGACCTAACGCGTGCTACAGGTCGGTTCAGCGACTTCCAGGGCGATGTCCACCACCTCCGCGGAGAGGTTCAGGAGCCGTCCCTGGACCAGGGCGAACAGGAAAAAGAGGTCCATCTCGCGCAGCATCAGGTAGGCCAGGGCGCGCGCCACCCCCGACTGGCTCTGGTGCAGGAGCCGCCGCGCCGAGTGCGCCCGGTAGCGGCTCATGTGTCGCTGCACGTCGATGACCGTGGTGCAGTCGGCCAGCAGGGTGTCGAGCGGCGGCGGCAGGGCCGCCAGCACCCCGGCGAAGGTTTCGATGTTGACCAGTGCCAGGAGCCGCTCCCGGTGCAGCAGGCGCATGGACGGTACGAGCTGGTAGAAGGTTTCGGAGGGTGAGAGCTGGTAGGAAAAGCGAAAGCGCAGCAGCCACAGCAGGGCCACCCGGTCCAGGTCGGCGCCGATCAACTGTTGCAGGGGGTGCAGGTCGGCGTCGTGGAACTGGAGGAGGCCGCGCGCGAGCCGCGTGTAATAGCGCTGATCGATGGCGGCCTCCAGGGCGAAGGGGTCGCGGCGCTGCTCATAGACCTCGCGCGCCTGGCGGGCGATCAGGCGCAAGGGCCCGGCCTCGAGTTGGCGCAGCAGTTCCAGGACATTCTCGGCGCGCAGCATCTCCTCGTCGGGCAGGGCGATGATGGCCGGCAGCTCGAACAGGCTGTCGCGGATCGTCTGCTGGTCGAGGTCATAGAGCTTGCCGCGGATCAGGGTCTTGAGATTGAACAGGGCATACTTGCGCCCCCAGGCGACCACGATGGCGCGCGCGGGCGCGCTCATGGGGCGCACCAGGACCTGCAACTCGGCGAGCAGGACCTGGATCAGGGACTGTTCGATCGCGCGGCCGCGCACCCGGGCGCTCTGCTGCTCGTCCAGCAGCGCCGCCAGTCCGAAGCGTTTGGCCAGTTCCGGCAGCTGCAGTTGGGACAGGTGCCCGATGCTGTCCGGATCAAAGAGGCGCGTCGCCATCACCGACACGCGGGTGTTCAGATAGGCTTGGTCGGCGGCGTTGCTCATCAGCGGTGCGGGTCGATCAGGATCGCGAAGGCGGACTCCAGGGCTGCCTCCTCGCGCTGCTCGGCCTGGTCACGCAACTGCACATGGCGCTCGTCGTAGCGGCGGCGCAGCTCGGCGATGTTCTGCTCGGCGCGCTCCTGCGCCTTGGCGAGGAAGGAGCGGTGCAGCTCCGGGAGGCGTCCGGTGAAGCGCTCGTTCTCCGCCTTGGCGTCCGCCAGCGCCGTCTGGATGATGCGGTCCTGCTCCTCTTCGGCCAGACTCGCGATCTTCTCCGCCTGCAGCTCGGCGGCCAGCAGGCGTTGCAGTGTGTCTTCCATCGGGGATACCTCGCGCGTTCGTTTGGGCCCTGCATACCTTACGACAAGCACCGACGGATTGCGCGGGCTGGTCATCATCGGCAGCGCTCAAGGCCCCATCAGGCACCCCAGGAAATCGAGCGTGATGCGCGCGGTGACGCCCCACAGCAGTTCGCCGTCGTACTGGTCGAAGAAGGCGATCTCCCGGGCCTCGGGGTGGTCCGGGGCCGGGTAGGCGCGCACCCGATGGTGGCCGGGGGTCCCGAGCCAGGCGAGCGGGATACTGAAAATGCGCGCGACCTCCCGCGGGTCGGGCCGCAAGGGCTGGGGCCAGGGGAATTCGCCCACTACCGGGGTGACCAGGAACCGGCTGACGGTCGCCAAGGGCCGCAGTGCGCCCAGGACCCGCACCTGCTCCGGTGCCAGGCCGATCTCCTCGTGCGCCTCCCGCAGGGCGGTGGCGGTGCTGTCGCGGTCCGCGTGATGGCGGCGCCCGCCCGGGAAACCGACCTCGCCGCTGTGCCGGTCCTCGCGGCGCACGGCGCGGCGGATGAAGATCAGGTGCCAGGCGCCGTCCCGGCAATAGAGCGGCAACAGAACGGCGGCCTGCTCCGCCGCCGTGCCCGTGTCCGCGCCCGCGGTCGCCCCGGGCCCTTCCGCCCGCGGGGTGCCGCGACAGGCGTCCGGGCTCAGGCGCTCGCGGATGCGCTCACCGGTGAGTCGATCTGGTGTCAGAGCAATTCTTGGAAAACCTTGTGTCAAAGGAGCAGGTATCTTGCAAGGTGGATAGGCCGCCTGGTACCGCGGAGCGGGATTCCCGATGCCAGTCTGGCGAACGATCTGGAGCCAAGAAATTAGACAGGATTAACAGGATTTTTCAGGATTAACAGGATAGATCACGGGGCGACGCGCCGCAACGACACATCCTGTAAATCCTGAGAAATCCTGTTAATCCTGTCCAGTTTTCTTCCACTTGTTCAAGCGCCGGAGTGGCATTGCGAACTTGCGCTTCGAGGTACCGGGCGCTGCCTGGCCCGGCGTCAGTCGTCCGCCTGCTGCACCCGCCGCGCCTCCGCCTCCAGGCTGGCGAAGGCCGCGGCGACGCGCAGCGGGTCGGCGGTGCGGGCGGCGCGCTCCAGGGACTCGGCGGCCTCATCGAGGGCCGGGACACCGCAGTAGCGGGTGGCCCCGCGCACCTGATGGGCGAGTTCGGCGAGTCCCTCCCAGTCGGACGCCTCGACCTCCGCGCGCAGGGCCGCCAGTTCATCCGGCAGTCCGGCCAGCAAGGCGGCGAACAGTTCGGCGGCCAGGTCCGCGTCACCGCCGGCCACGGCCAAGGCGGACACGCGGTCGCGGGCGGGGAGTTGGGAGAGGGGGGTGACGGGCGCTTGGTCCAAGGTCTGGCTCCTGCGGGGTGGGTCGCCGACTACTCTATAGCCTGGCCCGGGGGCCGTCCACCCGCGCTCCGGCTTGGTTGCATGACGGCGCTGGTGCACAATCGCGAAACCGAAGTCACTGCCGGTCCTCCCGCACCTGCAAGCCCCAGCCCGCCGCGTCCATCCAGCCATCGATCCCACCGGTAACCCTATGAACGAGCGTCCAATCGGTTCCACCATCGAGCACTGCGTCGGGACTACCCCCCTGGTGCGCCTGCAACGCCTGCCCGGTCCCACCGACAACCTGATCCTGGTCAAGCTCGAAGGCAACAACCCGGCCGGCTCGGTGAAGGACCGGCCGGCGCTCAACATGCTGCGCCGCGCCCAGGAGCGGGGCACCATCAGGCCCGGCGATACCCTGATCGAGGCCACCAGCGGCAACACCGGCATCGCGCTCGCCATGGCCGCGGCCATCATGGGCTACCGCATGGTGCTGATCATGCCGGAGCACATGAGTGTGGAGCGCCGGGCGGTCATGCGCGCCTTCGGCGCAACCATCGTGTTGACGCCGCGCGCGGGCAGCATGGAGGCGGCCATCGATCTGGCCAATGCCATGCAGGCGCGCGGGGAGGGGGTGCGGCTCGATCAGTTCTCCAACCCGGACAACCCGGCCGCCCACTATGCCGCGACCGGCCCCGAGATCTGGCGCGACACGGCCGGGCGCGTCACCCATTTCGTGAGTGCCATGGGCACCACGGGGACCATCATGGGGACCGGACGGTATCTCAAGGAGCAGAACCCGGCGGTTGCGATCGTCGGCGTGCAGCCCGCGGCCGGGGCGAATATCCCCGGCATCCGCCGCTGGCCGGCCGCCTATCTGCCGCGGATCTATGACCCCGTCGGGGTGGATCGGATCATCGATATCGCGCAGCCCCTGGCCGAGCAGACCACCCGGGACCTGGCGGCGCGCGAGGGGATCTTCGCCGGCGTCTCCTCCGGCGGGGCCGTGGCGGCGGCGCTCCTGCTGTCGGCCGAGGTCAGCGCCGCGGTCATCGTCGCCATCGCCTGCGACCGCGGGGACCGCTACCTCTCGACCGGGGTCTTCCCGGATTGAGGGGCAAGATCGACATCGCGAGATCAGAGTTTGGCCGAGAATAAATGGACAGGATTAACAGGATTTTTCAGGATTAACAGGATTAAGAACATCGTGACGCAGTTCATCGGCGCTTCCGGTAATCCTGTAAATCCTGCGAAATCCTGTTAATCCTGTCTATTTATCAGCAGCAGGCGGGATTTTCGCTGCCGCGTGTGGCCTCCGACTCGCCGGTCTGCGATGCCGCCAAGCTCGATTTTTCACCCTTTTTAGGATTTAAGGAACAGTCACTTGTCGAAAAAGCGCAAACCCCTTCCGCCTGAGATCGAGCTCGAGATCGAGGGCCTGACCCATGAGGGCCGCGGCCTGGCCCATTTCGACGGCAAGGCGATCTTCGTCGACTATGCCCTGCCCGGGGAGCGGGTGCGGATGCGCTACACCCGGGTCCAGCGCCGCTTCGACGAGGGGGCGGCGGTCGCGGTGCTGCGCGCCTCGCCCGACCGGGTGGCGCCGCGCTGCCCGCACTTCGGCGTCTGCGGCGGGTGCAACCTCCAGCATGTGGACCCCGCGGCCCAGATCCGCATCAAGCAGGAGACGCTCGCGGACGTTTTCACCCGCATCGGCAAGGTCAGCCCCGCCGCCTGGCTCCCGCCGCTGGTCGCCGGTCACTGGGGCTACCGGCGCAAGGCGCGCCTGGGGGCGCGCCACGTCATCAAGAAGGGCCGCACCCTGGTCGGCTTCCGCGAGCGCGGCACGCCCTATCTGGCCGACCTGACCCGTTGCGAGGTGCTGCACCCGAGCGTGGGCGAGCGCCTGCAGGTGCTGGCGGAGGCCGTCGGGCGCCTGAGCATCCGCGACCAGGTGCCGCAGATCGAGATGGCCGTGGGGGAGGCGCCCTGCGTACTGATCTTCCGCGTGATGGCGCCGCCGAGCGCGGCGGATCTGGGGGTCCTCCAGGGCCTCGGGGCGGACTGGGGCTACCATATCTATCTGCAGGAGGGCGGGGTGGACAGCATCCGGCCCTTGCCGGGGCAGGGCGTCGAACTGCACTACGACCTGCCCCGCTATGGTCTGCGCATGGCGTTCGAGCCGACCGACTTCACCCAGGTGAACCTGGAACTGAACCGTCTGATGTTGGACCAGGCCCTGGACCTGCTGGACCCCCAGCCGGACGAGTCGGTGCTGGATCTGTTCTGCGGGCTCGGCAACTTCAGCCTGCCGCTGGCGCGCCGCGCCGCCGCGGTGCTGGGAGTCGAGGCGGACCCGGGCCTCATCGCCCGCGCCGCGGCCAATGCCCAACGCAACGGCATCACCAATGTCCGCTTCGAGACGGCCGACCTCTATGCCGACCTCACCGATGCCCCCTGGCTGCGGGGTCAGTATCACAAGGTCCTGCTGGACCCGCCGCGCAGCGGCGCATTGGCGGTCCTGGACTGGCTGCCGCGCCTGGGGGTGCAGCGCATCTGCTACGTTTCCTGTTATCCCAGCACGCTCGCCCGGGACGCCGACCGCCTGGTCAACGCCCTGGGCTACCGGCTGGTCAGTGCCGGGGTGATGGACATGTTTCCACACACCGCGCACGTCGAGTCCATGGCCCTGTTCGAACGCCCTTGAACCCGCACCACGGGAGCCTTGCATCATGGGGATTGAGATCGAGCGTAAGTTTCTCGTCAGGAACGACACCTGGCGCGCCCTCATGGAGAGCGAGTGCCGCATCCGCCAGGGCTATCTGGCGACCACCGGCACCCTGACGGTGCGCGTGCGCCTGACCGAGGAGAGCGCCTACCTGACCCTCAAGGGCCCGCCCCTGGGCCTGGTGCGCTCCGAGTTCGAGTACCAGATCCCGCCCGCGGACGGCGAGGCCCTGCTGCGTGAACTCGCCATCCTGCCGGTGGTCGAGAAGGTCCGCTATCGGATCCCCTGCGGCCAGCACCATTGGGATCTGGACGTCTTCACCGGCGACAACGCCGGCCTGGTCCTGGCCGAGATCGAACTGACCCGCGAGCACGAACCCTTCGACCTGCCCGACTGGGCCGGGCTTGAGGTCACCGGCGACCCGCGCTATTCCAACGCCAACCTGGCGCGGCGGCCGTTCACGCAATGGTGAGGGCGAAGGGCGGTCAGCGCCCTGGAGTCCAAGGCTTCAGCCTTGGGCGTGGGGCGCCAAGGCTGAAGCCTTGGACTCCAGGGGTCCCGTCCGGCCTTCACCGTGAAAGTCACGCCGGGACCCGGTGGGAGCGGCTTCAGCCGCGACGCGACCTCGCAAGCTGCCGTGGCCTCGTCGCAGCAGGCGGGACGGGGCATTCGCCCCGTCCCCAATGTTTATGTCGTCGTCGACCGCCGGCACGAGTCCGCAGGTCGGGGGAAAACCATCCGGACGGGGCGAATGCCCCGTCCGGCCTGGGGGGGCGACCGGCTGAAGCCTCGACCTCCGGTTGAGCGGCGTCAGTGTCGGAACGGCCCGCCGCCGCGCCCGGGGGCCGTCCTACCAAAACCCCGAAAACCCTGCTAATGTCCGACCCACGACGCACCAGGACCGCGCCCCCCGCGGTCGAGACCACCCTGGACCACGGAGCAGCGGCCATGCCCGAGCCATCCCAGACCCCCCAGCCCCGCCCGCCCCCGCGCGAGTATCTGTTGACCGTGCGCCGCGAGGCCGAGGGCCTGACCGCCCACTGGGACCAGGGCAACCCCTTCCCGCTCCCGCTGCCCCTGGACAAGCGGGACCTGGACGAACTCGCCTGGTACCTGGAGCGCTACTGCGAGTTCCCCGGTGCCGGCGACCGCGCCCGCGCCGCCGCCCTGGAGCGGCGCCTCACCGACTGGGGCCTGGCCCTGTGGCAGGCGCTCTTCCCCGGCGGCGAGCAGAACGCCGTCTACGCCGGCATCCGCGACCACCTGCACCAGGCGGGTCCTGAGCCCCGGCGCGTCCTGTTGACGCTCGCGAGCGACCAGCCCGACTTCCTCATCCGCCCCTGGGAGATGCTGCGCGACCCGCGCGGCCCGCTGGCGCTGCGCGGTCTGACCCTGCGCCGCCGCCTGCTGCGCCGTGACGAGGGCCCGGCCCCGGTCCCGGCCAGCCTGCCGCTGCGCCTGCTACTGATCGTCAGCCGCCCGGAGGACACCGGCTTCATCGACCCGCGCACCAGCACCCGCCCGGTGCTCGCGGCCCTGGCCGGGCTCGCGCGCTGCGACCCGCCGCGGGTGGTGATCGACTTCTGCGAGCCCCCGACCTTCGCCGCACTGGGCGACCGCCTGGCCGCCGCCCGCCGCGCCGGGGCGCCCTACCACCTGGTCCACTTCGACGGTCACGGCCAGTACTACCCGCTGACCGGCGTCGGCGCACTCTGCTTCGAGCGCCCCGACCGCAAGACCGACCTGATCGAGGGCCCGCGCCTGGCGGATCTGCTGAGCCGGCTCCAGGTCCCGCTGGTGTTGCTGGAGGCCTGCCGCGGCGCCCAGGTCTCCGACCGCCCGGTGTTCGGCGCCCTGGCCCCGGCCCTGCTCCAGGGCGGGGTCGGCTCCGTCATCGCCTTCTCGCACTCGGTCCATGTCGCCGCCGCGACCCTGGCCTGCGAGCGGCTCTACCAGGGCCTGGTGGCGGGCCTCACCATCGGCGAGTCACTGGACGAGGCGCGCGCCGCGCTCCTGACCAACCGCGCCCGCTGGCTGACCCCAGGCCCCGACCCCGAGACCGTCGACCTGCAAGACTGGATCATCCCCCAACTCTACCAAGGCGGCGCCGACCCCGCCCTGGTCCCGCCCACTGGGAGCGCCGCACCCCAGTGCGGCGAGTCCCCGCGCGACGACCTCGCACTCCCCGGCTTCCCCCCCGCCCCCCGCTACCGCTTCCAAGGTCGCGCCCGCGAACTCCTCGACCTGGAACGCATTCTCCAACACCACTCCGGCGTGCTACTGCACGCCGGAGGAGGGATGGGCAAGACGGCGCTCGCCCGCGAGGCGGCCCACTGGTGGCTGCGCACCGGCCGCTTCGACCGGGCGCTCTTCCACAGCTTCGAGCAGGGCGCCGGGGCCGAGGCCGTGGTGCGGCTGCTCGGCGAGTCCCTGGGCGGCGACGGCTTCGCCGCGCTGGGACCGGACCAGCAGTGGGCCCAGGCGGTGCGGCTCTTTCGCGGCCACCGGGTGCTCCTGGTCTGGGACAACTTCGAGTCCATGCTGCCCAGCTTCGCGCGGCCCGACCCGGACGCCCCCGTAGGGTCCGCTGCGCGGACCGATTCTCGCGAGGACCCCGCGTCCGCTGCCGGGGCCGATCACGGTTCCGGCGGCCTTGGCGCGGGCGGCCCCGTAGGGTCCGCTGTGCGGACCGAATCGCGCGAGGACCCCGCGTCCGCCGCACGGACCGAATCCGGCTCCGGCGGCCTCGGCGCGGGCGGCGGTCCGCACAGCGGACCCTACAGCGCGGGCAACGGTCCGCACAGCGGACCCTACGGCGCAGGCACCGGTCCGCACGGCGGACCCGACGCGAGCGACACCGCGGCCCGCGCCGACCTGGAGCGCCTCTACCGCGAGCTGACCGACGGCGACACGGCGCCCAGGCACGGCGGCCGGCTGCTGGTGACCTGCCGCCCCCGGGAGACCGGGCTCGCGGGCATCCGGGAACTGCGCCTGCGCGGGCTCGCCCGGCCGGACGCGCTGCACCTGCTGCGCGGCATCGTCGAGCGCAAAGAGATCGACCTGGAACGCCCCGGCTGGGAGCGCCTGGAGATCGAGGAACTGCTCGATCGCCTGGAGGACCACCCGCTCTCCATCGAACTGATCGCCCCGCACCTGCAAGACCTGCGCCCCCGCACCATCCGCGAGGAACTGGCCGGGCGCCTGGACCAGTTCCAGGACCAGAGCCGGGCCGAGGGCCGCAACCGCTCGCTGCTCGCCTCGCTCGACTTCTCCCGCCGGCACCTGAGCCCCGCCGCCCGCGAGGCACTGCCCTGGCTCGGGTGGTTCGAGGGCGGCATGTTCGAGCGCTTCTTTCTCAACTTCTCCCAGGTCCCGGAGGCGCACTGGTCCGGCCTCCGCGCCGAGCTGACCGCCACCGCCCTGCTGCGGGTGGAGGATTTGCCGCAGTTCAACACCCCCTATCTGAAGCTGCACCCGACCCTGGCGGAGGCCGCGGCGCCGGCGACCGGGGACGCCGAGCTGGCGGGGCGCTTCATCGACTGCTATCTCGGGGTCGGGGGCATGGTCGACGGCATGCTGCGCGGCTCGGAGCCCGCCGGCGGCATGGCCATCATGGGGCTGGAGCAGTCCAACCTGCGCCGGGCCATGACGCTCGCCTTCAAAGGCGGGCGGCATCGGGAGGGCGGGGCCCTGGCCGATACGCTGCGGGGCTATCTGGAACGGGCCGGCCGGCTGCGGGAGCGCGATCGGCTGACCGCCTGGGTCCGGGGACAGATGCCGCTGGACCGGCTGGACGGGGCCACCTGCGCCGCCATCCGGCAACAGGCCTGGACGCTCTTCACCCAGGGCCAGGCGCGGGAGGCGCTGGAGGCGGTGCAGGACCTGGAGCGGCGGCTGGAGGCCGGGGGGCTTGAGGACGGTGATCCGCCCTTTCAGCTCGCGATAGCCCGGAACTACCGGGGCCGAATCCTGCTGAACGCTGGCCGCCCGGACCTGGCCCTGGAGCCCCTGGGGCAGTCCATCGCGGCTTGGCGCGCGTTCGGCGACGGCCAGCGCGCCAACCTCTCCGCGACCCTGGGGGAACTCGCGAACGCCCTGTCGGCACTCGGCCGCTACGACCAGGCCCTGGCCGTCGCGGACGAGGCACTGGCGATCGACCGACCCCTGGGTAACCACCACGCCGTCGCCGTCGACCTGGGCCGGACCGCCGCGATCCTGAGGGCAGCCGGCTGTCACGGCGAGGCCGAGGCCCGCTATGGCGAGGCGCTGGGGGCGGCCGGGCGGGTCGGCGACCTGGAACTTCAGGGTGCCTTCTTGCAGCACCTGGGCGGCCTGCAACGGCAGATGGGCCGCGCCGCCGAGTCCACCGACACCCTGCGCCGGGCGCTGCGGTCCTTCCAGCAGTCCAGCAACCGGGGCGGCGAGATGCAGACCTGCGACCTGCTCGGCAGCGCGGAAATGGACCTCGGCCGCCTGGACCCGGCCGAGGCCTGGTACCGCAAGGCCCTGGACCTGGCCCGGGGGCTGGGCGACCAACGCCAGACCGGCATCACCCGGCAGAACCTCGGCATCCTCTACCAGGTCCGCGCCGCGGCCCTCCCCGAGACCGCCGCGGCGGCCCCCGAGCGCGACCGGCTGCTGGCCGCGGCGGTGACCGAGATCGAGGCGAGCCTGGCGATCTGGCAGGCGATGGGCAACCGGCTCGGCGCGGCCTCGTCCCACGCCCAACTCGGCATCCTGCACCGCCTGCGCGGCGACCTGGACCGGGCCGAGACGCAGGCCCACCAGGCCCTCGCGATCCGCGAGTCCCTGGACCACCTGGACGCCTGGAAGGACTACGCCAACCTCGCCGAGATCGCCCGCGCCCGCGGCGACACCAGCGCCGCCGCCGACTGGCAGTCCAAGGCCGACGCCAAGCGGGCCGAGGCCAAGCGCCGCGCCGCCGGTCCGGCCGCCGACGCCGGGGACCCGGCCGCCGCCCCTGACCGCCGACTCATGGAGGCCCTGCTCGCCCTGGCCCAGTCCGTCCACCAGGCCCGCACCCAGCACCGCGCCCCCGAGCCCGACACCGCCGAGGCCCTGGCCCAACTCGCCGGACTCCCCGACCCCCTGGGCGCCTTCGGCCGCTTCCTGCAGGCCCTGGCCCGCGGCGAGGACCCACCCCCGCCCCCCGGCCTGCCCGAGCCCCTGGCTCAAGTCGCCGCCGCCCTGCTGGAGGCCCTGGCCGGCGCCCCGCCATGACCCGTGGCGGGACCGGCACCTCTCGTTCCCACGCTCCAGCGTGGGAATGCAGTGCGGGCGCTCCGCGTCCGGTCTTGGTACTGGACGCGGAGCGCCCGCACTTGCTCCCACGCAGGAGCGTGGGAGCCAGAATGGCTTAACTTAATGGCATTGACGCTCCAGCGTGGGAATGCCGTGCGGGCGCTTCGCGTCCGGTCTTGGTACTGGACGCGGAGCGCCCGCACCTGCTCCTACGCAGGAGCCTGGGCGCCGGCACGGCGGTCGTTTCGCGGCTGAAGCCGCTCCCACCGGGTTTCGGCCTGGGTGGCGCCTTGACCTCCCGGGCGATGCCGCCTCAACCGGAGGTCGAGGCTTCAGCCGGACGGCAAGCGGCGGCGGCCATCCGCCCGGCCAGGATCTCGATGAGCCCGGGGTGGGCCCCGACCAGCGCCGTGGGATAGACGCGAAAGCCCGGCACTGCCGACTCGACCCGGGCGCAGATGGCGCTGCGATCCCCGCCCGGCCCGGCGTGACGGCCGGGCGAGAGGAAGAGCAGCGGCAGCAGGACGGGGCTTGCCGGGTCCGCGGCGGCGAGTCGGTGCAGGACGCTCTCCAGCAGGTCGCCGTTGAAGTCGTACTCGGGGCCGGGGCGCCGTTCCATCACCGCCTCATCGAGTACCACGCCGGGGCCCAGCCGCTCGCGCAACCGGGCGGCGAGCCAGGTGCGCACGGCGGTGACGGCCGGGATGGGCGAGCCGTGGTCGACCAGGACCAGGCGCCGGGGGGCCAGGCCCAGCGGACCGCTCGAGCCGTTCTCAGCGCGGGGACGCGGTCGCGGGGCTCGGTACCTCAAGGCGCTGTCACACCGGGTCAGGGGTTGGATTCTTCCGCCGAGCCGCCCGCCAGCGGCATCAAGTCCAAGGTCAGCCACTGCTCCCGCGGCGGCAACTGCGCCCGTGCCACCGCGGCAATGTGCCCGGGGGCGGGGACGCAGTGCATGACCTGGGGTACCTGGGCGCCGGGCTCGCGTGGGCGAAAGAGGCCCCGTCCGTCGGCCTTGGCGTCGGCCTCCAGGGCGGTCCAGGCACGGTAGAAGAACGCCAGCCGCTCGGCCTGGGGGGTCGCCAGCAGGGCGCGGACCTGCGCTGGGCTGAACATGCGCCGGGCGATGGCCTCGAGGTCGCGGCGCGGGCGCAGCCATTCGCAATCGATGCCGACCTCGCCCCCGCGCGAGAGGGCCACCAGGGCCAGGTCCGCGGTGGTGGTGAGATTGAATTCGAGCGCACCCAGGGCCTGGGCGGCGGCCGGCTTGCCGGCGGGGCCATAGGTGAAGCCCACGGCCTGCGGCGGCAGCCCCAGATACAGCCCCAGGACCCGGCGCAGGCCGGCCTGGGCGCGGATATAGCGCTCCCGGTAGCCCTGGTGGGTCATGCCCAGGGCGCGGCGGCGCTGGCGCTCACCGAGCAGCGCCAGGGCGCGGTCCAGGTCATCGCCGCGCGCGTCCGCGCGCAGGTGCCACAGGTGCAACCCGCCGGGGGCGATGGCGGGGGCGGCCGCGGCCGGGTGCCAGTGGAGCGGGGCGTCCGTCATTTGGCTTGCGCAGCCAAGGTGCGGGCGCACGCCGTGCGTGCCCGCGCGCTGCCCCGGGGCCCGTACCGGTCGGCTGGTTGCGCCGCCCGGCCGAGAAATTGGTAAGCTGTAGCGCTGATTTTTCACTCCTCCGCGTCTTTTCCGTTCAGTTCCGGAACGCCAATCCAAGCAGGACCGCTCGCCCCATGCAGACCATCACCCAGACCATCAGCCAGGAAATTCAGGCCCGCGCCGACCAGGTGGAGGCGGCCGTCCGGCTGTTGGACGAGGGCGCTACGGTGCCCTTTATCGCCCGCTACCGCAAGGAGGTCACCGGCGGCCTCGACGATATCCAACTGCGCCACCTGGAGGAACGCCTGGTCTATCTGCGCGACCTCAACGAGCGGCGCGCGGCGGTGCTGGCGAGCATCGAGGAGCAGGGCAAGCTGACCCCGGACCTGCGCGCCGCGCTGGAAGGTGCGGACACCAAGCAGCGTTTGGAAGACCTGTACCTGCCCTACAAGCCCAAGCGCCGCACCAAGGCGCAGATCGCCCGCGAGGCGGGGCTCGAACCCCTGGCCGACGGGCTGCTGGCCGATCCCACCCAGGACCCGGTCGTCCTGGCCGCGGCCTATGTCGACGCCGGCAAGGGCGTGGCCGATCTCGCCGCCGCCCTGGAAGGCGCGCGCCAGATCCTCATGGAGCGCTTCGCGGAGGACCCGGAACTCACCGGTCGGCTGCGCGACCGACTCTGGGAGGAGGGCATCCTGGCGGCCAAGGTCGTCGAAGGCAAGGAACAGGAGGGCAACAAGTTCTCCGACTATTTCGACTACCGCGAGGCCATTGCGAAGGTCCCCTCGCACCGCGCCCTGGCGCTCTTTCGCGGCCGCAATGTCGGGGTGCTGAATCTGGACCTGATCCCCGGGGAGGGGGAGGAGCCGGACCTGCCCTATCGCGCCCTGATCGCGGCGCGCTTCGGCCTGCGTCACCAGGGCCGGGCGGCCGACGACTGGCTGGCCGAGACGGTGCGCAAGACCTGGCGCATCAAGCTCCTGACCCGGCTCGACCTGGATCTGAAGGGGCGGGTGATGGAGGCGGCCGAGGCCGAGGCGATCCGGGTCTTCGGCTTGAACCTCAAGGCCCTGCTGCTCGCCGCCCCGGCCGGGCGCCTGCCCACCCTGGGGCTGGACCCGGGGCTGCGCACCGGGGTCAAGGTCGCGATCGTCGATGCCACCGGGCGGGTCGCCGCCACCGATACCATCTATCCGCATCAACCCAAGAACCAGTGGGACGCATCGATCGCCCGGCTGGCACTGCTCTGTGCCGCCCATCAGGTGCGCCTCATCAGCATCGGCAACGGCACCGCCTCGCGCGAGACCGACAAGCTCGCCCGGGAACTGATCAAACGCCATCCGGACCTGGGCCTGCGCTCACTGGTGGTGAGCGAGGCCGGGGCCTCGGTCTATTCGGCCTCTGAATTCGCATCCAAGGAACTGCCGGATCTCGACGTATCGCTGCGTGGTGCGGTCTCTATTGCGCGCCGACTCCAGGACCCCCTGGCGGAACTGGTCAAGATCGAGCCCAAGGCGATCGGCGTCGGCCAATACCAGCACGATGTCAACCAGGGCCGGCTCGCCCGCACCCTGGAGGCGGTGGTGGAGGACTGCGTGAACGCCGTCGGGGTCGATCTCAATACCGCCTCGGTGCCGCTGCTGACCCAGGTCTCGGGGCTCAATCGTGGTCTCGCCGAGCACATCGTCGCCTTCCGCGAGGCCAATGGCGCCTTCACCAACCGCAAACGGCTCATGGCCGTACCGCGCTTCGGCGACAAGGCCTTTCAATTGAGCGCGGGCTTCCTGCGCGTCCCGGATGGCGACGAACCGCTGGACGCCTCCGCCGTCCATCCGGAGGCCTATCCGGTGGTGCGCCGTATCTGTGAACGGGCGGGCAAGGGCATCCGCGAACTGATCGGCGATGTCGCCACCCTGCGTCGTCTTGAACCCAAGGACTTCATCGACGAGTCATTCGGGCTGCCGACCGTCCAGGACATATTGAACGAATTGCAGAAGCCCGGTCGCGACCCCCGCCCCGAATTCAAGGCGGCCGAGTTCAAAGAGGGCGTGGAGACGCTCAAAGACCTGGAACCCGGCATGATCCTGGAGGGCGCCGTGACCAACGTCACCAACTTCGGCGCCTTCGTCGATATCGGTGTCCACCAGGACGGCCTGGTGCACATCTCCATGCTCGCCGATCGCTTCGTCAAAGACCCCCACGAGGTGGTCAAATCCGGCGACCTGGTCAAGGTCAAGGTCCTGGAGGTCGACTTGCCGCGCAAGCGCATTGCACTCTCTATGCGCCTGTCGGAGCCCACGCCGCAGCGTGCCGAGGCCGGCGCCGGGGAGCGCCCGGAGCGTAGCGCGCCGCGGCGTGACCAGCCGCGGCAGGGGGAGCAGGCGCGCCGGCCGCGCGACGACCGGCGTCCGCTGGCTCAGCGTCAGCCGCTTGAGCAACAGCAGCCGCCCGCCAACAGCGCCTTCGCGGCGGCCTTTGAGAAGGCGAAGAAGGGGTGACATTTTACGCTCACGCAGGAGTATCATGCTTCAGCCTCGATCGCCGTTCCGGCCACCGGAGGTCGAGGCTTTAGCCGGTCCGGCGTGCAGGCGCCACTGGTTTCTCTTGATAGATCGGCAACCGCCACCGGCTAAAGCCTCGACCTCCGGTGGCGGACGGACCACTAGCGGCCGGAACGATGATCAAGGCCCGTTCTTTGATCCATCTCACCACTGGTTCCGCCGCGGCCGCAAGCATCCTGCTCGGGACGGTCCTCGCGCCAAGGCCGGGCGAGCATGTTAACCTCCCTGGGCCGCAGGAACTGGAGTTTGCCATGACCACCATCACGTTCGATACCCTGAAATTCGTTGAGCGACTCAAGGCCGCGGGTGTCTCCGAGGAACACGCGAAGGCGGAAGTCGAGGCTTTGGCCGAGGCCCTCAATGAGACGATCGCCATCCGCGCCTTGGCGACGAAATCCGACTTGGAATCGCTCAAAGCAGACTTGGTGAAGTGGATGGCGGGCCTGCTCTTGGCCCAGGCAGCGGTCGTTGCTACACTGGTCAAGCTCATCTGACCGGATCCTGGCCCGCCCCGTCGGCTTGACTCCACCGCACCCTTGAAACAGGGTCAGCGGTTTGACGCCGCACCCTTAGCCATGGACCCGACCCCCCCCGATCTCCCGGCCCTCCCGCGCCCCCTCCCCGCACTGCGCCACGATAGCGCGGGTCGGCGCCGTGTGGACCTGCGCGCCGTGGTGGCACTGGCCGCCCCGCTGTTCCTGAACAGCGGCATCCAGGCGGTGCTCAATCTGACCGACACCTGGTTCCTGGGCCGCATCTCCACCGACGCCATCGCCGCGGTCGGCGGGGTCTACTGGTTCGTCATCGTACTGATCCTGCTGTTCGGCGGGGTGGCCATCGCGGTCCAGACCCTGGTCGCCCAGGCCTACGGCGCCGGTGACCGCCTGGGGGTGGCGCAGACGGTCTGGAGCGGGCTCTGGGTCGTGCTGGCCACCAGTCCGCTCTTCGTCCTCGCGGGGCTGGCGGGCGGTTGGCTCCTGGCCCCGGTGCAACTCCCGCCGGCGGTCGAGACCCTGGCCCTGGACTTCTGGTTTCCGCGCGTCGCCGGGGCCATGGGCGGGGTGGCACTCTGGTGCATCACCAGTTTCTTCAACGGGATCGGGCGCACCGGGGTCACCCTGGCCCTGATGGTCTTAGTCGGTGTGACCAATGCCGTATTGAATCAGGTCCTGGCGCTCGGCCTCGGGTTCGGGGTGGCTGGGGTCGCCTGGGCCACCACCACGGCCCAAGTGGTCGGCTTTATCGCCGGACTCTGG
>Ga0247842_10004792_pt1 | contig 16558 bp, 16 predicted proteins | sample LaCruzMarch2015__3_FD_192411 | JGI IMG/M metagenome (GOLD analysis project Ga0247842, IMG submission 192411) | Freshwater microbial communities from meromictic Lake La Cruz, Castile-La Mancha, Spain - LaCruzMarch2015_19m | ecosystem: Environmental > Aquatic > Freshwater > Lake | place: Spain...
TAGATTTCGTTTACTAATAACGAAAATCATTTAAATATGCCTAAATCATGGGGAGGTCAGGCGGCAGGCCGTCGGGGCCAGGCCCGCCTTCCCTGCCCCCCAAAATATTTCTATGACATTCTACAAAGAATTTCAAAAAAATGTCATAGATTCAATCTGGCCAGGTGGGCCAACAGAGCCGGCCCCGGCCCGGAGGGCGTGAATGCGAAGCATTATCTTAAGATCCTGAGCCCCTCGTTGTCCTCTCAGCGAAGCGTAAGGCGGCTGCATATTCTCCCAGGGTCCATGAAAAGAGGCTGCGACAGGCCCTTGGCCCCTCAGCATTATCTTTGAGTCCTTTCGCCCCAGCGGGCTTGTCCAAGGCTCGCCGAAAAAAGGATCGGCAGCCGGGCTGATCATGGCTGCGCCGCTGCAGCGGGAAGCCTGAAGGGCCGAAGCCTTGATCTGCCCGGATGACGGGCAAAGGCGAGCATTGGTGCCCGCTGGGGTGGACCAAGATGATAATGCTGAGGTCCCTGGGGCCAAAGCCGGCTTGCTCACCGGTCCGACCCTGGAGGATTACTGAGCCGCAAGAAGTTCATGCCTTCTGGAAGGAAGCCGGCCAAAGCCAGGCCCTGTATATGTCTGCCTTTCGGGAATTTCCCGCCCGGATGGTTCCCGCAGGCTTTCGGGGCCGTGGGGCGGATCTTCTCGATTAATGAGTGGCTCTTCTGGCCCCGGTCGGTGCTATCAAATAGCCGTCAAATGAAATGCCTGTAGCCGTAGCATGCTGAAAGCAACCATTTAGGAGCACGCCCGCGGCCAGATAGATCCGCTTCGATCAAATAACTGTCAAACGAGATCCTGCTCATAGGCCTCCCTTCGGCCTGCAAGGCACCCGGGTATCTGCCGCCTGTCCCTGTGCCCCAGGGTCTCCCCCGGCTGCCAGCCTGCGGCGCGCCCTGATATCCAGGTCTCCTTACTTTTGCCAAAAGTTATTTATTCATTAAGCTTAAGGTTAGGTGTATGGAGACAAAATCTGGTACGGGAAAGAATAAGTTGTATCCTGTAGTCGATGATGAGGCAAAAAGGAATCTGGTTATGTTCCAGGCAAAAGAGAGTCTTAGGACTCGTGATGATGCCGTCGAAATGATCCTGCACAAGCTCCCAATCTGGGAGGGCCAGGAAGATCTGATAAAGAAACTGCAGGCAGACCTTGAAGAGGCAAAGAGACTGAATGAAGAGCTGCAGGATCAGGTAAAGTCTAGCTGAATTCGGATATGCTCAATCCCCGGCGAATATCAATGAGGATAGGATAACTGGTAAAAGGGATTTGTCCTAGGAGGAGTGAGCTGAATCTGGATACAGGGGCACTGCGAATTTAAAGCATCCAAGGCATGCTAATGTTGAGCTATCCGACCGGCATCCACAAAGGGACGGCTAGGACGCTGAAGGTTTCGATGTTAGGAATTACGCAGCTGAAGTTGAATAGGAATATTAACTTTTTCCTAAATGCAGTACTTAATTTGAGGTGCTAAAATCGAATATAAATCAGCTATTGTAATTATTATAGATTATTAGCAATTTACAGTTCAACAGCGGAAATCCTACAATTGTCAAAATTAATCAATTCAATAATAAATATAAACCAATGGGAAAACTTTAATTAGGATAAACAGATATTGGTATTTAGGGGCCAAATTATATCTTGTTATGAAATACGTGGGGAGTAATTTATGTCGCTTTACCCGATTGAAGTAGTGAATTTAGGTCAACCTACATTTGATATGCATTACGAGGTTATAAATGATCTTAATTCAATCCAGGATAGTTTTAAATATATATTGCCAAATGAGGAAAATAGGTCTTGGGGTTCAAAATTAGACGAGGATTTTTATAATACGGATATGGTTTGGAAATCGCTTAAAGGCTACCGAGAGGTCTCTAAGGGATTTCATCCATTTATTATCGCCATAGTTCATAAACCTCTAAGTTCAAAGCGACTTCAGAATATATTTGGTAGTATTGATAAAAAAGAGAACTTTGCTGTCTTTACTACATATCAATGGGATACTTTATTTGCACCTCCTCCGCTCAGGGTCTATCTGACTTACTATCTTATTAATTATACTATTAGATTTTTATGTCATGATATAGAGGCCCATGAAACCCGCAATTGTTTTTTTGATAAAAAAATCAATAAGAATGATATTAAACTATCTATGATATCAGGAAATATATGTAAATCTTGCCAACAATTATTATTAGATTCAATTGATTCAAATGCATACTATTCTATTTTGAAACTTATAGAATACATGAAAAATAGTGCTTCTAACTCAAGTAAAATGAGCATAACCATCGATAAAAATGTAATCACTCCTCAAGATACTAAGGATTGCAAAATTGGGATATCCTCGAAAAGCATTACCTGGTTACATATTTCTGATTTACACTTCAGCACTAAAGATTCCCATGACTCCAACTTTGTAACGGGTCCATTGCTTAAAGACATTAGTCGATTCATTGAACGGAAAATCATCCCAGATTTTATTATTGTTTCTGGCGATATTGCATCATCAGGCCAAACAAAGGAGTATAAAAAGGCAAGAACATTCTTCCAGGAATTACTTGAGATAACCAATGTAGATCTAAAACACCTCATCCTAGTTCCTGGCAATCATGATGTTGATCGAAATGTAATAAAAACTAGCGATCTTGCAGTCCATGCCAAAAGTATTTATAATACTCGTGAGGCAGTAAATAGATTATTTGAGAAAAACAAAAGAGATCGCAATATAATATTTAAGCGTTTTCATAATTATCGCAAATTTATAGATACTTTCTTCGAATCAGACACACCCTATAGAAGCAAGAATGATTATTATTATGTTAAAGAGATACATATTGCTGATATGTGCATACATATTTTAGGGCTAAATTCAGCTTGGCTAGCAGGTTCCGATGGAGATAGGTGCGAATTAGTTTTGGGAGAAAATCAAGTTAGCAACGCGCTAAATGACTCAAAGAATGCCGATCTTCGTATAGCAGTTATGCATCATCCGTTTGATTGGTTTATGGATTTCGACAGGACAGATGTGGAACCATTATTATCGGATGGATGTGATTATATATTACATGGCCACATGCATCGTACTAACATTAGCCTTAATATAAACCCCGATATTCAAACACGGTTGTTTGGGGCAGGAGCGTGCTACGAGGCACGAGATTTTCCCAATTCATATAACCTTGTTAGGCTAGATCTTGACACAGGATTAGGGACCGCCTATTTGCGCGCATATTCAAATCAGCAAGGTGGATTTTGGACAGAAAATACAATGACTTACCGTAATGCTTCGAATGGTGAATACCAATTTGAATTACCGATTAAGTTTCGAAGATCAGTTCAAAAAACCGATCCAGGGGTTTAGCTGCTCCTTCGAACCATAGCCCGCTTTGCCAACATGTGGAACATCTAAAGCTAAAACGAGAATTCAAGGACCTGCGCTGCCTGGTCAGGAATGGGCTGCGCGAGATGGCAGCCCCGAACTCAAGGCTAGGGGGCCACGCATGGATGCGGTCTTCTATTTGTTGGATGCCATGCGGCTGTTTCGCGGGAGGTCGCTGCAGGAGATTCAGGAGATCACTTTCGAGATCTGTATGCGGGGCAAGTACGGGCTGGATATCAACGACCCACAGGAGAGCCACGTCCTGCGAGCGCTATGGGGGAGGGTCTTCTCGGCGCTGCAGCTCATCTGCATCATGTACGCCGGCTTCAAGAGGATCGAGCCGGGGATGGCTATCGGGGTGGATTTGAGTGAGGAGTGGGGGATGGCGGAGAGGCTGGAGGGAGAGGTGAGCGGGGAATGATTCATCCCTCTCAAGTATGCATGAAGATGGCATAGACCAAATTCAAGCCGCTTGAGCATAGATGCTCTGTCCCGACCCATAGTATGACTCAAAGATATGGTGATAAACAATCTCGCACTTCTGCTGATACAGTTCTTTTGTATAAGCCCTTGGTAGTTGATCTAGGGCATCCTCAATGGATAGCTTGACCAAAGCTTTCGATTGCATGCGCTTGCGCCAATCTAGGACCAGTTTCTCCTCCTTTAGCCGCTTAAGCAGATCTCTAGCTACCCCTTTGACCTTCTGGAGTTCCTTATTATCCAGTTTCATCTCCGGTTTGGTTAGGAGATCGAATATGGCAAGTTCTTCATCTGAGAGACCCTCTTTCATGCCTCTCTTATCTTCATCATTGAGGTCTTTGATGAACTTCATCAGGTTCTCAAAGAAAGCGTCCTTATCGCAAGCCCCGCTATTATATTCATTTATCATTTTCTGAAACTTTTCCAGGTAATCTATTCGTGTGCGGTTGAGATTTATCATTTGGCTTAACCTGGATTCGATGGCGTTCATAAGGCTCTCTGTAACGGTATTCTTCCGGTTTCTCTTGAAAATCCCCTTTAACTTATCGAAGTCTATCTTGCTGATGTCCACAATACGCAAATCATCCTCTGAATCTACGGTGTATCCCTCGGCCTCAATAGATTCGTCGAGAAGGCTTTCTATGGCTCCAATGACCTCAGAGATATCCGGCTTCGGAGTTAAAGAGAGAATCTTTTCTGCGATGACCACAAAAAGAGCACGTTTTGGACTGAACTCATTGGCCCTCACATCCGGTAATATGGCTTTGTAGAGCTTATTCAGGCCAATAGCCAGGGCAAGATATCGCCTCTTGGATTCGTCGGATACCAGCACGGCTTCAACGGCATCATCCAACAGTTTGACCTTTTCAAAGCCCTCTGCCGACTGAATCTTTGAAGGATCTATTCCACGTTCAACGCAAAAGGCGGTGACTTGTTCTATGGCCTGCTTCAACTGCTCTATCTGGGCCTCCTTATCCTTGATGGGAGTATCACCTTCTTTGATTCCGCCGCCCGCATCAGATCCGTAAATGGCCAGAGCCTTTCGGAGGTCCTTGAAGACATCTCCGTAGTCAACGATTAGGCCATTTACCTTCTGGCCAAACACGCGATTGGCCCGAGCTATAGTCTGCATGAGGGTGTGGTTTCTCATGGGTTTGTCCAGGTAGATTGTAGAGCAAGATGGAGCGTCAAAGCCCGTTATCCACATGGAGCAGACAAAGACGAGCCTGAAAGGATCTTTGGCGTCTTTAAACTTCTTATCCAGGTCCTCCTTGACAATGCGCTTTCTGTGAGGTAAGATTTCCAGGCCCTTTTTGTGGAACTCATCAACCTCGTTTTGGGATTGGGAGATGACCACGGCCATATCCGTTTCCTTCATGAACTGGATCTTCTTCTCCAGCTCCTTTTGCCTGGCTCCACCGACCTTTTTGGACTCGGCAAGCAACTCCTCCTGATAAGCCGACCAGTGCTTCTTGACTTTATCGTACATCCTGACGGCAGTTGCTTTGTCTATGGAGACGACCATTCCTTTGCCAAGGAATCCGCGATTGACAAAATGCTTCACGATGTCTTTGGCTACGTCCTCCAGCCTGTCGTCCCTGGTGATCAGATAATAATCCTGGGAGAGCTCGCGTTCGAGCTTCTTCTCCTGGTCCTCATCCAGCTCGGCGTCTTCGATAATCCGGTAGATCTCCTCGTTGAAACGAGGGTTAACGAGTTTCAGAGGAGCTGCCCTGTTTTCGTAGTATAGCGGAACTGTAGACGCATCGTCGATAGCCTGCTTAAAGTTGTAGATGCTGATGTAGTCGCCGAAAACTTGTCTGGTCTTCTCCTCGCCGACCATGAGCGGTGTGCCGGTGAAGCCGATGAAAGCAGCATTAGGAAGAGCATTCCTCATGTTCTGGGCAAAGATATCATATTGGCTTCTGTGGGCTTCATCGGTTATTACGATGATATCCGACCGATCAGAGAGCTTGGGATAGACCTTGCCCCGCTCGATGCGGAATTTCTGGATCAGTGTGAAGATATAACGGTGATCTTCCTGGAGGAGCTGTTTGAGGTGCTCAGCGCTTCCAGCCCTCACGGTCTTCTCGGACTCTGTGACCACTCCGGCATTGGCGAAGTTCTTGTAGATCTGGTCGTCCAGATCATCACGATCGGTGACGATGACGAAGGTGTAGTTGCCGGGGAGCTTTCTTTGCACCTTCTGGGAAAAGAAGATCATGGAGAAGCTCTTGCCCGATCCCTGCGTATGCCAGAAAACGCCCAGGCGGCCCTTGTTATCCGTGATATTCTGGACGGCCTCTATGGCATTGTTCACACCCAGATACTGGTGGTTCTTGGCCAGGATCTTGTTAGTGCCCCCGGCCACCTCGTGAAAAAGGATGAAGTTCTCGACCAGGTCAAGCAGCTTTTGCGGATCGCATGTTCCTCTAATCATGGTTTCCAGGGAGACTATGCCCATCTCCCCTTCGTCATTGATCCTCTTCCATTCCGAGAAATGCTCCCATTCAGAGGTAATACTGCCTATGCGGCTTGCTGAGCCGTTGGAGAGCATAATGAAGGCGTTGTACCAGAAGAGCTGCGGTATTGTGTTCTTATAATCGCGGAGGTTATCCTGGAAGGCGTTTTCCAGGCGTCTGTGAGCAGCCTTAAGCTCGATGAAGAGTAGAGGAATGCCGTTAACAAATCCCACCAAATCGGCACGGCGCTTGTAGAGTTCGCCTGTGACCCAGAGCTGAGATGCCAGGAAGTAATCGTTGTTTTTAGGAGTGCTCCAGTCTATGATCTGCACATTCTCTGTCTTCTCAATGCCGTCTACCTGGTAGGAGACTTTGGCACCATTTTTCAGCAGGCGATAGATCTCCTGGCTGGCCCTGGCCAGACTCATGACGCTTCGATCACGAGTTATGGCTTCTATGGCAAGATCTATAGCCTCCGCGGGTAGATTTTGATTGAGACGTTGCAACGCCGTGCGGAGTTTTGGGACGAGGACGACTTCTGCCGAGTTTTCCCGGCCAAGGGTGCTACCTTGGCCGAACCGCTCATAAAAGCAGTTGGCAGTCTGCCAGCCCATGGCAGAGAAGAGCTCGATGGCTGGCTGCTCGATTATGCTGTCTTCGGAATAATCGCTGTACTCACTGCTCGTTCTTCTCTCCTCCCTGAACTATTGCCGATAAGCTGCCGATGTATTGCCGATATTTTGCCGATAAACTGTAGGACCTGGCGCGGCGGGATGGATTTGTTACCTCCAGCCATCTGTCTTCCACCCAATCCTTTAGAAGGTTTCTGGCCATGCGCTCGGACAGGCCCAGTTCGGAGGCCACCTGGGGAGCGGTGATGGTATCTTTTCCGGCAAAGAGGCCGAGCACCACCCTTGCCCGATGATCGAGGCGGCGCAGGTCTTCCGGCTCTTCCTCTAAGCCCTCTACAGCGCACTTTTGGGCGCTGAGCCGGACTGCCTCAAAGACCGCGGCCAGGGTGGATATGAAGTATTCCAGCCAGGGCGTCAGATCGGCCTCGCTTCTGCCGAAGTAGTAGTTGTGATGCGGGTGGACGGTCAAGGCCCGGTAGTAGCCCTGCAGATCTTTCGCGTGATGCTCCTCCAGGGAGAAGAAGCCGTTCAGGCCGTAGCCGCCTTTGTGCAGGATGAATGTAGCAAGAAGGCGAGCTGTGCGGCCGTTGCCATCGTAGTAGGGGTGGATGGTAACAAACTGGTAGTGGACCAGGGCGGCGATGATTGGAACCGGCAGGCCGGATCGTTCCGCCTCTGATGCCCAGGCCACCAGAGAGGCCATGAGGGCCGGGATGTCCTTCGCCTCCGGTGGCAGGTAGATCAAAGCGCCTGTTGAGCTGTTCTTGATAGCATTCTGGCCTTCCCGGTAGGGCGTGGGCCTGGCTCTGGGGCCTACCTCAACCAGGGCATGCAGCCTTTTGATTAGCTCCTCGGTGAGCGGCTTTTTCTTTAGAGCCCACTCCTCAACGCGCAGGAGGGCGTTCCAATAGTTGCGCACCTCGGAGACGTCCCGCTCTCGACCGGCGATTTGCAGCTTTGCGTCGGCCATTACCGCCTTTGCCTGGGACATGGTGAGGCGGTTTCCTTCAATGTAGGTGGAGTAGTGAACCGCCCGCACCCGAGCATGCGCCCGAAGCTCTGCCTCAGCAGCGGGCGAGAGAGGTGTATGGTCCACTAAGGCGCGGGCTGCCTCGATCTGCATCAGGCCGCGGGCGATGGCGGGGGTGAGGGTGAAACGGGGGGACCAGGCTAGAGTGGCCATTTATTTCTTTCCTAATATGTTATTGCTTTCTTGCATTTAGGATTTCAGGAATAAGCTTCAGAACAGGATAATGAAATTCTCCAGATTCAACAAGCTTTCGCACTTTAAGACGGATTACATCTGCTAATGGCAAACATTGTTCAAAGATCATATAGAGATCCTGTCCATCAAATCCAATTATCGATGTTGGCTGAAGTCTTTGAAAGGCGTATACACCCTCAGGAGAGAAATTGCCACATGTTATGAAAATGCCGCGACCAATTCTCGAATGTCCTGATGCACGGCCATGCAGAGCTAGTAGATCCTTTTCTAGAACTGGATTTGTCTGCCATTTTGCCTCAATTAGATAAAATTGGTGCTCGAATTCAATACTGCCGTCTATTTGTTCTCCTGTATTTCTGAAAGATGGTCGTGGATTGAATCCATAGATCTCAAATAGGTCATGGAGTAATTTCTCGAACTCATATCCTCTCTCCTGTGGTTTCAGTTTTTCCATCTGCAAGAAGCGCTGCTTAATAATCTGGATTTTTTCAAGAGAGACTTTGCTTGAAGCCGGCTCATCTTTTCTCGTTACGGGTGGTTCCGGCTTTGCCTTAGGCAAACTGGTAATAAAATTTGAATCAATGAGTTCAGGAATTTTGAATCCAACTCCCACAACCAATTGATTCAGATGATTCATCTCTTCTTGAGTTATCGGGATGCCTTTTTTATTTCGATATTTTAGGCCCTCCTTAGTGATGCAGACCATTAATGGGCAAAACCTGTCTCTTCTGGTTCTGAGAGTGGCCTCAAGCAACGTTTGTATTGCAGGGAGTTTGCTGCCGCCTGGCCAAAGATTTCCAATTCCAACATCTTGGGCAACAGTGCCAAAATCAACTTTGGGTTTTGAGAAAGGATGAGCACTTGCTGGAAGAAATGAGCGGAGAGCCTCTGCTAATTCAGTTATGGCCTGTATATCCTTTAGATTTAGTTCTGGCATTAAGACATCACCGTTCTTGTTATTTTATTGTCTATCGCAGTAATGCAACCAGTTTTGACGCATGTGCTCTCTCAAGCCAGGTTTAGGATTGTATAACGGATAAAGCGATATGAAATTCTTCTCCGCTTCTTCTAACGAATCCTTGGGCAGCACATCTGTTCTTGAAGCTAAATAGATCAATGCAATCGATGGCGATCTGGATTCTCCCTGATTACAATGGACCAGGACTTTCTTGCCATTTGAGAGGGATGCGTCTATGAAATCCAGGGCCTGATCGATCATCTCTTTGGCAAAAAAAGAAGGATCGTTAGCATCTACTATGTTAAGGATCAATCTATCGCCTCTGCGAGCAACTAGATATTCAGGGTGATCCTTGGGAGCTCCTCGGGATTTGTAGCCTAGTGCCTGTCTATGATAAGGATCTTTACATGCATGGACTACGGCCCATCCATTTTGTCTTGATACATTGAACTCGTAGTCCCTTTCATCTCCTACAAAGAGATTATCATCTACCTCTATCATTTTCGAACTCCTATTTAATATTATTCTCCTGTATATTTACTTCACCAGATATTAGCTTGGGCAGCAAGAGGTCGCGAGTGCATCGAAGATTCTTGATTCGGAAAATCATGTTTTGTATCTGATCTACAGAGTCCCGAACAAGGCGATCAAACATTTGGAACAATGGTGTGGGTGGAATCAACACAGGATACTTCTTGAGCACACCCCAATCTGCTCTTGGCATCTTTGTTCCCTTTGATGTTTGTGTTGCATGCTTAACGAATTCTTCGCTAGACACGCATGCCAGCACGATAGAGAAATATTCATTCATTTCCGAAGCTAATACAATTGTATCTGAGGAGCAAACACCATCCACCGGAGCGATGCCAACTTTATGAAAGTAGGGCCTGATTTTGCCAAAAAGAATATCCCCCCTTTTGAACGCGAGTTTTGTACTTTTTATGTCTTTTGCAATTCCCCATTCAGAAAGAGCAATAGATTTTCTTGGAAGGTGCTCCAATCCAAAATATGGAGTTTCAGGATCTATCTCATCAGGAATTACGCCTCGACGTATCTCTTGAGCAATATCGCCTAACTTTTTTGCCTCCCATCCCTCCGGTATCTTCCCCAGCGCCGAGTCCACCATCTGCACCTTCTCGTGCCCAGGAAACCGGAAGTGCACGAACCACTCGCGGTAGAGAGCCTGGGCCATCTCCTCCAGGATCTTGATGCGTCGGGTGTTGTTCTCGATCAGGTCATCGTAGGCGGAGAGGATAGAGGAGATCTTGCGCTGGATGGGGAGGGGCGGCAGCTCTGGCAGATCCAGATTCCTGATGTCACTCATGTTGAGATGATGAACGGTAGCGCCGTTTGCATGAGATAATATTTTTCCTTGAATTTCATCACCCAATAGCAAATATAAGAGGTAGTTGAGATCAACCATTTCTTTATTTGCTCGTACCAAGACCGTTCTTTGACCAAGACAAACTTTTAAATTTTCTGGTATTATCGCGACATTTCCAATTGGAGCTTCACGAGCTAAGATCAGGTCTCCCGTTCTTGGGACCTCTCTTCGCGTCCAGGCTTTATAGGTCTCCTCAGAAACACGATTAACATTATCGAGTATTAATCTACCTCTCCCAATATTTGGAGTTCTTATTGATGGATAGCCCGTTTGTTGAGTAGGAGCTGTTTTATGCTCACAGTCAATTATTACCTCACAAATATCCTTTAATTTTTTAATCATATTGATAGCTCTAATAGATTTGCCACATTCTCGCTTATTTTCTCCTCCAGCTCCCTTGTCTCCGCGTTTAGCAGCTCCAGCTCCTCGTTCAGCTCTGTGAGCCTCTCCGCAAAATCGAAATCATCCACCGCCCGCTCTGCCACGCCCACATAGCGCTCTGGATTCAGGCTCCAGCCCTGCGCCTCGATTTCCGATCTGCCGGCCACCTTGCACAGCCCCGCCACATCGGCTTACGTTCCCGCCTGAAACCTCTCGCTCATCTGGTTGCCGTTCGTCGTCTCGGGTTCATGATGCAGCATTTTTGCCGATTCAATTGCATGCACGCTCTCTGTTGCTCTTCAAGCCCTTATATTTTATATTTTATTAATATTAGGTATAATCGATCTCATTGAATATGCGCATGTGATGAGATGTTGCATCTATCAGCCATTCACGCACGAGCGATTCTCCTTTATAGGCGCTTATGACCCAGATAAACCTCGGCATCGATTCTTTCAGCTTCGAGACTTTGTCTCTGAAGGGCAATCTCAAAAGCATCTTCTTATAATCTTGGACGGTAGTTAAATAAAGGTCAAAGTTCAGTCCAGGATTGCCTTTTCTCAATTTTTGGCAATAACTATAAATTATATCAAATGTTATTCTGATCTTCGGATAGATCGGAATGAGCAGCTTATCCAATGTGACCTCTGAATAGCCCTCTCTCGTCACCCACTCGTTCTCCCATTTCAGGAACCTTCCCGTCGGAGAGGCATCTTTCACTCTGCAATAGGGTCCTATTTGATCATCATGAACATAGAGCTTAGTAACCAGACCATTTTCGTTTTGGCGGTAACCGCAAATCACCACAGCATGATGCTCATGGTCCTCAATGAGGTCATGATCCTTTTTTATCAAGGAAATCGAGGCAACAATTGGAATGCCTGTCCTGGAAATCGCTTTAACTGCATCCGGGACCACGTCCTTAAGATATTCTTCAATCAAGTTCTTTTTATTCTCGGAATAATTATCATCATTGAGGGTCTTTACAAGATAGTCTATATTCACTGTGTCATAATCAAGCCCAATACCCTTGAAGAAATTTACCATTTGCTTTATCGTTAATCCAGTAGACGGAAAATTCCTTCCGCTTTCGATGAACTCAGTTGCTCTGCTTGTTATCTCTATGGGCGAGAATTCTTGAGTGCCGAATAGCTCATTTATCTTGCTGTTTGCCATCCACAAAGATACTGTAGCGCAGGCAGCAACAGCGCTGTCCTGAACCTGAAATGGCAAAGCATCTACGTTTAGTGGTATGCCATACAGATTCGCACTATTCTTTCTAACTATGCATTCCCTTGTATCAAAACTATCAGTAACTGGTTTAGAAGGTGGTTTCAAAAGCGTTCGGCCAATCAGCGGCTGTCCTATGCTATATTCAACAGGCTTAATAACGACATAACCCAGGTATGATTTTTTTAGATCATTGATTAAATCATATTGAGGTTTTGCATCTTGAATATTATTTTGAAATAAAGAGATACTCTGCTCGAAATCCTCTTGAGAAAAGGAATTAGAAAAGAAATGAATTCTTTTGGTGAATCTTTCGATCTTCTCAAAAGAACGTGCAAAAAAACCTGAATAATCAATCAAATAATCTTTGTCAACATATTCATTCTCTATTATACCAGTTTTCGCGATCAAAGTGTCTATTAAATAATCCAGTATATATTGCGCTTGCGGAGAATAGCCCATGTGGTCTCCCATATCATCTAAGGAGACCACGTAATCATTATTTTCCATGTCAAAACTTAACAGGTAAACTGTGTCTCCAAATCTTCCGCAGAGAGATACCCGCTTACACGAGCGAATTTATCAACATCCTTGCGGACATTCGGATCGTTGCACAGCCTCTTGAAGTCCCCAAAAACAGCATCGAGATCTCTCTTAAGCTCGGCAGCATCAACATCGCGGGGGACTCCAACTTTGCGCATTTCAGTATACTCCTAAAACTTTTTACACATGACGTTTATATTAGTTGTCTATCCAGCAAGTTATATATAGTGTTGTTGGTCTTGATAAATATTAATACTTTATTATAATATGGTTTTACATATATATTTTGATCAAGCATTATTGATGCGAGTTTTAGACAAGCTAAATCTTGGCATCTAGAAGCTTCGCCACGTTCTCTCCGATCCTCTCCTCTAGCTCCCTCGCCTCAGCGTTCAGCCTTTCCAGCTCCTCGTTCAGCTCTATTAGCCTCTCCGCAAAATCAAAATCATCTGCCGCCCTCTCGGTCACGCCCACATACCGCCCAGGATTAAGGCTCCAACCCTGCACCTCAATCTCCTTCAAGGTGGCAACTTTGCACAGCCCCGCCACATCCACGTACTTTCCGTCAGGGAATTTCTCGCTCATCTGGCTGCGATTCGTTGTCTCCGGCTCCCTGCCCCGGTAGAGCCGCACGATGTTAGCTTATGAACTCTATCTGCGCAGGCACAAACTCCCGGTGGGCCCGGTCCACCTGGGTAAAGGTCTGCCTGGCATCGATGAAGAGCACCCTGTTCTTTCTCTCAGCAGGCTTGCCCCTGTCCAAAAACCAGAGGGTACAGGGCAGGGTCACGGTGTAGAAGAAGTTAGGGCTTATGGCAATCATCACATCCACAGCTCCAGCCTCGATTAGCTTCTTCCTTATCTCCAGCTCTGAGCCGCGAGCATCGCTGGCAGAATTGGCCATCACAAAGCCTGTGCGCCCCTGCTCATTCAGCGCAGCGTGGAAGATCTGAATCCAAAGATAGTTGGCATTATCAGCTTTGGGCATTCCCAGGCTGAAGCGAGGATCGTCCTTTATCCGCTCCTTGTCCACCTTATCAACATTAAAAGGGGGATTGGCCATCACGAAATCGAACTTATTCAGACCTTTGTGGATATCCTCGTAGTAGGAGTTGCCCTCCCTGATATCCCCTGACAGGCCGTGTACTGCCAGGTTCATTTTGCAGAGCCTGACCGTCTCAGCGATCTTATCCTGGCCGTAGATGGCGATATCGCTACTTGGATTTTTCTTGTGGTTCTGGACAAACTTGGCGCTTTGGACAAACATGCCACCGGAGCCGCAAGCTGGATCGAAAATGCGGCCATAGTAGGGCTCAATGACCTCCACTATGAGCCTAACAAGCGATGTGGGGGTGAAGAACTCGCCGCCCTTCTGGCCTTCGCTCATGGCGAACTTGCCCAGGAAGTACTCGTAGATCCTGCCGAAGGCGTCTCCCTGGAAGAGCGATTCTCCATCCAGAGTGGTCTGGTCGATATTAAAGGTCTTGAGCAGGGTTCGTAGCGTGCTGTTATCAAGCTTGGTGTAGGCTCCCACCGGAAGAACGCCCCTGAGTTCCTCGTTCTCGGACTCAATGGCCTTCATGGCCTCGTTGACGGCATTGCCGATATCCGTTCCCTCGGGAAGTCTGATGAGGTTTGAGAATCGAGCACTTTCGGGCAGATAGAGAACTCCTTGGGCCTGGTAATGCAATTTTCCAATTGGCCTGCGCTCGCTGCCTTTTCCCCTGAGGTCTTGCTCTGCCTGGCGGAACTTGAAATCTGCATACTTGAGAAAGATCAGGCCGAGCACGGGTAAAGAGTACTCGGAGGCTTTTAGCTTGGAGTTGGCTCGAAGTTCATCAGCTGCACCCCAAAGGCGTTTCTCGATATCGTTGTGGTTTCCCGGCACTTAAGCTTCCATCCTTGGCATTATTTGGCTTGTCTTTGTGTTGTCTTTACCTAATTGGCCTACAATTTATACTGCTTGCCCTCTTTTACTTTCAGCCCAGCTCCTCTGCTTCCCCCGCCTCGTCCTCTACAACGCCTCTTGGTAGCTCATCTTCATGCAGCCACCAGGTGCACGTTGCGCGTCTTACCCTTCTTGCCCTCCTTAACCTTGAAGGCGCCCCCGCTTCGCGCAGCCTCTCAGTCCCGCGGTGAATTATGTTCGGCTACTGCCCAGGTTGTGATGACGTGCTGGCCGACATAGGCCCAGGCGAGGGGTCTGCCTGGACAGCCTCCTTGCTGAAGTGCGGGCCGAGCCCCAGGAGAAGAGAAAGCTCAAAAAACTGCAACATAGGCGAGGGAATGATGGATGAAACGGCTCCGGCGCACCCACGCAGCAGGCAACAAAGAGGTTTATACCGATAATGAGCCCCTTCCAAGACCCTTTTAAACACCAAATCCCAAGATTATCAGCATTAGCATGTCGGGCCTTTTTCAAAGCTTCCTCCTAAGTGTAGGCTGCATCGGCTTCTGTAACTCGTCCGAAGCCCTTAAGAGCATCGCCTTTGTTGATCCAAGTATCTGTATTGAGATCTATGGATATTTTTGAGATAATTCTGCCAGCGACGGTATCAAAGCACTCTATCGCTCCATCAAATCAATTGTACTAGATTTAAATACTAGATCAAACCATGACTAAATAGATATTTGAGGTAGGGTGAATGACTGCTGACGTACCACTTGCATCAAAGGTAGAGTTGCTCGTATTTCTGTTAGATGGCTCTGGAAGTATGTGTATCGAAGAGTATGGTGGCAAAGATACTTTTGATGGAAGGACAAAGGGAGAACACCTACAAGAATTAGTTAGAGGATCTCTTACCAAACTAATTGAGACCAAAAAAAATTTCGTTTTTAGAATATCCTTCATTTATTTTGCTGGTCAAGCAACGACCTTTGAAACTCAAGAAAATGGAACGAAGATCAAATGGTTCAAGTCGAAAGAAGCCTTGGATTTCCTTAAAAATCCATGTGATGTTGCACAAGGCGACGGAACTTCTATAACGCGTGCATTTGAATCCGCAAAAATTTTGCTGGATGAATTCTATGAAGCCAAAGCTAAAAACATATTACCTGAAGAGACACCTGTCACCATTTTCCTATTTAGTGATGGACAAGAAACTATGACATCTAGAGATGATTGTATCAAGCAAATCAATAATATCTTAACTCATCCTCTTGGCCCCAGTCTCGCTACTATATCTTTTGGAAACCAAGCAGATATCGATTTGCTAAGGGAAGTAGCAAGTGAGGCCCAAGAAAAACATGAACTTGCTATTTATTTAGACCCTAAATTGAGTAAATATATGGAAAATGAACAAGGAGAAGTTAAAAAGTTATTCTTACGTGGGACTGATAAGAATATACTTACAGAAGACCTTTACACGATAGTTAGGCGTTTTGTAGATACCCTTTCACAAAGCACGCCCAAAAGAGCATAAGATATTGCCTCGAAAGTATGTGTTTAGATCACTTTAATCCTCATTATCAAACCCCTTCAGGAGGATTTACCTAATTTCATTCGCGATACTAACTAACTAAGTTACCTTGAATAGATCGGTGGTATTCGGAAGATGAGAGAAATTGAATTGAACCTAAACGATGGCTCAAGTTTTAAAGTAAATCTAGATAAGGACATCATGGGTTCTAGTGGGAAGGGGCTTGGAGTGGGAGGAACAGCAACCCTATATAAAACCAGAATAAATGGGCAAATCGCCGTTTTGAAACCTTAACTCCCATCGAGTGGGGAATACAAAATATTAATATCAATCCCCTTGCATCGTCTTTAAACAATAAAATTATATAGATATAGTTTCCCTACTTAGGGGTATGGAACAATGGGCAAGGGATT
>Ga0247842_10004796_pt1 | contig 16550 bp, 15 predicted proteins | sample LaCruzMarch2015__3_FD_192411 | JGI IMG/M metagenome (GOLD analysis project Ga0247842, IMG submission 192411) | Freshwater microbial communities from meromictic Lake La Cruz, Castile-La Mancha, Spain - LaCruzMarch2015_19m | ecosystem: Environmental > Aquatic > Freshwater > Lake | place: Spain...
CCGGACGTTTCTGACAGGTTTTAGTGTAGCCTGGGGTATCTTCATGCTCATCATTCTGCTTGGTTCAGGGTCAGGCCTTGAAAATGGGGTTAAGGAACAATTCAAAGGCGGGGCAACCAACGGGGTTTGGATCAGCAGTGGTCAGACAAGTCTTAAATATAAGGGATTAAAAACGGGCAGGCAGATCAAATTCACCAACGAAGATTATAAATCCATTAAATCATCTGTGGAGGGTTATGACCGTATCTCAGCCAGGTTATTTTTGGGTAACAAAATCATTTCCTATAAGAATGAGTATGGATCCTTCTTTTTATCACCCTGTCATCCCGACTATGGGTTTATTAAGGAGATTGACATTATCCAGGGGCGGTTTCTCAACGTAATCGACATTAAGGAGTTCAGAAAAGTAGCTGTGATTGGTGAGAAGGTAAAATCATCCTTGTTCAAGGGCGCCGATACAACAGCCCTGGGGAAGTATGTAAAGGTAAACGGTGTTCTTTTTCAGATAGTGGGTGTTTTCAGAGACTATAGCAGGAACGACAATGAACAGAAGCGTGTTTACATTCCGATTTCCACCGCGCAGCGTGTTTTCCAGGGCGAGAACGTAATCAACCAGATCTCGTTTACCACGGGAGATGCATCGGCACAGGAGGCAGATTTGATGATACAAAAATCAAAAGCAGTACTTGCCAAAATGCACACCTTCGATATCGACGATAACCGCGCTATCAATGTCTGGAATAAAAACGAGGAGGTCCGGAAATTCAAGGCCCTGTTTGCCGGGATACGAATGTTTATCTGGATTATCGGGATCGGAACCATCATTGCCGGTATTGTGGGCGTGAGCAACATTATGATGATCGTTGTAAAAGAGAGGACGAAGGAAATCGGCATTCGCAAATCGATTGGCGCCACACCATGGTCAATTGTTGCACTGATCATGCAGGAGGCGATCGTGATTACTTCATTTGCCGGTTATATCGGACTTGTACTGGGTGTTGGCCTTCTCGAATTGATTTCGAAAAAAATGCCGCCTTCCGAATTTTTCAGAAACCCCGAAGCAGACTTTTCCGTTGCGTTGATGGCGACCGCCTTGCTGATCCTTGCCGGCGCCACTGCAGGCTTTTTTCCTGCCATGAAAGCGGCAAAGGTCAAACCGGTGGAAGCGCTCCGTGATGAATAAAACTTATTAAGATGTTCGATTTAGACCGTTGGCAGGAAATTTATCATGTACTGAGAAAAAACAAACTCCGGACGTTTCTTACGGCCTTTGGGGTTTTTTGGGGCATTTTCATGCTGGTGATCATGCTGGGTTCGGGCAATGGACTTGAGCGTGGTGTTACCCAGAACTTCGGCGATATGGCAACCAACAGTGTGTTCATATGGACCCAGCAAACCACGATCCCTTACAAAGGATTCCCCAGAGGAAGAAATTATGATTTCACCAACGAAGATGTGATTGCCATTCGCAATTCAATTCCGGAGATCAAATACCTGGCTCCCCGAATCCAGGCGGGTGGGTTCATGCAGACCAACAATGTTATCCGTGGCCTGAAATCAGGGGTGTTTAATATAATGGGTGATTACCCGGCCTTCAACAAGATAGATCCACTGAATTTCAAACAAGGAAGGTTTATCAATGATTTGGACATAAAGGAAAAAAGAAAGGTAGCCGTTGTCGGAACCCGTGTGGTTGATATCCTGTTCACCAAAGATGAGAACCCGATGAATCAGTATATCCAGATCCAGGGAGTTTATTTTAAAATTATTGGTGTATTTGCATCCAAGCGAACCGGCGAACAAGCCGACCAGGAAAATCAAAATATTTATCTCCCGTTCACAACATTACAGCAAACCTATAATTATGGCAATGCTGTTGGTTTTTTTTCGATAACCTCCCGTGACGATATTCCGGTTTCGGTTGTCGAGGAAAAGGCCATCCGAGTGCTGAAAAAACGGCACTCAATTGCCCCGGCTGACGAATCGGCCGTTGGCCATTTTAACCTTAAAAAGGAGTTTGATCAGATGCAGGGATTGTTCTTCGGCATACGATTTCTGGTGTGGATTGTCGGGACCGGAACCTTGATGGCAGGTGTCATTGGCGTGAGCAACATCATGCTTGTTGTCGTTAAAGAACGAACCAAGGAGATTGGCATTCAGCGGGCTCTTGGAGCAACCCCGTGGAATGTGATCAGCCAGATCATTACTGAATCGGTGGTGCTGACAACCTTTGCCGGATATTTTGGACTAGTGATCGGGGTGGGTTTGCTCGAACTGATCAATTTCCTGCTTGGATCGTCGGGCGCCAATACCGAAATGTTTGTCCATCCGGGAATTGATTTTTCGGTTGCTGTTACAGCCCTTGGCATCCTGGTGGTTTGCGGGGCGCTGGCCGGGTTGATTCCTGCGCGCCGGGCCGTATCGGTAAAACCAATTGATGCCTTGCGATATGAATAAAGGATCCACTGTTGGAATAACAAAATATGAGTCTGCTCCGAAAAGGCAATTTAACGGAAAACCGGACACTGAGCGAAGTCGAAGTGTCCTTATTATCAGGTGTTTGCATTCTTCGATTCCGCTCAGAAACCAATTGATCGGACTTATCGGAACAGGTATAGTTATTAACACATAAAATGTTCAAAGTACCAATGTTCATGCAAACCTTACAAGTTAATTCTGGGATGTTCCATATGACTGCTGAAATCAAAATTATTAACAGATTAATATCCAATGACACAATATTCATGCAAACCCTGGATGCTAATCATGGAAACATCTATGACATTAAAAAAAATCATTAACCTATGAAAAAAATTCTCAAGATCTCGGCGTTGGTTATAATTCTCGCCATATTCGTGATAACTATTGTTTACCTTTACCAGAAATCGAAGGAAAAGCCGGTGGTATATCAGACCGAAAAGCCCTTTATGACGAATATCATCAAAAAAACAGTCGCAACAGGATCTGTAATTCCCCGGAAGGAGATAGAAATCAAGCCCCAGGTTTCGGGAATTGTAGAGGAGATTTTCGTCCAGGCAGGCAAGACCGTGAGGCAGGGTGATGTAATTGCCCGCGTCAGGATAATTCCCGATCTGATCAACCTGAACAACGCCGAGGCGAGACTTGAACGTGCAAAAATCGCCTTTGATGATGCGAAGCTCAATGCCGACCGACAAGAAAAGCTTTACAACCAAGGCGTTATCTCTGCTGTCGAAAATCAGCAGGTGCAGGTTGTATATAAAAATGCCCGGCAGGAGGTAGATGCAGCTGAAGCAAACCTGGAACTCATCCGTGAAGGGGTGAATAAGAAATCGGGCAAGGCAACCAACACGCTGATCCGTTCCACAATTGAGGGTATGTTGCTGGATATTCCGATAAAGGTAGGTAACAGTGTTATTGAAACGAACAACTTTAATGCAGGAACCACCATTGCTACAGTTGCAGATGTAGGAGATATGATATTCCAGGGAAAGGTTGATGAAACCGAAGTTGGCAAGATCAAGCCGGGCATGGACCTCATGCTTACCATCGGGGCAATCGAAAACGATACCTTTCTTGCCATCCTTAAATATATCTCTCCCAAGGGGGTCCTGGAAAACGGCGCTGTTCAATTTGAAATAAAAGCTGATGTAAAATTAAAAAACGACCAGTTTATTCGTGCAGGATATAGTGCAAATGCCGACATCGTTCTTGATCATAAAAATAACACCCTTGCCATAAAAGAGGCATTGCTCTTATTCCAGGGTGATTCAGCCTATGTGGAGATCGAGACATCTCCTCAAAAATTTGAAAAAAGATTTATAAAAACCGGGCTTTCCGACGGAATCAACATCCAGGTTTTATCTGGTTTGACAGCCAATGATAAAATAAAGGTTCAACAAATCAATGCAGGAAGTGCTATTAAATAGGCTATGTAAATTTACCGGAAAACCGAACCGGTTTACCGATTATTTTACCCATGAAAAATAGCTGACCTGGGTTTTTCAATCGCCGAAATCCATTCGTCCGTTAATAAGATCAGGTTGCAGAATAGATTTGTTTTCAGTGTGTTGATGGAGTTAAATTTGTTCTCAGATCAACCAGTTAACCCACAAAAAATAAACACAATGAAAGCAATTAAATTAATCCCAAATCTTTTTCTTATCCTCATGGTGATTTGTCTTTCGGGCATGTCAGCCTATGCCGTCGAACCTTCAGTACCACCCGCACAACATCTTCAACAAGTTATTAAGGATGGACTAAAATATCCGGAACATGCAGTGAGGTCGTGTTGTACCGGAAGCGTGGATGTCATTTTCTCTGTTGATGAAAATGGAAAAATCATCATTGAAAAAACATCTGCGGATAATGCCAATATTGAAAAAATTGTCAAGGAACAACTTGCTGCGATTTGCTGCAAGGGAGTAAAAATTGCAACCTATGAACACTACAGCATCACGATCACCTTCAAACTCATAGGCTGATAACGTTGATTGATATGGATTGATATGGTAAAAAGAGGACCCTGACAGGGTGTACCACCCTGTCAGGGTCCTCTTTTTACAGAAAAGCCTGTTAAGGAGCCAGCCGCTCAATAATCCAGCGATGATGGTGCATCCTGTACCTTATGCGGTCGTGCAAACGGTGAGCCCTCCCCTGCCAGAATTCAACCACCATGGGTTTTAAACAATAGCCGCCCCAGTTATCAGGGCAAACCGGTGGCAGCCCCTGCAAATCAAGGATAAATCCTTCACGCATGGAGTCCAGGAATGCCCGGTCGGGAATGACTGAACTTTGCGGGGATATGCATGTGCTCACGCGACTATCTAGCGGACGGCTGTTAAAATATGCTAAAGTTGCCTTCCTGCTTATCTTTGTCACTGTCCCTTCAACCCGTACCTGCCTTTCGGGCAAATGCCAGTGAAATGTAAGTGCCGCTTTTGGATTTGACAATAACTGAATACCCTTTTTGCTCTCATACCCTGTAAAAAAAACGAATCCTTTGTTTTCAATTCCCTTTAACAATACAACTCTGGCTGACACATTTCCTTCACGATCGGCTGTCGATAAAACCATGGCATTCGGCTCTTCAATTCCGGATTGAACCGCTTCATTAAACCAAATTTCGAACTGAAGCAGCGGATCAGGTTTAATAAGTGTTTCATCCAGCAAAGAGGCGTGATATTCTTTTCTCAGATCAGAAATTCGTTTTGTCATTTTTTCGATCCTTTTACAGGTAACCCTGCAATAAAATTATTTATTTCTTTATCTTTACGAAAATTTTAAGCAAATCGATATGTCAAACAAAGTTACAAAAGCTGAATTGGCGGAGTTTAAAAAAAACAAAGAATCGGTTAAAGAATTTTCCAATGGGGAAGTTACGGTTTTTTGGCAGCCCGAATTGTGCATTCACTCTGCAAATTGCCTGATTGGGTTACCCGCTGTTTTCAATTCAAAGAAAAAGCCCTGGATTAATGTTCATGCATCGAACAGCAAAGAGATCATGAGGATTGTCGACACCTGCCCTTCGCGTGCTCTTGTCCATTTGAAGAGTTCAAAATTTGTGACTTCCAAGCCCCGTGCAACTGTTAAAAAGAAGGCGAAATTCGCAAGGGTTCAGATATTGAAGAATGGCCCTGCATTGATAACCGGAAACTTCATTGTCAGGGATACAAAGAAAAAGAAAATCAAAATTGAGAACGAAGTGGCAGCCATTTGCCGGTGTGGCGGGAGCAAGAAAAAGCCTTTCTGCGATGGAAGCCATCAGACAATTGGATTTAAAGATTAAGAACACCTGAAATCGCAGGCAATTTCTAACGAGACTTATATAACACCTCATTATATGATTATTGGTATTTTAAAAGAGGAGGGAACAGAAAACCGTGTCTCCCTGCTCCCTGAGTCAGTAGCCACCCTGACGAAAATGATGGTCACCGTTTACGTTGAACAGGAGGCGGGGTTGAAGGCATTTGCTTCGGATGCTGATTACGAGGCTGCCGGGGCAAAAATTGCCCTCAAAGGTGAAGTGATGGCGCAGTCGGAGATGCTGATCAAGATCAATCCGCCTTCGGAGGTTGAATTGGCTCAGATGAAAGCAAAGACAGTCTTCCTGGCTGTTCTGAATCCTTTTTTCAACAAAGAACTGGTACATAAGCTGGCAGTTAATGATATTACAAGTTTCAGTCTGGATGTAATTCCCCGCACCAGCCGGGCCCAATCGATGGATATTCTGTCGTCAATGGCAACTGTTTCCGGTTACAAGGCAGTACTTACTGCTGCCAATTCCCTTCCCAAGTTTTTTCCCATGTTCATGACTGCTGCAGGGACCATCACACCCGCAAAGGTGCTTATTCTTGGCGCAGGTGTTGCAGGCCTCCAGGCTATTGCGACTTCGCGTAAACTCGGCGCTGTAGTTGAGGTTTTCGATGTACGGGCTGCCGTAAAAGAGGAGGTTGTTGGTTTAGGAGGGAAATTTGTTGAGGTGGAGGGCGCAGTTGATGACAAATCAGCCGGGGGTTATGCAGTGGAACAAACGGATGATTTCAAGAAAAAACAGGCCGCTGCTGTTCATGATCATGCCATTAAATCGGATGTTGTGATCTGTACGGCACAAATTCCCGGGAAAAAGGCGCCTCTTTTACTGAAAAAAGCAACTGTTGAAGCAATGAAACCTGGGTCGGTTATCATCGATCTTGCTGCATCGACTGGTGGCAACTGTGAAATGACTCGAAACGATGAAACTTTCGTTTATCATGGGATTAAAATCATCGGGAATTCATCATTTCCGGTCGACATGCCAACGGATGCCAGCAAAATGTTCGGCAAGAATGTAATCAACTTTTTAAAACTGATGATAAACCCCAAGGGTGAATTTAAGCTCAATTGGGATGATGATATTGTAAAAGGCACCTGTGTCACACACAACCAGCAAATTGTTCATGAACGCCTAAAGGCAGTGATTAATCAATAAAAATCAGGACTATGACTGAGATATTACAATTTTTCCTGGAATACCGGGAAGCGATCTTCATCATTATTTTATCAATTTTCCTTGGAATTGAGGTTATTTCGCATGTTCCCTCCGTCTTACACACTCCGTTGATGTCGGGAGCCAATGCCATTCATGGTGTTGTGATCATCGGCGCCATAATTGTTATGGGACATGCCGGCAACCTGTTATCCATGATCCTTGGCTTTGTTGCAGTGGTGCTTGGCACCCTGAATGTGGTTGGCGGATTTGTGGTAACCGATCGCATGCTTGAGATGTTCAAGAAAAAGAAGAAACAGCAATAAGTTGAAACTATGGAAACCATCGTAACCCTGACTAAAAATTTTGAGTTTTCCGAATATATTTCGATCCTTGAAATTTCATATATCCTCGCTTCTGTCCTTTTTATACTGGGACTAAAAAAGTTGAGTCATCCCGATACAGCCCGCAGCGGCAATCTGTGGGCAGCAGCAGGTATGGGGCTGGCCATTTTATTTACCATCCTCTTCCATAAAACCAGGATGGAAGATGGCACCTATGCCGGAATACACAACATAGGTTGGATTGCAGGGGCGCTGATCATCGGCTCTGTTGTCGGCTGGCTGGCTGCAAAAAAGGTAAAGATGACCGCCATGCCCCAGATGGTTTCTCTTTTCAATGGTATGGGTGGCGCTTGTGCAGCGCTCATTTCCCTGATGGAATTTCCGAATATGCAAACTGAACTTGCCGACCAGCATATTACGACAATGCTTAACGGTGAAGCGCTGGCAATTTTACTTGGATTGATGATCGGTGGTGTTTCATTTGCCGGCAGTATGATCGCATTTGGGAAGCTTGATGAGCGAATTGGCGATATTAAAAGTCCGGTTTTGCGATATATTAACCTCTCCTTCCTGGTTATTCTTTTTGCCTTTGTAATTTTCGTTATGTTCAAGACACCGGTTGCCGGCGAAAACTGGATGATATACACACTGGCCGCATTGGCCCTGATTTACGGAGTAACTTTTGTAATGCCGATTGGTGGTGCAGATATGCCGGTGGTCATTTCCCTGTTAAACTCATTTACCGGCGTTGCTGCGGCAATGGGCGGATTCCTGTATAACAACCAGGCCATGCTTACGGGTGGTATTTTAGTTGGAAGCTCCGGGACAATCCTGACCATTCTGATGTGTAAAGCCATGAACCGGTCGTTGCTGAATGTCATTATTGGAGCCTTTGGAGGAAGTTCGGCCGCGGGAGCCGATTTCGGAGATAAAACCGTCAAGGAGATCTCTCTGAGCGATGCAGCTGTTCTCCTGAGCTATTCACAGAAAGTTCTTGTGGTTCCCGGCTACGGTCTTGCGGTCGCCCAGGCACAGCACCTTTGCCATGAACTGGAGAATCTTCTTGGCTCAAAAGGGGTAGAATTAAAATATGGAATTCATCCTGTGGCAGGACGCATGCCGGGGCATATGAACGTTTTACTTGCCGAGGCCGATGTTGCCTACGAAAAACTTCAGGAGATGGAAGATGCCAACAATGAAATGAACAACACCGACGTGGTTATTGTGGTTGGCGCCAATGATGTGGTGAACCCGGCAGCTGAAGAAGATCCTTCGAGCCCGATTTACGGAATGCCTGTAATTCAGGTATGGGGTGCGAAAAACACCATCGTCATGAAAAGAAGTATGGCCAAAGGATATGCTGCAATTGAGAACAACCTGTTCTTTATGCCTAAGACCCGTATGCTTTTCGGAGATGCAAAAGCGACCATGCAGAAACTGATCAGTGAAATCAAGAATTTGTAGCGTAACCGAATGTAACATTAAAAAAAAAGCCCCGGAAACCGGGGCTTTTTTTAATGTTTCAGAACGCAGCTTACTTTTTCTTGTTCTTGAATAATTTCGGGAATTTCTTCACGGAATCAGCATGAGCAATAGAGTCAGCAATCATCTTCTCTTGTTGAACCTTAGCAATTGAATCAGCAATTCTCTGCTGTTCGGCCTGAACCATTGCTAATGAATCAGCAACGAGGATAGAGTCAGCGATTCTTTTTTCTTCGATTTCTTTTGCGCTTGGGCCACATGAGTACATGAAAGCTGCTGCTGCGATAATTAAGATTGATGCAAGTTTTTTCATTTGTCTATTGATTTTTTAAATTTCTGATGCAAAGATAAAGCAATGCGATAATATCATCCAAATATTTTGAGCACTTTTTTTTAACATTTTTTAACATATCACGTATCTTGCTGATATTCAATGAGAATAATTTTAACATTTTTTATGATATGAGCGTAATCAACACTATTTTGGTCATTAATGGTAAAAAAACGAACTGGATTTAAAGCTATCTTTGCTTCATGTTAATACCACTGGCAGAACAATTACGTCCCGATTCACTTGAAAATTACCTGGGCCAGGAACACCTGATTGGTAAAGGAGCGATCCTGCAACGGGCGATTGAGTCGGGAAATGTACCTTCAATGATCCTGTGGGGTTCACCCGGGATTGGAAAAACCACGCTGGCATACATCATCTCAAAGCAACTGAGCCGGACCTTTTATACGCTGAGCGCTGTAAGTTCAGGTGTGAAAGAGGTTCGCGAAGTCATTGCCAAAGCACAGGAGGCCAGTGACAGTCCATTTTTATTCATTGACGAAATTCATCGTTTCAGTAAGTCGCAGCAGGATGCTCTGCTCGGCGCAGTTGAGAAGGGAGTTGTAACCTTCATTGGCGCTACAACTGAAAATCCTTCATTTGAGGTAATCTCTCCACTCCTTTCACGGTGCCAGATATATATTCTGAAACCATTAGAAGAGCATCACCTGCTCAAATTGCTGGAACAGGGTCGTACCCGGCTTGAAAACAACCTGAAAACAGGGATTGAGATCCCAGAAACGGAAGCGCTCTTAAGGATATCGGGAGGTGATGCGCGTAAACTCCTGAATGCACTGGAACTAATTGTTACTACTGAACTCAGGCAGGGTTCTCCAATCAGCATTACCAATGACAAGACCATCAAAATCATTCAGCAGAACCTGGCCATGTATGATAAAACCGGGGAGATGCATTACGATATCATTTCTGCATTTATCAAATCGATGCGCGGAAGTGACCCGAATGCGGCAGTTTACTGGCTGGCACGGATGATGGAGGCAGGAGAAGACCCAAAATTCATTGCCAGGCGTATGCTTATCCTTGCTTCTGAAGATATCGGGAATGCCAACCCCAATGCATTGCTCCTTGCAAACACATGTTTTCAGGCTGTTGATGTAATTGGTTACCCCGAATGTGACCTCATACTCTCACAAACTGCCATCTACCTGGCCTGTTCTGTTAAAAGCAATGCGTCGTACCTTGCTATCCGGAATGCGCAGAAATCATTTAAACTTGCCGGCGACCTTCCTGTTCCGTTGCATATCCGGAATGCACCAACGAGCCTGATGAAAAAAATCGGGTATGGACAGGATTATAAATATGCCCACGATTTCGACAATAATTTCATCGACATGGAGTTTTTGCCAGAGAAAATCAAAGGTTTAAAGTTCTTTGATCCACAGAATAATCCGCGTGAGAATGAACTCAGGGCACGTCTTAAAAGCTTATGGGGGAAGAAGTACAATTATTGATGACTGACTAAATTTTTTAAATCTAAAAAAGCATGCATTCCAATTTTTACAATGGTTTGATGAACAGTGTTCATGGCAATTTTTTCCTGATTGCCGGACCGTGCGTGGTAGAAAACGAGGAGATGCCGATGGCGATTGCCAGCCATATTCAAAAAATCACCGAAAGGCTGGGTATTCCCTACATTTTCAAGGCTTCGTACCAAAAGGCCAACCGATCGCGTTCCGATTCGTTCACCGGCATCGGTCATCAGAAAGCGCTTGATCTGATCGGTGAGGTTGGAATCAAATTAAACATCCCGGTTCTCACTGATATTCATTCTGAAGAGCAGGCAGTACTTGCTGCAGCCTATGTCGATGTTTTACAGATTCCTGCCTTTTTATGCCGCCAGACTGAATTGCTTGTTGCCGCCGGAAGAACAGGAAAGGTGGTAAATATAAAAAAGGGCCAGTTTGCCTCGGCCGAATCGATGAAATTTGCTGTTCAAAAAGTGGGTCAAACCGGCAATACCCAAATTATGCTGACTGAAAGGGGTACCACCTTTGGCTATCATGATCTGATTGTTGATTTCAGGAACATACCAGAAATGCAGGTTAACGGAGTTCCCGTTGTGGTTGATGTTACCCATTCCCTGCAACAACCCAACCAGCCATCGGGGATAACCGGCGGACGGCCCGATCTCATCGAAACTCTGGCTAAAGCTGCTATTGCTGCAGGCGCTGATGGTATTTTTCTTGAAACGCACCCTGATCCGGGTCATGCAAAATCAGACGGTGCCAATATGCTTCAACTGGATCTTCTTGAAAAACTGTTGCTAAAACTTGTTAAAATAAGAGCTGCAAGTTATTGAATCTCCAAAACCTTAATGCCACCTGTTTCCTTGTAGAACTGCACCTTCCATTTGCTGGCTGGAAGGTTTGTAACAACCCCTATTTGCGACACCAGGCATTGGGTCTCTTCCTGTGTATTTTCATCCAAACGTACCGTTACACGGGCCAATTCAGGGATACGATAGGAAAAACCCTGGGTTTTTGAATCCTTTTCAGCTTTTTTCAGATAATTCGCGACGGTATTGGTATTGCCAACCCGTTGAATCTTGATAGTGACCACCTTACCCCCCGGCTCATCAAGATCAACGACGCCTTTGGATTTCAGAAACTTGAAAATCGGAATTTCAGCATTGATCTGGTTGGGCGTGGGAATATACTTATAACTGAAGTTTAAACTCTTATGCAGGCTAAGCCCTGTAAACAATTTCAGGTACTCCTTCTCCATTATTTTCAACTGGTTATCCATATACTCAAGGGTCTCCTTGTTATAGTTCACCTCCTGTATGCCACTGATCAGGGTAAACCGGTTTTCCTTTATTTTCGCTATATAATCGGCGGCCTCCTTGGCTTTTTGCTCCGGAGATTTCTCAACAATGGTTCGTTTGTAATACTGGCGTTCAACGGTCAGGGTATCGATGTTGATCTTACGGATAATGGTATCAACTTTTTCAAACACGCTCACATCGGCCGAATATTTGAACAATTCCCCGAAGGCATCTTTATCAAATTCAGCAGCAGGCTCCTTTGATTTCGCCGGATGCATCAAATCACCCAGCGTATCCGCGGTCCCGGCATCTGTTCCAAGAATTACACCAGCTTCGCTTAGTGAAAGCAACCCGGCTATATCCCCTTTCGCTGATTTTTCACCTAACTCCACAAAATAATATTGATCAGGATCGGGTTCAGGGTAGGTGGTAATTGTTATAGCGTTGATCTTATAATCGATTGTATTCGCCTCAATCACATTCTTTAACCCGAGAAACCGGAGCGCGAAATCAGAATAAGGCCCTTTGTAATTTTCAATACGGTCGATCTTCACATCAATTTTCACAACAGTCCGGGGAAGGGAATAAAATATGCCCTCCTTTGTCTGCGGAGCCGCATTGTTATCAACCCGCAACACATTGATCTGGGCGAGAACGCTGCCAGCCATTAAAAGCGGGAGCATAACCGACATTGCAATAATCTTCTTCATAATATTATTTTTAACGTGTAAACAGGAGTTCACGGTATTTGGGCAGCGGCCAGAGTTCATCATCCACCAATAATTCCAGTTTATCGGCATGGTACCTGATTTTTTCAAAAAATGGCAGGATCTTGTTACAGTATTCAAAGGCCTTTTCTTCCGGTTCCGCAATCCTGTTGGCATCTTTGCGTGCTTCGATCATTTCATTTACAAATGATTTAATTTTATCGACATGCTCTGAGATCTCTGTTATTGTTTCCATCTGGTTTTGCGACAGCTTGCCATAGGTTTTGAGGTCGAGTACCTGCTTCAAACCTTTCACATTTTCAATAAGTGTGTTCTGGTAGCGGATTGCAACAGGGATAATGTGGTTTCCGGCCAGGTCTCCGAGAATGCGTGATTCTATCTGAATTTTTTTTGTATAATTCTCAAGCCTGATCTCATGCCGGGCCTCCAGCTCACGTTTTGAAAGTACATTGTTTCGTTCAAACAGATCGATTGATTTTTTTTCAACGAACGACTTCAATGCTTCCGGTGTTGTTTTCCGGTTCGATAATCCGCGATTTGCCGCCTCAGAAACCCATTCTTCCGAATAATTATTTCCTTCGAACCTTATTTTCCTTGATTCCTTAATATAATTTTTTATTACCTGGAACAGGGCATCCTCCTTGCGTACTTTCTTTGAAATCAGGCCGTCGACCTCAGTTTTGAATTTCTGCAACTGGTCGGCGACGATCAGGTTCAGCACGATCATGGGTGGAGCACAGGTCTGGGCCGAACCTACAGCACGAAACTCAAATTTATTCCCGGTGAAAGCAAAAGGAGAAGTACGGTTGCGATCAGTATTATCAAGAAGGATTTCCGGAATTTTTGGCAGGTTTTTCAGCAGATCAGTATCGGTCTCAGTATTCAGCATGACGTGTTTATCGGCTTTTTCAATCGCATCGAGCATTTGCGATAATTGTGTTCCGATGAAGACAGAAATAATTGCAGGCGGAGCTTCATTGGCGCCAAGGCGATGATCATTTCCGGGAGAGGCAATGATTGCCCTGATCAGATCGGCGTGGTCATGCACTGCTTTCAGAATGTTAACCAGGAAGGTAAGGAAACGAAGGTTTTCTTTGGCTGTTTTTCCTGGAGACAAGAGGTTTTCGCGTGTGTTTGTCGCTAGTGACCAGTTGTTGTGTTTGCCTGAGCCATTCACACCGCTGAAGGGTTTTTCATGAAGCAGTACCGTAAAATCATGTCGGTGGGCAATTTTATCGAGCAGGTGCATCATCAGCTGGTTGTGGTCGATGGAGAGATTCACCTCCTCGAATACCGGCGCACATTCGAACTGATTGGGTGCCACTTCGTTGTGACGTGTCTTTACAGGAATACCCAACCGGTGCGCTTCATATTCAAACTCCTGCATGAAGGCCAGTACGCGCTGGGGTATGGTGCCAAAATAATGATCTTCCAGTTGCTGATCTTTTGCTGATGAGTGACCGAATAAAGTTCTGCCTGTCAGCACCAGGTCGGGACGGGCAAGGTAGAGTGCATTGTCAACGAGGAAATACTCCTGCTCCCAGCCCAATGTGGCAAAGACCTTTGTAATGTCCTTATCGAAATACTGGCAAACCTCGGCAGCAGCTTTGTCGATGGAGTATATAGCCTTGAGCAGCGGGGTTTTGTAATCGAGCGCCTCACCCGTGTATGACACAAAAACAGTGGGAATACACAGGGTACGATCCATGATAAATGCTGGTGAAGTCGGGTCCCAGGCTGTATAGCCGCGGGCCTCGAATGTGCTCCGGATCCCTCCGCTCGGAAAACTTGATGCATCGGGTTCCTGTTGGGTGAGTTCATTACCACGAAATTTTTCAATTCCCTTGCCTCCTTCAACCGGATCAACAAAGGCATCATGCTTTTCGGCCGTGGCGCCAGTGAGTGGAAGAAACCAGTGTGTATAATGGGTTGCTCCTTTGCTGATAGCCCAGGCTTTTATGCCAGCAGCTACCTGATCGGCAATCTTGCGGTCGATCTTCTCCCCTTTTTCGATGGAGTTCATCACCTGGTTGTAGGCCTCTTCGGTGAGATATTCCCGCATGGCAGCCTTATTAAAGGTAAGTTCACCAAAATATTCAGAAGCTTTCAGATTTGGGAATTCCACCGTATGATGTTTACGGGTCATGGCCATCTCCAGGGCTTTAAAACGTAATGTATCCATGATAGATCAGGTTTAAGGTTTAATTAAAATGACCTCACCAATACCCTCTCCTTTGGGAGAGAGAATTCTCCCCTTCTCCTTCAGGTGAAGGGGTCAGGGGGTTGAGGTGATTATTTTATCTGTTTCGGATCATGTTTTTTCCGAAAAAGAAACAATCCGGCAAATGTAATAAATCCATTTAAAATCAGGAGTTCAAAACCGAACCGGTAACCATTGAAGATATCAACAGAGTACTCGCTCAGAATATAGCAAACCACCGGAGAAAGCAGTGCAATCAAAGGAACCCAGCGATCGCGGACTGAAAATTTTGTGAATAACCCAAAAGCATAGAGGCCAAGCAAGGGACCATAGGTATAACCGGCGACTGTGAATAGTTTATCGATTACAGCCCGGTCGTTGATGGCCCTGAACAATATGATCACCATCAACAGAATTCCGGCAAATACGATGTGAACCCTTTGCCTGATCCGTTTTTTTTCAGGCTCAGAAAGATCGGTTCGTTTATTAATGCCGAGGAAATCGATGCTGAATGAGGTGGTCAGCGACGTCAGAGCCCCGTCCGCGCTGGGATAGGCCGCAGAGATGAGTCCAATCAGGAATACCAGCCCTGCCACCGGGCCAAGATGGTTGATGGCAATTACCGGGAAAAGATCATCGGTCCTAACGGGAAGCTGAATTCCTTTGAACGAAGTGAAGATATATAGGCTGGCTCCCAGGAATAAAATTACAAAGTTGACGAATACCATGATCCCCGTGAAGGTAAACATGTTTTTCTGAGCGTCGTGCAGGGATCGGCAACTGAGATTTTTTTGCATCATCTCCTGGTCCAGACCGGTCATGACAATTGCAATGAAGGCCCCGCTGAATAGTTCCTTGAGGAAAAACCGCTTATCACTCCAGTCGGTGAAGATCATCTTTGAATAATTGCTTATATATACTTTATTAATCATCTCACCCAGGTTGATTCCCATCGTGTCAACAATAAGGTAAATGGAAATGACCAGCGACAGCAGCATGAAGGTTGTTTGAATAGTATCGGTCCAGATTATTGTTTTGATCCCGCCCTTAAAGGTGTAAAGCAGGATCAGGACAATAAAAATCAATACGGTCACAAAGAACGGGACATGCCATGCATCAAAAATGAAAATTTGCAACACATTAACTACCAGGAACATTCTAAAGGAGGCGCCGATGGTACGCGACAGGATGAAGTAAAAGGCACCGGTCTTGTATGACCAGAATCCAAACCTTGTTTCAAGGTACGAATAGATCGAAGTAAGGTTAAGCCGGTAATACAGAGGCAATAGAACTGTTGCGATGACGGTATAGCCGAAAATATAGCCAACCACCACCATCATGTATGAAAAACTGGCAGTACCCACCCAACCCGGTACCGACATAAAGGTGACACCCGACATTGAGGCGCCAATCATGCCATAAGCCACCACAAACCACGGAGATGCTTTATTCCCGAGGAAGAAACTGCGGTTGGTCGATTTTCGCGCTGTGAACCAGGTAATAATAAACAACAGTGCTGTATAGGCAAGAAAGCAGATGAGGATGATGGCTGGGCTCAATTGAGAAGGTGGGTTAGAGGGTTAATGAAAGAGCGAGGTAGCGAGGTAGCGAAATAGCGAAATAGCGAGGTAGCGAAATAGTGAAAGAATGAAATAATAGGCGATGGTCATAAATCTAGTGCCAGGGAGATTAAGTCAGGGTAAAGGTAGTCTATTTGCCGGGGATACAATTGTG
>Ga0247842_10004802_pt1 | contig 16545 bp, 17 predicted proteins | sample LaCruzMarch2015__3_FD_192411 | JGI IMG/M metagenome (GOLD analysis project Ga0247842, IMG submission 192411) | Freshwater microbial communities from meromictic Lake La Cruz, Castile-La Mancha, Spain - LaCruzMarch2015_19m | ecosystem: Environmental > Aquatic > Freshwater > Lake | place: Spain...
GATTTTGTAGGTCATGAGGACGCGCAGCTGGCCCTTATACTCAATGCAATCGAGCCGCGGTGTGGCGGCGTCCTATTTGCCGGTGAGAACGGGAGCGGAAAGACCACTCTTGTGCGCTTATTTCGGCAACTGCTTCCGGAACGGACGGCCTTTGTAACACTCCCTCTTAATGTGACCGAGGACGCGCTCGTAGGAACGATAGACATTGAAGCCACCATCAAGACCGGGGAGAATGTTGTTCAAAGGGGGCTTCTGAGTAGAGCGCATGGTGGCGTTCTCTTTATTGACGATGTCAACCTCCTCTCTCCTGAATCATCCGCATTGGTTGTGGAGGTCAGCGGCCGAGGAGAGAATTTTATGGAGCGGGAGGGTTTTTCGGAGCGGCATGACGCCGACTTCATGCTTATTGGTACGATGGATCCCCAGGAAGGATACATCTCTCCGCATTTTCTGGACCACTTCGGAATGTGCGTCCTCTGGGAAAGTCTGCGAGAGAAAAGTGACCGTATTCTGATCGTCAAGAAGGCGGTGGCAGCCTCTTTCGATCTTGTTCGGTCGCCCGATGTTGCAGACGAAGCCCTCCGGAACAGGATCGAAAACGCCGGAGAATTCCTCAAACAAGTTACCGTCTCGGATGGCGTAATGGAGCACATTGCGCAAACATGCCTGGAAAGTGCAGTTGCCGGACATAGGGCTGAGATCTTTCTCTTCTACGCCACAAAGGCTTATGCCGCCTACCGCGGGGACAAGAAAGCGACCACGGATCATGTGGACACCGTCGCGCCGCTCGTTCTCGTGCATCGCAGACGCGATGTCCTACCACCTGAAGAAGAGGCCCCTCACGAGCATGACCGTGAGGACGAAAAAGACGACAAACAGCCCGAATCCAATGAATCGCAAAAGGACCAGCCACAAGAGCGCAATGAAGAGCCGCAAACCCGGGATGCCGAATCCTCTGCCCCTGATCTCAACAGTGAATTCAATCCGGACACTTCTTTACGCGAGACTTCGCAGAAGGAAGACGTGTTCGATACCGGAGAAACGTTCCGAACAAAGCGCCTTTCCTTCAGGAAAGACAGGTTGAGACGCATGGCCTCGGGACGCAGAACAAAAACACGCTCCAAGGACAAGGGCGGAAGATACGTAAGAAGCATCCTCACCGGACAGGACGATGTGGCCATAGACGCTACCATACGTGCGGCCGCGCCTTATCAACGCGCGCGAAACCGGCACACCATGCTGGTTATCCGGGACCGCGACCTGCGTTACAAGCAACGGGAAAAGAAGACCGGCCATCTGGTCATCTTTGCCGTGGACGGCTCCGGTTCGATGGGCGCACAGAGCAGAATGACCGAAACCAAAGGCGCTATCCAGTCTTTGCTCATGGATTGCTATCAGAAGCGAGACAAAGTGGCCATGTTGGTCTTCAGAAAGGACAAAGCCGAGATAGTGCTTCCGCCGACATCGAGCGTGGAACACGCCTCGCGAAGGCTCAAAGAAATACCCACCGGAGGGAAGACGCCCCTGAGCGCGGGTCTCATGGAGGCTCATGCCCTTATCAAGCGATACGCGAAGAAGGCCCCTGAGACCCGTTTTCTGCTCGTCATCATTACGGACGGAAGGGCGAATCATACTCTGTCGGGCCTTCCGACCAGGGAGGAAATCAGGCGGATTGCCGACCTCCTGCGCGAGGTCCCGGCAACGGATTACATAGTGGTGGACACGGAAGACAAGAGCAAGTTCATGAAGGCAGACATGGCCGTGCCCTTGGCCGACCACCTCAACGCGGGTTATTACACCATAGAGGAACTTAAGGCTGACTACTTGGTGGAGATGGTAAAGAGGGAGAAGGGCGAGTGCTAGAGTCACGAGGTTGAAGTCAAAACCTGAGACCTCTGAGAGGTTTTTCCGCAGCTTTCTTGCTTGTGCCTTGAACGACCACTCGGTCTCCTGGGCTGAGTTCCTCTGAGAAGACCTGGACCATTATAAAGGAAGTCACCGAAATGCCGATGAAATGGGCCATAGAGAAGTTCGGTAATGGGGCCTTTTCAGGAGCCATAATAAATGATTGATGGAATGTTGACTGTCCCTGGGTGGTCGGTATGGGTTATCTATCTGCCATTATTCGTCGATTCAGCGTAGCGATACGTTGGATTGGGCGCGCCTGGTCTGAAAGTGTTGACAACGGAGATCTCGGTCACTGCCTTGTCAGACTCTCCGAATTGTCCCACAGCATGATGAAGAATGGCCGATAGATCTCCGGGTGACAATGTGGCCCGAATGTTAATAGTCAATTCCAGATGAGACAACAGACCGAAAAAGGTCCCCTCCGGAATCGGTTTCTCGCCCATCTGGAAACTCCTTTTCCTGCTAGGGCCAGCACTCTGACCCCGGATTTGGCGTCCGGCCGAAAGCGTTCCCGTTGCTCAACGACGTCATCGCAAAGATTTTCGAGTATGAAATCAGTGTCTTTCCTGCTTTCTCACAATGGATTATGCGCTCAACTCCTTTAGAGCACCAATCCATCCCCTGAAATTACTTTGCGGCACTCCGCACGGCTTCAGCGCTCACCGCTGCAATTTCAACCGCCCCAACCGGTCGAGTCCCGCACAAACACCCCAATTGCATGGCTCGTGCCTGCATCAGCGGCGCAACTACAAGTCTGAAGAATGCCGCGGCTGCCGCTCCTGCCAATAAAGGGGCAGCAATGTACACGACAAAGAAACCACCGTTGGGTCCAGGTATGGCGATTGAACCCCAACCGGAAAGATACGCGACGAGCCTCGGCCCAAAATCGCGAGCGGGATTCAATCCTGCCTGGGTTAACGGAGCAAGAACAGAGATGATGACAGTAACCGTGCCACCGATGAACACCGGCGAGACCCCGTCAGCAGGCCGCCCCACGTTACATCCCTCGGTCAACAGAAATATCATCGTGAGGAGCATAAAAGTACCTGTAGCTTCAGCCAGAGCGGCTGTGCCAATATCAATCTTCAGCCACGGCTGGGCCATACCCGGATTGGGAAAATATTCTCCAAACATCATGGCCGTGCGCACAGACTCAGGGGCTCCTCTGACAATGCTGTTGGCGACCTCATATTGGGCAATGGGAACACTAAAAAGAAGCTGCAGCGCCGTTCCGGCTGCAATGCCGCCAAGCAATTGGGATCCTACGTACCACGGCAACAATCGCGGTTCCATTCTGCCTGCAAGCACCATTCCTAGTGAAACAGCAGGATTCAAGTGAGCACAAGACAGATGACGCGTGGCATAGATGGCGAGAGTGACTCCCAATCCCCAGATAACGGCCACCTGCACAAGTCCGGAAAAAGCGTTGAAGAGCACCGCAGCGGCCACCGCGCCAATACCGAAAAAAACGAGGATGAAGACGCCGAGAAATTCGCCGAAACACGCGGGCCCGAGCCTTTTCACTTGATTCCTCCGGGAATAGTCTGCTTAGCAGTTTTGGCTCTACGTGCGGGCCCCTCTGCAAGTTTGCTCGTGATTCGAGCCCCCAGTATTCCATCGGCAGCACTCACGATAGATGTTATCGACTTTACATAATCTCTTAACGTGTCGATCCACGTTTCCAGACATGTCATTCCCGTTGCGGTGATTTTATAGATCTTTTTCGGAGGCCCAGACTCTGCAAGTTCCCAGGTCGATACGACAAATTGTCGGTTTTCCATTGACTTCAAGAAACGATACACGCCGGTTGGGTCAGGTTTTTCGCCTTTGAACATAGGAGAATTCATTATCTTCTGAGTGAGCCCGTATCCGTGCAGATCTTGTTCGGCTAAGAAGAGAAGGATCATTGGTTGGATGAATTTGTCCAGGTTAATTCCAGTGCAGGAGCATCCGTCGAAATCTGTCATAAGATGATAACCTCTAGATGACTTTCACTAATAGTCTACCCGGGAGAAAGTCATCCGTCAAGCCAAATTCAGGTCGAGTGACTTGACATTTGCCCCTTACTGAGGCACCAAGGAAATCATAGGCGCTTTTCAAGCTTAATAGGGAAGCCGGTGAGAATCCGGCGCGGTCCCGCCGCTGTAACCGGGGACGAACCTCTCATCAGCCACTGCTCTGACGAATCAGAGTGGGAAGGCGAGACAAGTAGGGTGATCCGGGAGCCAGAAGACCTGCCTATGGCGCTGTTGCTGCGTGGTACGGCTGTTATCGGGAAAAAGAAAACTGGGTGCATTCCCGAGTCCATTGATGGGCTCGGGTTTTTTTATGGCACGATTTCCGCGCGGTCGACATGCTCGTGAGGGAATTGAGATGGAGAAACTCCATTGCGCCCAACAGTCGGATGGCAGATTGGCGCGACTAATCAGTCTAGCCGTATTGCCACCGCGGGGGTCATTTAGCCGACTGGTTGCAGATTGGTTGGGACTGCGGCGCAGGGCTCCTTTATCCCCGGAAGAGGATTTTCCCACGGAAAATTTGCCGTTTCCCTTCGACATGGATTATCAGGACTCGACAGCTTTTCATCCGGATCGCGAATCGCACCTCGACTGGGAATTTGAGCCAGGGGACTCCGCTCTCAGTGATCCGGAACCTGCGATTAATTTTTGGGATTCCATCTTTGACGATTCCAATTCAATCGGTGAGCCGCATGCCGAGTGCGGAGGTCGATTGAACAAGGAGTTTGTCCTGGAAGATCATGAATTGGTCACCGCTATGTTCACGAGTTCGTTTTTCCCACGGCTTGCTAGAGAGACGTTGAGATTTGTTGCCATCGGTTCTATAGCCCATTTGGCCGCACTATCTTTGTTCATTGCGGCTCCCACGCCTTCACTTCCAGGATCTGGGTGGATTTGCGGGAAACCGATTTCGGTAAGACTGAAGGAAACTTGCGAAATTAACACTCCCGATGACCCTTCGCCCGCTTCAGTCGATTCCCCTGCCTCGATGGCCGCACTGGCGAGAAGAGATCCAAAACCTGAAGAAAGGAGAATTCGGAAACGGACTGCGAAAGACCTGCCAGCCGAAGTCGAGCCGAAAGAGGTGACCGGAGAAACCAAGACCGAACCTGGACCTGCACACGCGAAACCTGCCATTGAATCTGCAGTTGCCCACCGGACAGTACCCCTGGAGCGCTCGCTGGAAGGTCATCCCCATGACTCAAAAAGCTTGCAGGATTCGATGGCTTCCATGCCGTCTGTGGCGAGTCCGGAAAGAGAACCCCCCTCTAAATCAGGGGACCAGGCACAAATCTATAAGGACCGGATACTATCTGCGATACATGAGGCAGCCTACTACCCCGGAATCGCACTACGGCACATGGTACACGGTCAAAGCCTGGTCTGTTTCACGATCAATAAAGACGGATCCCTAACGAGCGTTTCCATAGCGCATCACGCGGACTCGAATATTCTGGACGATGCCGCCTTAAAGATCGTTGAGAAGGCCTCTTCGCGTTTTCCGCCTATACCGGACTCGGTGATGAAAGAGCAAGTAACCTATGTCGTTCCCATTGTTTTCAAGAAAAGACGCTAGAAGTTGTTCTCTATCAAGTCGTTCAAAACTGTGGAAGGCTGCTGATCAACTGAGAATAGTTGTTCGGATCTCCGGGAATGGCTTTGACCGGCGTGTTGTTTCATGGATCGCTGCGCGGCTTATGTATCTTGTTAATAGGGAGGCGTTACATGTCTTCGACCAGGTCTTGTTTGCTGAAGACCTTTCTCGTTCTGTTGGCGGGTTTTCTCATTGCAGGGAGCGTCCATGCTGCCTGTTCTTCGTTTCCCGTCACGGTCACGGATGCTTGTGGCAAAACAGCGCATCTCAAAGATGTCCCCAAACGAGTAGTTTCGCTGGTTCCCGGGGCCACGGAAACCTTTTTTGCGCTTGGCGCGGGTGACCTGATCGTCGGGCTTACCTATCACGATACCTATCCGAGAGAGGCGGCCACAAAGACAATAGTCGGAGGCTTTTTCGATCCATCCTCGGAACTTATCGAGAAACTCAAACCCGACGTGATTCTTCTTTCCTCATTGCAGGCCAAGATACGGCAAAGGTTCGCCGATTCCGAAATCCCTTTGATTGAAGTCGATGCGCATACCATGGAAGACGGCTTCAAGATGATCGAACTTGTTGGGAAAATCGCCAACAAGGAAAAAGAAGCTGCCGCGAAGATTGGTCAAATACGAAAGCAGCTTGAACTCGTTTCGCGCAAGGTCGCAAAGATTCCGGAAGCCAAACGCAAACGAGTCATGCGACTCATGGGATCGGATCGGATCATGACACCTGGTGAAGGCTCGTTTCAAAATGAATTCATCCGGCGGGCGGGCGGGATAGCTCCGTCGTTCGGAAAGCCGGGGGCCGTCGTACCCGTGACCAAAGAAGAATGGGTGAACTTTGATCCCGCGGTCATCTACTACTGTGGAAATGAATGGAGCCTGTCAGAGAAGTTCTTCGACAAGCCCGGCTGGAAAGAGGTAGAAGCTGTGAGAAATAGCAATTATGCGCACTTTCCTTGCGATCTGACCTGCCGAGCATCGGTGAACATGGGAAATTTTGTTTCGTGGTTGGCCAGTGTCATCTATGCAGACGAGCTGGCTGACGAAAAGTCAAAACTCAGCCCTGACCGAGCGCTACAATCTCGTTCTCTCACCATTGATCTCCCCTATGTGAAATCAGTTCAGGTAATCGACGGCTTGATGAATGATTTTCCCACTCAGACTCTCTTGATTGACTTCACCGAACCCATGAGTTGCCTCAACTCACTTGCCGGCAGCCTCTCAGACGTTGGAACTGTGGGGAATCACTATCTGTCACCGCCTTTGTGGACCACGCTGCATGGGCTCTCTATGGATGCCCTAAAACAAAACGTTTGCAGTGTTGCCGGACGAGACATGGCCTGCACGTCTCTTTTGTACACGGGGGCAAAAATGGATAATCTCTCCGTGCAGAAGATGCAGCACGGGGACATGATTGTCTACGCCTTGGTGACTGCGGGCGTAAGGGCTAACGCGATCCGGGCGTCAGTAGATGAAGGAAGATTCTATGAGCCGGGAACCATCAATATTATTACACTCACGAGTATGCAGCTCACTCCGAGAGCCCTAACACGAGCCATCATCAGCGCCACGGAAGCAAAATCCGCGGCCCTCCAGGACCTTGACATTCACAGCTCGTATTCACCCGGCTACCAGGCGACCGGAACAGGTACGGACGAAGTGCTGGTTGTGGAGGGACGTGGGCAAAAGGTGGAAAACACAGGTGGGCACTCAAAACTAGGAGAGCTTATCGCTAAAGCAGTATACAGCGGAGTGAAGGAGAGCATAGCGCTTCAGGACGGTTTGCTAACCGGCCGAAGCGTTTTCCGACGGCTACATGAGCGCAAAATTGACCTCCATGGATTGGTGACCAAATGCGGAAAGTTTTCCAGCGAAGACAGCGGCCGGATATGCGCAGAACTGGAAAGACTATTCTTGAACCCTGTCTATGCCGGTTTCCTGGAATCGGCATTCGCCGTGAGCACGGCCTACGACAGCGGTCTTGTCAGTGATCTACAGTCATTTCAAGAGGTTTACAGACACAGGTGCGAGGCGATCTCCGGCAGCAAGACGGATACGTGGATACGTTTCGTGCCTGATGATTTTGCGTCGAAGCCTATCTGCATGGCTTTTGATGCTCTTCTCAATGGTCTTTATCACAAAAAGAGGGAAGCAGTTGAAACCCCGCCTGAATTTGACACCTGTGGGAAATAGGTTCTCCAAAATGAGAAAATTTGGGGTAATTCGCATAAGCTCCTACGAGAAGGTCTTGTTCTCAAGGAGGACCCTGAAAGACTTCACTTGGTTGCTGTCGCGCATCTGTGGACTTGTTGTTTCTGCGATCGTGCTCACGCTACCGGCTGCGGCAGAACCTGCGTCGAAGGTCTGCGTGGAGGACGATTTGTCCCGCCAGGTATGCGTTCCCGCTTTTCCCGAGAGATTAATTTCCCTTGCTCCGAGCCTCACTGAGATTGTGTTCGACCTTGGGGCGGGACATACTCTCGTCGGTAGGACTACGCGGTGCAACGAGCCGCCTGAGGCGCTTAAGATCCAGGACATCGGGGCATACATGAATCCCGACTTGGAACGGATAATAGCCGTGAGACCGGATCTCGTGCTGTCCCCGGAAGCCGGCATGAGAAAGGAAGTCGTGGACAGGTTGACCGAGCTCGGAATCCCTGCGTTTGTAGACAACAGCAACACCCTGGACGAGATTGTTCACACGATGAACCGCCTAGGGACGATCCTAGGGAGGGAGGCCGATGCAAAAACTGTTGTGCTGCAATTTCAGCAGCGAAGGCAGGCTGTGAGAGAACGAGTCGACCATGTCGGCAAGCCTCTCATCCTATTTGCTGTAGGTATTAGGCCTCTTGTCCTGGCGGGAGGAAGATCCTTCATCGGGTCGTTGATCCGTGAGGCTGGCGGCGTCAATGTTGCGGAAGAAGCCACAGTCCCTCACCCGAAGTTCAGCATGGAAGAGGTGGCAAGACGTGATCCTGACATCATAATCGTTTTGAACAAGGAATGCCGGGATAACGAATGTTTCAATGAGTGGCAAAGGCATCAAGCCCTCAGAGCAGTGAGACACAACCAAATATATCAGCTTGATGCGGACCTGATTGCTCGCCCGTCCGCGAGAATCATGGACGCGTTGGAACAGTTGGCAGCCATATTTCACCCCAACATTTTGGGTAGTGGATCATCCATTGGCGTCAATAGAATCAAATAGTTGCTCTAGCAACCTTTCTCCTACTGAGTAAGAGATGTCGATGCGTGTGTCTACGCTTGCAAGAACGATTCTTATAAGCATGAGCCTGACAGGCGTTTTGCTTGTGGTGCTTCTAATTTCTCTACTTATGGGCACGACCGTCACAGAGGTGAAGACGCTATTGATGCAGAGTGCCCAAGGGATCGACGCTCAAAGGACATGGACGATCATTCTGTCTTACAGACTCCCGAGGACGCTTCTGGCTGCAATCGCAGGCGCAGGTTTGGCCTCTGCCGGGGTGGTGTTTCAAGGTGTGCTCAAAAACCCTTTGGCCGATCCCTACCTCATCGGCATTGCCGCAGGAGGGGCGCTGGGAGCCGTGGTGTCCATCGCCCTGTTCGGCGAGAGATGGCTTCTCGGCACCTCCCTGTGTGCGTTCCTCGGGAGTATTGCGGCTGTCGGCTTGGTGTACGGACTGGCCGTGGCCAGACGAGGCCGGGGCTATGTCAACACGGTCATTCTGGCAGGAGTGATCGTCGGTGCACTGATGAATGCAGTCATGCTCTTGATCTTGTCGCTTTCGGGCTCTCATGAAAAGCAGCGGATTCTTTTTTGGTTGATGGGAGATTTCAGTCTTGCCAGCTACCAGAAGGTATTACTTGCTGCAGTGGTCGTCGCTGCGGGATGGACACTCATTTACCTCAATGCCAATCGGCTGAACCTCTTGATCGTGGGAGATGACACAGCCGCTCACCTTGGGCTCAATGTTTTCAGGACTCGGACTTTGTTCATGATCGTCGCGGCAATGGTGACCGGAGCAATCGTGAGCGTGTCGGGGACAATCGGGTTTGTTGGCTTGGTGGTTCCTCACGCGATGAGGCTCTTGTTCGGGCCGGACAACAGAGTGCTCCTTCCGGCTGCATTGCTTGGTGGAGCGGCCTTTCTCGCGGCCTCGGACTGCGTGGCCAGAGTTGTCGCCTATCCTGTGGAGTTGCCGGTGGGAGTTATCACAACGTTATCCGGAGCGCCATTCTTTCTCTATCTTCTTGTGAAAAAATGAGGGGCGCCTGTGCCAAGTAACGTAGCTGCGAGAAACAAAAGATGAAAAGAGCGCTTCTGGAATGCAGAGACGTCAGCTTTGGCTACGGTGCGAGAACGGTGCTCCACGGAATAAGCTTTGGCATCGGGGAGGGTGACTTCGTCGGCGTAATAGGACCCAACGGCGCCGGGAAATCGACGCTTACGAAGGTCTTGAGCGGCTTACTACGTCCGTCTGAAGGTGTTGTCACCCTCACGGGCGCAGACATGAGCTCTTTCTCCAAAAGAGAAGTGGCCGCACAAGTTGCCGTGGTCCAACAGGAAGAGAGCCCTGACTTCAGCTTCACGGTAACGGAAGAGGTTATGATGGGGAGGGCCCCCCATCATGGGGGCCTGTATTTTGAGGGCCCTTCGGACCGAGCGATCGTGCAAGAGGCAATGGATAAGGCGAGAGTAACCCATTTGGCGGAGCGCCGGATAGAAACGCTATCCGGTGGTGAGCGTCAAAGGGTGAGAATTGCCAGAACGCTTGCGCAACAGCCCAAGGTCCTTCTTCTTGACGAGCCCACCAATCATCTGGATCTCTATGCGCAGCTGTCCCTAATCGAATTGATGCGTGACATCAATGGAGAAGGTATAGCGATTTTCATGGTATCTCACGATATCAACTTCATGTGTGAATCATGCGCTCACCTGAAGATTCTCCATGAGAGAAAATTCTACTGCCAAGGCTCTCCTCGGGAGGTGATTACAGAAGAAAATTTGGCACACTCCTTCAACATAAAGGCGCTTGTCGATGTGAATCCCGTCACTGGAGCCCCGCGAATGACGCCTCTGGCGCGGTTGGTCAGCAATTCCTGAACCTCTCTTCTTATTCGCAGCCCTCGATCCGGAGCGAAAGATGTGCCGCTCCTAATCAAGGTTTTCAATGGACAAATACGCTAATGCCGGAGGCGCGGTTCCGCCGAACGATGGCCTGCGCCACCTCAAGTATACTTTGGACATTTTCGGCATTAACGAGACACATGAGGGATAAGCCGGTGTAACTCATCACCAAATGGTAACATGACTCAGGCCATAAACGGGCCAATTCGTTCAAACGCTCCAAAGACTCTTCATCGTTTTCCAATTGATCTCGGGCTTGTGAAATCGCCGCTCTCACCTGTTTGTCCATTTCAATAATACTAAGAGTAACGGGTTTCCTCTCCATTTGTCCCTCCTGTCAGGCATGGGTCCGGACAGACCCCGAAGGCAGTCTTCTAAAACTCGATTCCCGGTTGTGCGGTTACCCCGGCGTTGAAATGGTGTCGTACTGCTCTCATGTCTGTCACCATGTCAGCAATTTGGAGCAAGCAGTCCGGGGCGTTACGTCCCGTAATCAAGACATGGGTCCCCTTCCGGGCGATTGACGGTGAATCTCTCACCCAATACGTAGACGTCCAGAAGGACTTTGAAACGATCTGACGAGACCAATTCGCCGCTTATCCGTGACTCCTTGATGAACTGAAGCAGGCAGACGCGAAAATCGTGGCCGAGCGCTCTATAGATAAGTCCTACAACAGCTGTAGCTTTTCCCAGGGCAACGCGCTCCTTGCATTTGAGCATCGGAATCCTATATGACCTTAATAGCTCGGCAATGACAGGCCGATGGTTCGGCCTACGGAGATCATACCGCCAATAGTTGTTCTGCAAGCCTGGTCCAGCCAACTTGCGCCTGGTGAACAGCCAGCAGACGGTCTCTGGCCCAGAATTTGGTCGTTGCCGTTCAACCCTGCCTTTTCCATGAAGGAGTTGTAGGCCAGCCACTCCTGCAGTTCTCTCAAATTCCCGGTTTTTATGTATCCGAGCTTTCTGATTTCGACCTTGGCGTAACAATCCGGATCTGTAAGCTTGAATTCAATGAGATCCTCTGGCAACACCAGAAACAATTCCCGAACCGGCGCGGCCCCAGCTTCAATTACCCCCTGATCTTTCAAATCCCAATATCCTTTGAAGCTGTAATGCCGATAGGTGAAGAAGCGTCTTCGAAACGAAGATTGATCGGCCCTAGTGTGAATCAGTGCCCAAATTCCAGGACAAGTCGCTCGAAAACATACTCCCTGAGGATAACCAAGCAGCACCGGTTTATCTGTACAGGTAAGCTCCAGCCCACATTCGGGCTGCGGTGATGGCTGCCGAGCACCCCCTGGCGTATCCAAGGCTTGAATTGCACATTTTTGAAGAGGAGGACCGGCCTGTGCGGTCGTCTCAGCGAACCATATCGAAAGAGCGGCAGTTAGAGCCGCGACATATCGCAGTGTTTTCAATCGAATACCTCCTTTGTGAAGCCACCATCCTTAGAATTATTGACGGTTCCCTAAAAGCTTGCCAGGTTGCGAATTCTCGCTCCCCATCCGTAAACACTGTCCAAGCCAGCCTGTACGGACCCATAAAGACGCCTGTGCATTCTGGTCAGGTCCTCACGCGTCGGGACTTTCATGCGGTCGAAATCCATATTGGCTTTTATCCCCGCATAATACGTCCGCCCTTCATTTGGGTACCAAGCGGCAGGAACACTTGTCCCCAACGGATCGTAGAGACTGGGAGCAGATTTGGTGCCGATAATTGCATACTGCACGTCCGAGAAATTCTTGATTCCAAAATAGAGCGTGGCTGCGTTGTCAAAGAAGCTCTGAGAGAATGTCAAATCTCCCCACTTTGCCGGTTCCAAGGGTTCGGCTATGTTGTAAGGGTCATTGATCCGATAACGGCTTCCGATGTAATGGTACGTGACAAGACCGGAAAAGCCCCATTCCCTATTGTTGTATTCCAGCGACAGGTTGCCCATCTCCGCGGGATTCTGGTACAACCACTTGTCCTCAGTGGTCAGGCCGTTAAGGGGAGTCAAAGCCGGGAGGAAGTTGCTGCGGACAAGCACCTTCTGCCTTGTCCAGTTTCCTTTCACCGTCCAGGTAGGCGTCAGTTTCACTAGGCATTCAAGTTCAATACCTGTATGAGAGACATTCTGGACGTTCATGTTCCTTTGATTCCCCGCGTCGTCCATGCCATAGAGAATTTCGTTGTCCATGTCCAATTCATAGTACACCGCGCTCGCATAAATGTTACGATTGAACCAATGCCGTATCCCCACTTCCTCAAGAGTCCCTTCTTCCGGGTCGAGAAGCCAAAACGGCGGATCAGGAGATGTTCCGAACACCCCGAGATTCACCATGTCGTAGAACTCCGGGAAGCGATACATCCTCGAGTGCTTGTAATACATGCTGGAACCGAGTTCTTTGTCATAGACCAGCCCCACACTCCATTGGGAGGCGCTCTTCTTGCGGTCTATTCTCTTGGCGTTAGTGACAACTCGCGCCGCATTGTTGGCGTAGAGATCGGGGAGATCATAGTTTTCGATCCTATAACCGAGGTCCACGTATAGTCGGTCCCAGAACCTCGTCTGGTTCATCACATAATAGCTCAACGACTCCCGATAGCCGGACTGCTCAGCCTGGTGCTGAAGGACGTTCGGGCCGTCGAGGCCATAAGGTTGATAAATCTGCCTCGATTCTCTCCCAAATTTGCCGTCCCATAGATCAGATCCCACGGTGAGTTCGTTTGTCACCAAGCAGAATTTGTCGGTCCTAAAGTATTTCAACGAGAGGCCCTGATCGATCCACCGTTGATCCGAGAGGCCGAACCAACTTATCCCCGTTATTCTTTGATCCATCCGTCTGTAGCTGTAAATCGCCTCGAAATTGCCCAGTCGATCCCCGCTATAGAGAAGGCTTACAATGGTTACCGCGTCCCACAGCTCCGTAGGACCATCCCACACCGGCGAGTACAAGTATTCCCAACCGTAATCGAACATTGCCACGTCACGGGTGTCCCTTCTTCCCCATTGAGGTTGCTGCACGTATGTGGCATTGCCGCTACGACGATCCGACAGCAACTGAGAGATCTCCAATGTGAGATTTGGGGTGATCTTCCAGTTAATGCTGCCCTGCACATTGTAGAGCATCCAGGGGCCCGGTCTAGGGACGAACTCTTCATCCATCCCGTTACCTTGATATAGGCGAAACCCATCCGAGAAAAACCTGCCCGCGAAAATTCCGGCTGCCACAGGACCCTTCACCATGTTGCTAGCGACCCACTCCCTGTCGGTATGCCAGGAGCCCATCTCGGCTCCCCAGAAGGTTCCGGGATTTTGGCGAGGTCTCTTGGGTATAACGTTTATCGCTCCTCCTATCGCCTTCTGGCCGAACTGAACATTGCCATCACCCCTGAGTATCTCGATGCGATCGATCAACTCGGGAAATATGGACATCCAATTGGCATCGCCCAGAGCGGTGTTCAGGCTCCGACCGTCGTAAAGCAGAGCGACTCTGTTTCCCGGATCGTTGGAGAAGCCTCTCAACACAACCGCAGCGTCGAATGGTGTCCCGGAATAGCCTGATGTGTAGACTCCGGGCTGTCCTTGAAGCATGTCAGGAACCCCTGCGTATCCCAAGGACTCTATCCCTCGATTTTGAACGATGCTTACTGCCGAAGGGACGTTCGCCAAATTCTGGGGACGCCCACCTGTGGAAACCACTTCCCCTGGAGTAAGCGGATAGTCTGAACCCGGTTGGCCTGATGGGATCGGGTCGCCTGTGCCGAAACCGAAGTCCGTGGTCCCTGTTATCGCCTGCGATTGCCTCCTATCTGCACGAGGAGCTTCGATTTCTACCGGAGCAAGTTGCTCAGAGCTCTGGCTCTGTGGAACAGTTGTTGACGTGCTTTGCTGCGCTTTGACCTGTGTGGGCCCAAGACCGAGGGAGCACGTGAGTGTTAGAATGAACCAAACTACAACCGCATATGGAAAGGAAGTTGAAACTCTCATTTCTTCGTCTCCGGGGCTGGTAAAGGTTAAGATTGAATCAAGGAGCCGGTAATAGGTCTACCAGCCCACTGGTGGAGCACACAGGGGCGTCTTATATATGTCACCCGCTAATCTTCCACTTCGGACTAAGCCGCCGGGTAGATTCCAGATCCCCGAGACGAGGTTTTGCGATTCCAATTGCGGAAGCTGATATTCCTTTACAAGCGCTGCCTGCCTCGCATTGAACCGAGGCTCCAAATGGGAAGGCAATAACTGTTGCCAAAACTAAGCCTATGAAACTCCGTTTCATTCTATTCCTCCTGACAAAAATGGAATCCGACCGAAACCGTTTCGAACTGTGGCCAACGAATCGGAGTCGGGATCTGGAAAGGAAGGAAATGCATGGCTAGAAGTGGTTGCAAAACTTACATTTTGGATCGTAACACCCTGAACTTATTAGACCAGAATGTCGAATGAACCGGTTTTGCAACCACTAGTAGTAAGACTGTTTCCGCATCCCTTCGCTTTCGGAGGCGTCCGTCCGTAAGTGTGAACAAACCTCGACCACTGCCTGTTTGAGCGTCCAAACATGCCGCAACAAAAGAGATGTTGACTTGAGGAGCTTAGGCTTGGATAATGGCGGGAAAGGGAATGTGCTCTAAATTCCCGCTTGCCCTGGGTTCCGGTGCCATCGGAACCTGGGGCCCCAGTACCTGCCCCACGATGTTAGCTCATGACCAAGTATTGCCTGAAACCAAAAAACCCCCTTTCGCGTTCGAGGGCGAAAGAGGGTGGTACTCAAGCATTCACCCATCCCGCCCGCGCAGGACATTTGTGGTGACCCTTCATGCTTGGGTATTCTGGCTTCCGTTTCGGCCTACTCTCCGCGCCTTCCCGGACAATAGCGTTCCAGTGGCTAGTGGCGGATTTCGTCTACGGTTACAGCTGCGGGGCAGCACCGGTGTTTCACCGGTTTCCCCAAAGCATGTTGGTTGGCCTTTTCGGCTAATAGATATCGGAATTTATGATACCAGCGCTGTTTCAAGAATGTCAAATGAATTTTCGGAGGAATGATGATTTTTCCGAATCAGGCTCACTCAACTCTATCGATGGTGCCGCCACCTGGCAATCGGCGGACGCCAAGCCATTGCCTGCACCAAATCCTACCTGTATTTAAGAAGCTGATCGGCAAAGGCTCCCCCGATAGTCGGGTCGGTTCCATCGAGTAAGCCGCTCTGTTCGAGTTGTCCGGGGTTTCCTCTGGACGATTTCTCCTGTCTTTTTTGTTCCAATTTGCCGTTTCAAAAACAACGTCTTAGCTTCTCGACAACTTCCTTCATTTATGGGACGGCGCGACCTCCCGAATCAGGAGGCACAGCATGGGACGTTATATTGGATATGCTCGTGTCAGCCGGACGACGAAGAACTGGATCTTCAGATAAACGATCTCAAAGCAGCCGGCTGCCTCAAAACCGTCCAAACAGGCGACACATTGGTTGTATGGCGTCTGGATCGGCTTGGAAGGTCCATGCAGCATCCGGTCTCGGTCATCACGAATCTGAAAGCCAGGGGCATCGCGTTCCGATCACTGCGGGATGAAGTGATAGATACCACTACCGCTTCGGGGGAACTCGTCTTTAACATCCTCGCGGCACATGCGCAATTTGAAGCGGAATTGATTAGTGAGAGGACGCAGGCCGGGCTTTCGGCCGCGAGGGCCAGAGGACGCAGGGGCATAGGCGTTAACATAAGATCTTGGATCTTCGTCCCTTAGGGACGTACGATAGTAGCCCGGCAATTCCATTGCCGGGGCAGGGAGCGCAAGAAAACATACGCGTGCCGTAGGTACGCCCGATATTTGGTTGTTTGAATCGCGAGCGGAACGCGGAATCGGAAGTCCCTTCGGGACGTGAGTTCCATTCAAAGTTAACTCCTATTATAATGTTTCAGGTCTGGTT
>Ga0247842_10004806_pt1 | contig 16539 bp, 9 predicted proteins | sample LaCruzMarch2015__3_FD_192411 | JGI IMG/M metagenome (GOLD analysis project Ga0247842, IMG submission 192411) | Freshwater microbial communities from meromictic Lake La Cruz, Castile-La Mancha, Spain - LaCruzMarch2015_19m | ecosystem: Environmental > Aquatic > Freshwater > Lake | place: Spain...
TAATGAATTGATGTTCGTAAAATTGGGAGTGCAAAGTTATAAATTTTTTAACATCTCCAAACCATAGCGACAAAAAAAAGAAGATTTAAATTTAATTTACTGCTTATCCCCTTCAAGCAAGTTGATGTTTTAGGTAAGGATTTATGACCCCACCCCGCCCTCCCCTTCAAGGGGAGGGAGACCCTTTACCAAAAGTTGAAAAGAAGTTGATCGATACAAAACGTTGAAGGCATGTCATTTCCAAGAAAATATCATAAAATCTTCGACAAACTTCTCCCTCCCCTCTAAGGGGAGGGTTCGGGGAGGGGTCATTTCATTAACCAACCCCGGTTGCAATTTTATTTACTTGATCAAAGGAGATAAGCAATTTTAATTTATTACAAAGTCACCTACTTTCGACTTCAATATCATAAAGGCAATACTTCCAAACAACACCGTTCAAGCGTCGCGTGTATCATCAAATTTGCCATATGTCACGAATCTATTCTTATCTTTGCATCGTAAATGATTTCAATCAACAACCTTTCTATCCAGTTCGGCGGGGAATCGCTGTTTGACCACATAGCCTTCATTATTAATGACAAGGACAGGATTGGTCTTGTCGGTAAAAATGGCGCCGGAAAGTCGACTTTGCTTAAAATTATCAAGGGACTTCAGCGTGCCGATGAAGGTGATGTGATTCTTCCGGATGGATATTCCGTAGGCTATTTGCCCCAGGAGATGGATATCCATAGCGCCGGCAGCGTAATGGAAGAGGCCATGAACGCATTTACTGAAGTGGTGGAACTTGAGGTGAAGATCGCGGGTTACGAGAAACAAATCAGCGAACGAACAGATTATGAATCGGAGAGCTATCACAAACTTATCAGAAGACACTCAGAGGCGCTTGAACGCTATCATCTGATTGGTGGACAGGCTGTTCATGTAAATATCGAGAAGGTTCTGACGGGACTTGGATTTGAACGTGAAGAGTTTGACCGTAAATTATCGACCTTCAGCAGTGGGTGGCAGATGCGCGTCGAAATTGCCAAAATCCTTCTGCAACGGCACGATGTGATCTTACTGGATGAGCCTACAAACCATCTCGACATCGATTCCATTCAATGGCTTGAGGAATTTCTTGAAAATTTCAAAGGAGCGGTGGTGCTTGTTTCGCACGACAGGGCATTCCTTGATAATGTAACGAAACGGTCGATCGAAATATCCCAGGGTAAACTTTATGATTACAAGGCAAACTATTCTGAGTATGTTTTAATGCGCGAGGAGCGGATGGAAAGTCAGCTGGCAACCCATAATAACCAGCAACGGCAAATCCGTCAGATTGAAAGGTTCGTTGAACGGTTCCGCTCGAAAGCTACCAAAGCAAAGCAGGTTCAATCGCGCATTAAATTGCTTGAGAAAATTGATCTGGTTGAGGTGGATATGGTCGATGAATCGGGTATACGCTTCAGGTTTCCCCCGGCGCCTCACTCGGGAAAGATCATTCTCGAAGGGAAAAACCTGAACAAGGACTATCCGCAGAAACGCGTATTGAACAACCTGGCTTTTTCTGTAATCAAAAATGACCGGATTGCATTTGTCGGAAAAAACGGAGAGGGAAAAACAACTTTATCGAAAGTTATAACCGGACAAGTTGATTATACCGGTGATCTGAAATTCGGACACAATGTCGTTATTGGCTATTATGCTCAAAATCAGAGTGATTATCTTGACCCTGATAAAACAGTATTTCAAACAATTGATGATATCGCTGTGGGCGATATCCGTCCAAGGATTAAGGGCATCCTGGGTGGTTTCCTGTTCAGCGGCGATGATATTGAAAAAAAGGTAAAGGTGCTTTCGGGCGGGGAAAAGTCAAGGCTGTCTCTGGCCAAGCTCCTGCTCACTCCTGCAAACCTGCTCATCCTTGACGAACCTACCAACCATCTTGATATGCATTCAAAAGATGTGTTGAAGAACGCCCTCCTGCAATACAATGGAACACTGGTCATTGTGTCGCATGACCGTGATTTTCTACAGGGCCTTACCAACCGGGTTTTTGAATTCAGGCATGGGGCAATCAAGGAGTACCTGGGCGATATTTATGATTTTCTGGAACAGCGCAGGTTGCGGACATTGAGCGAACTTGAGGCGAATCAGAAAAAGGTTGCCGCTCAATCGGCCGAGGACACGGTTTCTCAAAATAAGATCAATTGGGAAAAGCGAAGAGAAAGTGAGAAAGAGGTGCGTAAGGTAAAATCCCAGATAGCAAAGTGTGAAACGGAAATTGAGAAGCTGGAAGCGGAATTGAAAGTGAAAGAGGGGATGCTTGGCACACCTGAAAAATATCAGAAACAGATTCAGGATGGGACGCTTTACAAAGCATATGAAGATCTTAAAGTCATATTAACCCGGGAAATGAAGCGCTGGGAAGAATTGAATTATGAACTCGAAGTGATGGAAGGGTAATTACCTTTCACGCCCCAGCATCTCCTGCATTAAGCCAATCATTTCAGAGGACTTTCCTGACTCAAAGTGCAGCGAGTTAAAAATATCCATGGCTTTCTGGTGATGATTTTCTATCTCATGACGGGTAATTTCGTCTATTTTTAACTGCCGGAAAATCTTTATAATCTCATCCACTTTTTCTGATCTGTCAATTTCCTTGTCGAAATAGTAATTTGTCAGTTTCAGAAGTGTCTCTTCCCTGGCTAGTTCAAATGCCTTAAGGAACAGAAATGTCTTTTTATTGGTCGAAATGTCTCCACCTATGGTTTTACCGAACTTATTTGTATCACCAAAGGCATCCAGAAAATCATCCTGCAATTGGAAAGCTAATCCCAGTTCAATCCCGAAATCGTATATTTTCTCAGCATCCTGCGGGGAGGCTTTGGCCAGAATGGCGCCAAGTTTAAGGCTGCAGGCAATCAATACAGCTGTTTTCAGCCGTATCATCTGCATGTAATCGGAAATGACGACATCGGATTTTGTCTCAAAATTCATGTCATACTGTTGACCTTCGCATACTTTCCGTGCTGTATCGTTGAATAGGTTTAACACCTGGGGTAATAGTTCAGGGTCTGTTTTTGCGACATATTCGTATGCAATCACAAACATGGTATCGCCTGAAAGAATAGCTGAATTGATGTCCCATTTTTGGTGAACGGTTTCTCTGCCACGGCGCAGGGGTGCATTATCCATGATGTCATCGTGCAGCAGGGTGAAATTGTGAAAAATTTCAACACCCATGGCCGGGTAAACCGCTTTGCTGATTTCTCCGCCGAAGAGATCGCACGACATCAGCACCAGAACCGGACGAAGTCTCTTTCCACCGATGTCGAGTGTATAAGCAATTGGTTCGTATAGTTGTAATGGCTCATTAACAAATTCCGCGTCGGAAAATGCATTGCTGATGAATTGCTGCAAATGTTGAAGAGAGGGCATGATTTTAATCAGTCAGGTTGATGAGGTACTGCCCATAGCCGCTTTTAAGTAAAGGCTGTGCTATCAGGTTCAGCTGTTCCCTGCTGATGAACCTCATGCGGTAAGCAATCTCTTCAATGCAGCCAATTTTGAGACCCTGGCGATTTTGGACAACTTCAACAAACTGCGAGGCCTGTAAAAGCGATTCAAAAGTTCCCGTGTCGAGCCAGGCAATGCCACGGCTTAAAACACCCACTTTTAGTTTCCCCTGCGCCAGATACCACCGGTTCACATCGGTTATTTCGTATTCACCGCGGGCGCTTGGTTGCATGTTCTTTGCCACTTCAATGACCGAATTATCGTAAAAATATAATCCCGGAACAGCAAAGTTTGATTTGGGATTTTTTGGTTTTTCTTCTATCGACAATGCATTCAGATCATCGTCAAATTCCACCACACCATAGCGCTCCGGATCGTTGACATGATATGCAAATACAACGCCACCTTGAGGATCATTGTTTTCCTGAACCAGTTGCGACAAACCATTCCCAAAGAATATATTATCACCAAGGACAAGCGCCACTTTGTCACTCCCAATAAAAGATTCCCCGATTACAAAGGCCTGTGCTAGTCCATTGGGAACCACTTGCTCCGCATACGTAAATGAACAGCCCAGCAATTTGCCATCACCTAATAATTGTTTGAAATGAGGCAGGTCATGTGGCGTTGAAATGATCAGGATCTCGTTTATTCCTGCCATCATGAGCACCGAAAGCGGATAATAGATCATCGGCTTATCGTAAATCGGCATGAGTTGCTTGCTCACCGCAAGTGTTAATGGGTGTAACCGGGTTCCGGCGCCTCCCGCTAAAATGATTCCTTTCATGATACCTGGATTTGAGATGTATGTATTCGGTTCGGTTTAATTATTTATGCTGCTTTTTTCAATTTCCCGGCGGCCGGGAGAAATTTCATCAATGTCGGTATCTGCAGAATCTTCATAAATGTCAACAAAGGGTTCTTCAAACGCTTTGGTGGTACTCCATTTATCAAGGGTCATAAGCAACGAGGGCAGGACAAGCATGTTGAGCAATCCGGCGACGAGTAATGTGAAGGAGATAAGGAATCCCAGCGCCTGAGTGCCCCCGAAAGTCGAGAATACAAATATCCCGAAACCGAAGAAAAGTACCGTTGACGAATAGATCATGCTGTACCCCGTTTCGCGTAATGCCGAAATGACCGATGAAGGGATATCATGCCCGGTATGTTTCAATTGTAACCGGTAACGCGACAGAAACTGGATGGAATTATCAACTGAAATGCCAAGGGCAATGCTGAATATCAGGATCGTGGATGGCTTGATCGGAATTCCGGTAAATCCCATCAGAGCCGCTGTCATCAGCTGGGGAATGAGGTTCGGGATCAGGGAGATCAGTATCATTCGCCATGAACTGAAAAGAAAGGCAAGCAGCATGGCAATGACTACGACTGCAAGGGCGATGCTCTCCCACAGGTTGCGGATCAGGAATTGGGAGCCCTTCAAAAACACCACGCTTGTTCCCGTAATGGTGACATTGTATTTTGCAGGACTGAAAATGGAATCAATTTTTGGTCTGAGACTTTGCCGGATGCTGTCAATCTTCGTAATACCGACATTGGCCATTTGAATGCTGATGCGTGTGACCTGGTAGGTTGAATCAATGAAATTGTCGAGGATTGAACGTTTTTTTGATTTCAGAGATGGGATATATCCGGCCATAAAGGTCAGTTCATTGGAGGTGGGGAGTGAATAGTACTGTGAATCTCCGGCATAAAAAGCCTGCCGGGCTGTTTTAATTACCTCTACAATCGACAATGCTTTTGATAACTCTTTGTAGGTCTTCAAACTGTCCTGCAACCGGTCGATTTTTTTCAGGGTGACGAGGTTCATGGCCCCTTTTTTCTTTTTGGTATCAACCGTTATTTCCAACGGCATAATCCCCTTGAAATGTTTTTCAAAAAAGAGCATGTCCTTGTAAATGGGATCGCGTTTGGAAATATCATCAACGATCGTTCCACTGGTCTTCAATCTGAGCGCTCCTATAACCCCGATCAGAATCAGAATACCCATAACAATATAAATGGGATTCCGGTAGTTTTGAACCCAGTAGACTGCCTTGTCGATAATTGATTTTGCCAGGCTTTCCTCAATGTGTTTTGTATATTTTCCTTTGGGAGGAGGCAGGAAACTGAAAAAGATAGGAACCATGGTCAGCGAAAGGGCATAAATCACCATAATGCTTATGGCTGCAACGAGTCCGAATTCAACCAGCAGTTTATTGTTTGTGATCGTAAATGCAGCAAACCCGGTTGCCGTGGCTGCATTGGTTAGCAGGTTGGCAACTCCGATACGCTGTATAACACGTGTCAGGGCTTTCGCCTGGTTACGGTGGTGGCTGTATTCGTAATGGTACTTATTGAGGATAAAAATGCAGTTTTCAACAGCGATGACAATTACCAGGGGAGGAATGATGGACGTAAGCATGGTGATCTTGTAACCAAAAATCCCCATCAGGCCCAGCGCCCATAAAACACTGATGAGTACAATAACCATGGGGAAGATCACCGCTTTAGCCGATCGGAAAAATACGAACAGGAAAAGGGCCGAAATCAACAAAGCCAGGATTACAAATAATTTTAGTTCATTTAACAATTTTTTTGCAACCAGGGTATTGATGAACGGGAGGCCGGAATAGTGTGCTTCAATTTGCGATCTGGCCGAAAAACGGTCAACCATGGCTTTGATCTCATTCACAAGCCGGTCGCGTTCCTTCGATTGGATGGTGTTTTTATCAAGGGTGAGTCCGAAAAGGTAGGCTGATGTCGATTTGTTATAGATCAATCCTTCGTAAAAAGGTAACGATTGAATTACCGATTTCACTGAATCAAGCGCTGCCTGGTTAAGTGGTTTGGTGGGTGAGATCGGGATGAATTCAAACTTTTTGAGCGAATCATTTCTCACCAGGTTGTATAACCGGGTAACCGATACAATAGCGGCTACTCCTTTGATGCTTTTCAGCGAATCGGTCAAATCATAAATAGCGCTATAGTGTGAAAGCTGAAAAAATTCAGGATCCACAATGCCAATGAACATCACGTTGCCGTCCTGACCGAATTGCTCGATAAATTTTTGATAAGTCCTGGCTGTTGAATCTGACTCAGGCAGGATACTGGCATTCTGGTATTGTATTTTTACCTGGGTCGCCTTGTAGCCCATAAAGGCTGTCATCAGTGCGATTATAACCAGAATGATGACTCTGTTTCGTAAAATGGTACTAACAAGAAAATTCCACACAGGCTGAAAATTTGGGTTGCAAATTTACACAATCCTGATTAGAAATTAAGAATCTCTGGTACCTTTGTGAATCAGAAATTAACACAGTGATTTGGAAGTTGGTAAGTTGGTAAGTTGGCAAGTTGGCAAGTTGGCAAGTTGGCAAGTTGAAATGTTTAAATAATCAAATATACAATGTACAAGTAAATGTGGAATCATGTAATTTATTATCTTACGCTCCAACTTACCAACTTACCAACTTCTTTACTTGTTCACGCATTTGCAAATGAAAAAGGCACTCATCATCGACTCCGTCCACCCCATAATCCCGGAAGAACTTACAGGCATGGGATTTCAGTGTGATTATTATCCTGAATATGGAAGAAAGGAGTACTTAATGTCAGCTGATCAATATACCGGGATCATCATCCGCAGTAAGATCAAACTTGACAAAGAATTCCTGGACAGGGCTACCCGGTTGAAGTTTATTGGCAGGGTAGGAGCCGGTATGGAGAGCATTGATGTGGATTACGCAGTGCGAAAAGGAATCATTTGCCTGAATTCACCCGAGGGGAACCGTGATGCAGTGGGTGAACACACCCTGGGAATGCTGCTCTCATTAATGAACCATTTTATCCGTGCCGATCAACAGGTGCGCAGCGGAAAATGGATCAGGGAGGGAAACCGTGGTACAGAGATTAAAGGCAAGACGGTGGGAATTATTGGCTATGGAAATATGGGGAGCGCTTTCGCCCAGCGGCTGAAAGGGTTTGAGGCAAGGGTTATCTCTTTTGACAAATACAAGAGTGGATATGCCGACGGTAATTCATTTGAAACATCCCTGGAGGAGATCTTCATCGAAAGTGACATCGTGAGTCTGCATATCCCACTCACGGAGGAGACGAAATTCATGGTGAATGATGACTTCATACAACAGTTCCGGAAAAATATCTGGCTCATCAATACATCCAGGGGACCGATCGTAAAGACTACCGATCTGGAAAAAAATATTCTGTCCGGAAAAATTGCTGGGGCCGCCCTGGATGTTCTGGAATTTGAGGACACCTCATTTGAAAATATTTCCGGGAAGTTACCTTCAGAACTTAATTTTTTGCTCAAATCTGACAAAGTGATTTTTACGCCGCATATCGCCGGTTGGACCTACGAGTCAAATGTTAAACTCGCCAGGGTACTGGTGGAGAAGATCAGGGAGGCATTAGTCGTGACACGTGACACGTGACGCGTGACAAGGTAACAAGATCGCAGATTGGTAAAGGTTCTAAGCGATAGTTGATCGAATGAATTCCAAAAAAAATGTACTTTTGCACCTCGAAATGAAATTCTATTCTGAAAACACACATTCTGAATGGATAAAGCAAACAAAGGAATAAAACACTGGTAATTCATTTGGCCTAAGCGCATAAAATAAATTTTAACTCATGAGGTACGAAAACAAACTATTCAAAGGCAAAACCTTAGCAATTTTATCAGGCGGTGGCGACACACCTGCAATCAATTCAAGTATCGAAGCTATCAGGAACCGCGCCTCATTACTGGGATTTAAAGTATATGGCATTTTACAGGGATGGAAAGGTCTCCTGGGCGATGGCGATGTGGTTGATCTTACCAACCAGCCTTATGATGGCTATTATGGAGGTACGGCATTACGTTCGAGCCGTACGAACCCGTTTCCTTCGAAGAAGAATCCTGTAAGCCGTGTTCCACAGGTATTGCGCAACTTTGAACGTTATAAAATCGACGTCCTGGTTACCATCGGGGGCGATGACACAAATGGAGCAGCCAAGCGTTTGTTCGAAACAGAAGGCATTCCGGTGATCGGGTTTCCAAAAACCATCGACAACGATTTGCGTACGCGTACCATTCACACATACAAGGGCAAAGATATTGAAGCTGTCTTGTGTCCCGGGTTCCCGTCGGCAGCCCTGACGATGATGGAATTCACTGCTAACCTCCGGACCACGGCTGAATCACATTCGCGGGCCCTGGTAATGGAGGTGATGGGCCGCGATGCCGGTTGGCTGACTGGCTCGGCGGTTTTTGGCGGGGCAACTCTTGGGCTCATTCCCGAATTTGAGATTACCAAAGAGCGCAAAGAGGTGTTTTTCGAGACCGTCAAGGAGGCTTACATGCATTCAAAAAAGCGATGCATCGTTATTCCTGTTTCAGAAGGAACCCGCTGGTATGATGAAAAAACCGGTAAGGTCGATGTGGTATATGCCAGTTCTGAACTGGATGAATACGGGCATCCCCGGTTTGGAGGGGTAAGTGGAGTCATTGCTTCGGAGATCAGCGCCAAACTTGGCATTGAAGCCCGTGCCCAGATCTCGGGATATTATCCCCGCTCAGGGCACTGCAGGCATTATGATCGCCGGTTAACCGCCACCCTGGCCGATAAGGTCGTCGATTTGCTGCTTCGTGAAGAATATGGGCAAATGCCGGTAATGAAAAAGATCGTGCCCAATGTTGAACTTGAAGAATTCAATACAACCTCTATTGATATGGGCGCCGTGGGAAACAAACCCTTATCTGAAGATTACTATGATATCAGTAAGTTTGCCTTCACCGAAGCCTACCACGATTTCCTCAGCAACATCCTCGGTTCACCCGGCTTTGATGAATTCAAGTATGATTTTCCGGTGGTGATACCATAAATTACAAGTGACAAATTACGAGTGACAAATTATAGGTGACTTTGATATTTTAGCCTTGTTATTTGTCATTTGTAATTTGTAATTTGTCACTTGTCACTTGTCACTCCTAAGCCAGCACCAACTGAATAGTATTCCTGCTCCGGAGTTCCATCAGTATTTCCCGACCCTTTGTAATTCGGTCGACTGATTCGGGGTTGTAATGACGAATGGTAAATAGTTCCAGACCTTCATTGTAGCGGGTTTCATAGTCTTTCTGAAGGAAAGATAGCAGGGGCGCTATTTTTTGAGGATCGGCATCCACACATATGGTAAAACTGATTGCCGAATTCTGCATTACATTTACTTTAATCCGGAAGGTGGCTAATATTCTGAATATTTCACTCAGGTTTTCCTCCAGAATGAATGAAAAATCACGGGGAGAAATGGAGATAAGCACCTGATCCGGTTTCCGGATAAAGATAGGGACCGAAATTTTCCATTCTTTCAGGTTTTCCACCGAAGTTCCTTCCATTTCCGGATTCAGAAAAGATTTTACCCTGAGGATTATGTTCGCATTTTCAAGCGGTTTTATGGTCTTGGGATGGATTACACTGGCGCCGTAATAGGCCAGTTCAATCGCCTCACGGTAGGAGAGTGTTTCGAGCTGCACGGCATCCTTCATCCATTTCGGATCGGCATTCATCACCCCCGGAACATCTTTCCAGATGGTCATCTCCTTTACCTGAAGTATGTGTGCAAAAATGGCTGCAGAAAAATCAGAACCTTCACGGCCCAGGGTTGTCGTATTCCCGGCAGCATCACACCCGATGAACCCCTGTGTCAAGGCAACAGATCCGGAACCGGGATCCTGTTGAACATAGCTGTTGATTTTCTCCCGGATCAGTCGCCTGGTGATTTCCCATTCTACGCGGGCATCGCGGTATGTTGAATCTGTTTTAATCAGTTCACGTACATCAAAGAGTTTTGAATGTATGCCCTGTAATTCGAGAAAGTGATGAAAAATCGAGGAGGATATTAACTCCCCGTAACTCACAATCTGGTCATATTCAAAATCAAATTCCGGGCGGTTTTTTTCATACAGATGCCCTTTTCGTATGTATCCCCTGAGTTGGTTGAAGAGCGAATCGATTTCCCCGAAAACAATGTGATCTTTGTCCGCGAACAATTCATCTGCAATCGTAAAATGATAATCCCACACCTTCTGAAATGAATCAACAACTGCCACCGGATCATTGTTCATGTAGTGTTTCAACACCTCCTCCAGCGCATTGGTCGTTTTACCCATGGCCGAAACAATCACTACCAGCGGCTCCTTGCTAAATTTTTTCAGGATACCTGCAACATTTTTTACACCTGCTGCGCTGTTTATAGAGGCGCCGCCAAATTTGAACAAGTTTAAGTGCATGCCGCAAAAGTAAAGAAAAAGTAAGATTGGATTCGCCGGAAATGTCTATTTTTGTTTTTCCAAATCCATCCGCTATGAAATTCAAGACACTCACCGAGTTTATTATCGAAAAACAAGCTGATTACCCGCAGGCATCAGGCGAACTGTCGCGACTGCTTAACGATATCGGTATTGCCGCCAAATTTGTTAACCGCGAAGTGAACCGTGCCGGACTTGGCGAAGTGATGGGCTATGCCGGTGAAGTGAACGTTCAGGGCGAGGATCAGAAAAAACTGGATGTTTATGCCAACGATCAGTTCATTGCCGCATTGAAATCGGGCGGTCAATGCTGTGCCATTGGTTCCGAAGAAAACGAGGAGATCATCATCCTCGACAGTGATATTTCGAAACATGGAAAATATGTGGTTGCCATTGATCCCCTCGATGGTTCATCCAATATCGAATCAAATGTTTCAATTGGCACATTGTTTTCAATTTATCGTCGACGCACAGTCCGCGGATCTGCCACCCTGGAAGATTTTCTGCAACCTGGCCGCAACCTGGTCGCAGCGGGTTACATTATTTATGGATCTTCAACCATGCTGGTTTATACAACCGGCTATGGAGTCAACGGATTTACGCTGGATCCCTCAGTAGGTTTGTTTATTTTGAGTCATCCCGATATCAAATATCCCGAAACCGGAACAATTTATTCCATCAATGAAGCCAATTATTTTTCTTTCCCTGAAGGCGTAAGACAGTATATCCATTACTGTCAGGAAGAAGATGCAGCCACGCACCGGCCTTATTCAACGCGGTACATCGGATCAATGGTTGCCGATGTTCACAGGAACATGGTTCGCGGAGGGGTTTTCCTTTATCCGGGAACTACTAAGAACAAAAAGGGCAAATTGCGGTTGTTGTATGAATGCAACCCGGTTGCTTTCCTGGCTGAACAGGCTGGCGGCAAAGCTTCCGACGGATTCCGCCGCATTCTCGACATTCAGCCAACCATGCTTCACGAGCGATCACCTTTGTTCGTCGGACCAACCTACATGGTTGAAGAGGCAGAAAAGTTAATGAAGGAACATTCACCCGAATTTAAAATCGATTAAACATCGATTGAAGCCTGCCGATCTTTTATCGCTTTTTAAAGAAAGTCCTCTCATTAAGGAGTTGGCTGGCTATTTTACGAATTACGAGTTACGGGTTACGAATTACGAGTTAAAAAAAAATGAAAACGAAATTCGGACTTTATCTTCCGAAAGTTTAAACCCGAATTCGTCACTCGTCACTCGTCACTCGTCACTCGTCACTCGTTTTCGTCTTCACCTGAAAGGCCTTGTTGGCTCATCCCGTTCTTTCGTTAACGCTGCTGTGTTTGAAGCCACAACACAAACGCACCTGGTGTTATTGCAGGACAAAGAAACGGCAGCCTACTTCTTTAACGATTTGCAGCAAATCGTGGGCGACCGCGTTTACTTTTTTCCCTCTTCCTTCAAACGAGGGTTTCACACAGGAATTAAGGACAACCAGGGTTTATTGTCGCGCACCGAGGTGCTGAACCATCTCAACAGCAGGGCGCGCAAATTCATTGTCGTGAGTTATCCTGAGGCAGTTGCCGAAAAGGTGGTCAATAAAAAGTTCCTTGAAAAAAACACCCTGAAACTTTCTGTCGGGGAGCAGGTGAATATGGAATTTGTGCTCGATCTGTTGGTTGAGTATGAATTTGAACGTGCCGATTTTGTAGTTGAACCCGGCCAGTTTTCCCTGCGTGGCGGACTGATTGATGTTTATTCCTTCAGCAGTGACCATCCGTTTCGCATTGAATTCGGAGGCGACCGCGTATCGACTATCCGCACCTTTGACCCATCGACGCAGCTTTCTGTCCAAAAATTGCATGAAATCAGCATTGTTCCTGACATCAGGGTCGATGCCAGCAAAAAAATTGCCTACGAGTCAATTTTTGCTTTCCTGCCTGAAAAAGCAGTCGTATGGCTCGATGATGCCGGATCAATGGCACATCTGATGGAAAAACAGCCTGCCTCCGATCTCCTTTTGCATGGTAGCGAGTTTTTAAAGTCATTGCTCGGTTTTTCAACAATCGAATTCGGACAGCAGTTCTATTTTAAAACAGCACAGCCGGTTGTTTTTAACACCACTCCACAACCATCTTTTAACAAGAATTTTGACATCTTACTCCAGGATCTTCGAAAGAATGCCGATAGAGGATACAAGAACTTCCTGTTGGCTGATAATCCCAAACAGGCAGAACGGCTGCAGAGCATATTTGAGGAAATAGAATCGAGGTCAGAAGTACGAAGTACGAAGTACGAAGAACGGGCAATTGACGTTGTCACGCGTCCCGTGTCCCTTGTCCCGAATGAATCGTCACTTGTCCCGCGTCCCGTGTCCCGCGTCCCGAATGAATCGTCAGTTGTCCCGCGTCCCGTGTCCCGCGTCCCGAATGAATCGTCAGTTGTCCCGCGTCCCGCATCCCGCGTCCCGGATGAACCATTGCTTATAACCCTGAACTTCTCCCTCCACGAAGGCTTCATCGACAACGACCTGAAGATCGCCTGCTACACCGACCACCAGATATTTGAGCGTTACCATAAATTCCACCTTCGCGAAGGTTATACAGCCAAAGAGGCCTTGACACTTAAGGACTTATATGATTTGCGTCCGGGCGATTTTGTAACACACATCGATCACGGTGTCGGGCGGTTCGATGGGTTGGAAAAGATCAGCAACAACGGGAAAGAGCAGGAGGCAATAAGGCTCATTTATAAAAATGAGGATCTGCTTTATGTCAGTATTCATTCACTTCACCGGATATCAAAGTACATCGGGAAGGAGGGCACCGCTCCTTCGTTGAACCGTCTTGGTTCAGATGTTTGGAATAAACTCAAGAATAAAACCAAGAGCCGGGTCAAGGATATTGCCAAGGAACTGATCAAATTGTACGCTGAACGGCGTGCCTCACAAGGGTTGACCTGTTCCCCTGATACCTATATGCAGACGGAGCTTGAAGCCTCATTTATTTATGAAGATACACCGGATCAGATCAAGGCCACAGTGGATGTTAAAAGGGATTTGGAGGAGACCTATCCGATGGACAGGCTGATATGCGGAGATGTCGGGTTTGGAAAAACAGAGATCGCTATCCGTGCGGCGTTTAAAGTGGTCGCAGAGAGCAAACAGGTAGCCATCCTGGTTCCAACGACCATTCTGGCTTTGCAGCATTTTAAAACATTTTCTGATCGGTTGAAAGCTTTTCCCTGCAGGGTTGATTACATCAACAGGTTTAAATCGGCCAAAGAGCAGAAAAAATTGTTAGCTGAACTTGAGGAAGGGAAAATCGATATCCTGATCGGCACGCACCGGCTGCTAAGCAAGGATATTATTTTTAAGGACCTTGGATTGCTCGTCATTGACGAAGAGCAGAAATTTGGAGTAGGGGCAAAGGAAAAAATCAAAATGCTCAAGGTGAATGTTGACACCCTTACCCTTACAGCTACGCCTATTCCGCGTACGCTGCAATTCTCGCTCATGGGGGCCCGCGATCTTTCAATCATCAATACGCCGCCGCCAAACCGCTATCCCGTTCAAACCGAAATCCATCCATTTGGGGAGGAGGTTATCAAAGAGGCCATTATTTTTGAGGTTTCGCGTGGCGGACAGGTCTTTTTTGTGACAACGCGTGTGATGAATATTATGGACATTGCCGGAATGGTGCAGCGGATGGTTCCAGGGATAAAGGTTGCAGTAGCACATGGGCAAATGGAGGGGCATAAGCTTGAAAAGGTGATGCTCGATTTCATTGAAGGGGAATACGACGTACTTATTGCCACGACCATTATTGAATCCGGGTTGGATATCTCGAATGTGAACACCATTTTTATCAATGATGCCCACCATTACGGGCTGAGCGATCTCCATCAGTTGCGGGGCAGGGTAGGCCGGTCAAATAAAAAAGCATTTTGTTACCTTCTGGCGCCCCCTATGTCGTTACTTACCGATGAAGCTAAAAAAAGACTGCGGGCGATTGAGGAGTTTTCCGACCTTGGAAGTGGTTTTAATATTGCCATGCGCGACCTCGATATCCGGGGTGCCGGCAACATACTTGGAGCAGAACAGAGTGGTTTCATTTCGGAAATCGGTTATGAAATGTACCAGAAAATCCTCGACGAAGCACTGCTGGAACTAAAAGAAACTGATTTTAAAGATCTCTTCCACCCTGATATTCCTACAACGTATGTGAGAGATTGCGTCATAGAAACTGATCTTGAAATTCTGATCCCTGATGATTATATTACTAACATTACCGAACGGTTAAATCTTTACAAGGAGCTGGATTCCATTGACACAGATGCAAACCTGATAAAATTCAGGGATCGGCTGATCGATCGGTTCGGGCAGGTCCCGGAACAAACAGAATCGTTGTTGCAAACCATTCGGCTCCGTTGGCTGGCACGCAGCATTGGATTTGAGAAACTGGTGCTGAGAAACCAGCGGCTGACAGCCTATTTTATTAATAATCCTGAATCGGCCTATTTCCAGTCAGATCAATTCTCGGCTATCCTCGAATTCATGAAAAATAATCCATCCGGATGCAAAATGACAGAGGAGAAAAACCGGTTATTCATGACCTTCAGGGATGTTCCTGAAATCAATGCTGCACTTGTCAGATTGGAAGCATTCCAAATTTCAAAAGTTACTAACATTTAAAGATCTCTGAAAATTTTAAATCCTTTCTTTTCTTAATTTTGTTATCGATTTTCGCATAGTAACCCTTAATCCAAATATATGAAAAAACTTGTACTATTTTTTACTGCACTGTTATCAGCTGGAGTAATTTTTGCCCAAACCGACTGTGCCGATCTTTTTATATCAGAATATGTTGAAGGCTGGAACAACAACAAATCTATTGAACTTTACAATCCAACAGGGTCAACAATCACGCTTGACAATGTGTACAGGCTTATCCGTTGGTCTAACGGGGCCACCAACTCCGACCAGGACATGCAGTATGTTCTTCCAATACCCGGTACCATCGCCGCCTATGGTGTGATGGTTATCATACAGGATACTATCCCTGAGGGTCAGGATACCATGGTCTGGCCTGCACTGCGTAAAAAAGCCACCTGGCTTGCTCCCTATGCCTACAATACCACCCCGCCAACCCAGGGAGGAAATGTAGTGTTCTGGAATGGCGATGATGCCATTTCCCTCCAAAAAAAGCAAACGAACGGTACCTGGGTGGATATTGATATTTTTGGTGAAATCGGAGTAAAACCTAAAGCCGGAGGAACTGGTACTTTAGGTGCATGGACCGATACGAGACCTTACTGGACCGGAGTTGGCAGATATATGACTCTGAACAAAACGCTTATTCGTAAACATACGGTAAAACACGGGGTCGATCGTCAAACCATGATCCATTATGGCGATAGCATGACCGGAAATGATCCAAACAGTTTCAATGCAAAGTTGGAATACGATTCGCTGCCGGGTAATACTTTTGACAGCCTTGGCCAGCACAAGTGTGATTGTAAAGGCTCATCCGGTATTGGAAAACTGCTACAGGACCAGAGTGTAGTGATTTTACCCAACCCGGTGACTAATAACCAGTTTACTATTCAGGCAAAAATGCCTGTTGCATCTGTTTCCGTTATTTCAATTGTCGGTCAAACAGTCTATTCCCATGATTTCAGCCTTCGTCAGATGGATGTAAAGGTTGTACTCAATAACCTTCCGGATGGGGT
>Ga0247842_10004823_pt1 | contig 16505 bp, 14 predicted proteins | sample LaCruzMarch2015__3_FD_192411 | JGI IMG/M metagenome (GOLD analysis project Ga0247842, IMG submission 192411) | Freshwater microbial communities from meromictic Lake La Cruz, Castile-La Mancha, Spain - LaCruzMarch2015_19m | ecosystem: Environmental > Aquatic > Freshwater > Lake | place: Spain...
GACTGAACATACACAGTCCGGCCATCAAAAAAAGAATTTTCTTCATAGTTTCGGGGTGGTTTATTTTAATCTGGAGTTTATTTCATTGATTTTTAATTAAAACCCGGAATTGCTGGTTTTATAATTGTAGTGTTTGTGTTTGGATTATTCAAATTCTTCAAAAAAATATTTGCATAGATATTGTATGCAACTACCTGACAGTAAAGAGACAGACGTGATTTTTGTAATGGCCATACCATAACTCTTTTATGCTGATAATGAGGCCATTGAATATAATAAAAAAAGAGTAATGTCAATGACCGATGTGTAATTTATTATCGGTCTAAACAGATGTTTGGAGTTGACTTTGTGCTCCCTGTAAATATTTTCAGCATCACATCTTAGATGGCGGGTAAAAGATACAGATTTTGAATATGCTGTGGCAGTCAGTTACTTTCAGTTTGTAAGCCTGTTAACATCATTTCTCCCAGAACATCACGTTTCTTTTGTGATTCGCGGCAATGCATAATCTGCTCCCAGGCATTTTTACGTTGCCCTGACATAAAGTATATGGCTGCAAGGTTAAAGCGGGCGTCGTCAAAAAACGGATCAATGATCAGCGCCTTTTTGAGCGATTCACTGGCTTCATTTGGCTTACCCAGTCTGTACAAGGTTGCACCATAATCATTGAGTACCCTGACTTCATAAGGTGTCACTTTTAATGCCCTTAAAAAGCAGATCCTGGCAGCATCGTTATCTCCCAGGCGAGCATGAGCAACACCCTCGAACCAGGAAACCGGGAGCGTATTTGGTGTTACCCGATATAATATTCCCTCAGCCTTCCTGCAATATTGGATAACAAGCGAATCATTTTTTCTTTCGTTTCGGAATATTTGCAATGTATAATATTCTCCTTTGAGACGTGCCAACGCAAGCACGGCAGTGAGCATCGCAAGACTTATAAAAATCAGGTTCCCCCACTTTAAGGATAGCTTTGGAAACATAACATGCCGAATCGGTTCAAGGGGAACCTTGTTAAGCATAAAGGCAATTATCGACCAAAGCACGATGTTATGTTCGACCCGTCGCAGCGGAAAATCAAAAACAGCATAAAGATAAAAGCCGGTTATGAAAGCAGCATAAATAATAGTTTCAGGAGGTACTTTCTGCTGTGAAAAAAAAAGCCGGTAATAAACAGATGCAGGAGGCAGAAAAAAAACGAGTATTGCAAGGATAAACCCTATGATTCCAAGTTCTGATAAAATTCGTACCCATTCATTATGTGGTTCACTGTAAGTGAAGTTACCGATAGTATGTTCGGGATTGAGAGGATTAATGACAGCGGGAATGGCCAGTCGCCAGTTTCCTGAGCCTGCCCCGATTATCGGATGAGCTTTAATAAGCCCGGCTGATTTTTTCCAGAAAATCACTCTCCAGTTGGCATTGGAATAATAGGCCTTAGAAAAATCATAAGTGCTGGTCTCCATATTCTCTGCCGGTTCGTGCAATTTCCTGATATTTTGGCCCTGCAATTGATCATACGACCTAAAATACTGCCAAACCGAGATCTTCCTCAGGAAGTACTGTCGTCTGGTATTGTCAAGGGAATTAGTGAAGATAAACAGGCAAAAAACAAGAATGAGCCCTGAAAGGAATGCGGTAAGAATATTTCGTTTTGAAAATACCTGAGGGGAACTGACCTTTAGCAAAATTAACGAAATTATTATAGCAGCGGTCGTACCGAGATAGGCAGCTCGGCTCTGGACAATGATGATAAAAAAAAAGGAAAGAATCCCTGCCAACACTGAAAGATATTTCCAGGTTCCTTTCAGCAGTACATATCCTGAAAAAACCAGGGGCAATGATATCAGAAGAAAACCTGAATAGAGGTTGTTGTTGGAGGAGATGGATATGATCTTGTATGGATCATAATAATCCAACAGGGACATTTTATAGAAAGCCAGTCCATAAGAGAACATCAATACCAGCAAATGTGTTTTTATAAAAAGATGTTCGAATTCGGAATATTTTTCAACAAGAGCGCTAACCATTAGAAAGATTCCCAATGACAGAAAAATCAGTTGTGAATGCAAAATTGCTTCTGATGATTCGATCGACCAGAACATACTTAGCAGGCTCCAGGCGTAAAACAGAATGAAGGCGGTTTCAAAGAGGTTATTCCGGATTTGGATCAGACGGTTCACTCCGGCGATCCAGGCGACAGTCAAAATAAGCACAATCATGGCAAACCTGGGAAGAAACGAACTGTCAACCAGTATTTTGGAACGGATGGTACCGGCAAGGAAAAGAAGGGAAATGCAAAAGATCGTGAGTCCTGTTTTTGTAACTCTATGCGTGATCATGCATGCAGGTTATTCAAAAAAGGTGATGATGGCGCCTCCGCTTTCTCCTGAGGTGGGAGAAAATCCGGAAGAGTAAGGCAGGATGGTTCCTCCCTGGCCGGGTTTTGATGTGAGGATCCGGTCGCCAAAATAGGATCGTTCGAGTCCCTGCCATACATCCAGGATATTGGAGTTTGAAACCCCTGCGTGCCCGGTCACAGGTCCAATGTTATCTGTGCCGGCCATTCCATGAACAGTTTCTGGCGCCAGGCTGCCTTTTTTACCACCGGTTCCACCGGCAGCTTTCATGCCGCTGAACCACGAATCGCCGCCATTTCCGCCATCAGTGTCACCGTACCAACCATTACCTGAATAGTAAGCATTATTACCGGGAGATCCTCCCTGGCCGATTAAAATATAGAACTGCTGATTTTGAGTAACATCTATTAACTGTTGCGCAAAGCCCCCGCTGCCTCCGTCGCCACCGTAATTTATATTGTAGGAATAGGAATAGCTGTAAGCGCCGCTGCCACCGCCACCTCCTGAAGCGCCCCACAATTCTACCTTGATCCTTGAAATGTTAGAAGGTACTGTCCACACCTGCGATGCAGTGAAGGTAAGTACATTGCTCACAAGATTACCGGAATTATTGATCACGTATGGATTAGCGATGGTGCCGGTTCCGGTTACCATAGTGTTGGGACCGGCGATGATTTTGGTTTCGGAACCATCCACGTTGGCTTTTTCCGAATAGAGTGCATAAGGTACACTCATGAACTGGCTGACACCAGTAATGGAATAATTGGTGCCGCCGAAAGGGTCAGTCTCGCTTTGAAGGAAATATGGCCCCTGGGCCCAATTGATGGAGTCGATGACGTTTGAGGTGGTACCGGTACCGATAGTCACCGAAACAAGTCCGTTTACATTGGTAATGGTGCTGAATGTTTCGCTGTAAACTACCAAACCGGTCTCTGAACCCTGAAGAATTTTGAACCGCATCCCGACATTGCCATTCTGGATCAGGTTACCCTGGGCATTGCGTAAGATTGCCTGGTAGGTGAGTTTCTGAGGCGACTGAGCAAGTGCAGCCACCGTTAGTAATGCGAATAAACCTAAAGATAAAAGCTTTTTCATTTCTTAATGATTTTAAAAGTCTTAACAGGTTGTTCCTTTTTCAGGATAACCAGATAATAGGTTGCGGGGACAAGGTCATCCATGGTGATGTCAACCTTTTCAGAATCTACCAGGCCTTTTTGTATTTGTTTCCCTTTAGCGTCATAAATGCCCATGGACAAATTGGTCAGATCCAGGTCATTGAATTTCAGTGTTACATTTCCAGTGGAAGGATTGGGAAAAACAGTACATTCCGGACCCGGGTCACAATCCCGGGAACCCACCAGAATAAAAATCTCAAAAGGTTGCTGAATCCCTTCCGATAGCGTGCCAGAAATACCGCTGCATTCAGAAAAGGTCATCAGCCCCACACTCCAGGTGGCGGTACCCCCATCTCCGGAAGCCTGATTGCCGGCCGAAAGAATATACTGCTGGGCAAACAATTCCGTCATCGAAAATCCCGACAATAACAACAGGATAAGGAACTTCAGTATTATTTTCATAGGAATGTTTATATTTCATGTGTTAATTTTTATTTTTTCGGGTCACATGGAATAGCCATAAATTATCATTCACGGTTTGCATGTACATTGTACTTATGGCAATTTCATATGGTTTATTCCGGAGCAATTCCAAACACACGAATATACAACTTTGATCAATACACACTCCCCGTTATGGAATAAAAAAGCATTGAACAGTCTTTAGTTCGCCGGGATATCAAATGCCGGAGGTCACAAAGTTAGTTTCAGTTTCAACATGGGGTTTAGCTATCCGGTAGCACCAAACCGTAAAAAATGAAAAAGAAAATTTTGTATCTTTGTTCAAAGCCAAATTCGACATGAACTTATCTGCTGAAAAACTGGATATCATTCAAAGAATCTGTGAGATCCAGGATAATGATCTTCTTGATATCATAAAAAAAATAATTTCCTTACCAACAGATTCAAAATCTGACTGGTGGGATCAGATCTCACAAGCTGAAAAGAATTCAATAAATCGTGGATTAGATGACCTTAGTAAAGGACGAGTTCATTCACACGATCTGATAAGAAAAAAATATGAAAAATGGCTTAAAGATTAGGTGGACTGACGAAGCCATAAATAATCTTGAAAGTATAATCGTATACCTTGAGTCTAACTGGACATCGAAGGAATTAACAAAATTCTTTGTAAAGTTGGAGAAACAAATCCAACTCCTTTCTTTTTATCCTGAGGCATATCCCCCATCTCCAAAATGCAATAACGTTCATCGTTGTGTTTTCTCAAAACACTTAACGATATATTATACTGTTGAAAATGATCATCTTATATTACTTTCAATATTTGATACCCGACAGGATCCAAGTAAATTGAAAATATAAATGGTCTGGTACTAACATGCCATTTTTCAACATATTACTTTTCCTGTAATAAATACTGCCCCGTGCCATTCTCAATCAATTTATCCAAATGTTCCGCTTGTGATACCTGAGCAGATACAACCGGAGGCTCATTTAACTCCTCCATCGGTTCGACAGGTTCCGGGATGACACTGTGGTATTTCCGGAATTCATCAATCATTTTTTTGATCTTCTCAGTGTGGGACATTGATAAATATTTTCTAAGATTTACAAATATCTGGTATTATACAAACTGTTGTATTTCACTTTGGGGCTGGAGTTGTAGGTTTTACCCTGTTTCTCCTGCGGTGTGAGCTTAAAGCAATAGCCCAGAAAGACCTCTATGCTTCCGTTGGAGACTTCATTCAGGGAACTGGTCGTGAAGTCGTAGGAGGCCCCGATGCGGAACCCTTTGATATTAACTCCTGCCAGCGCTGCCACGGCATCCTGGTAGCGATACGAAACTCCTGCCCAGAGCAGGTCGTTGTATTCAACCCGCGCAGTGATGTCGAATTGCACATTGAGCAAGTCAGACTTAACCAGAAATGAAGGGATCAGGTACAACGATCTTTTCCGTTTTTCGGCAAGATTGATGTAATACCCGGCTGTTAAATAGAGGTTCCGCTTTGGCCCGTAACGCACGTTGCCGATATCTGCCGAGGATTCCAGCAGGTTTGTTCCGGAAAGCCCCACGTAGAGTTTTTTCATCTGCTGGTATTGAACCCCGAAATCGAAATCGGGAATGATCCCGCTCCCTTTTTGTTTGGTTTTCAGCAACGGATCGCCGGGTTGTTCCACGATCAACTGGCTGAAATCGATGGATTTGTCTGACAGCGAAAAAGCCAATCCAATCCCGAGACTTTGTGTTTCATTAAACCTGATCCGGTAAGCATAATTAAGCTTTACCCCCAGGGTTTGTTCAAAACCGGTTTTATCATACATCACATTCAACCCGACGCCGCTGTTGATGGCATATATGGGCGCATTGATGTTGAAAATACCGGAAAGCGGCGAAACTTTGTTGCCGTTTACATCGGCCAGCCCAAACCATTGATGTCGTCCGTAAACATTGGCACAAATGGCATCCTGCGAACCTGCAAAGGCAGGATTGTAGAACGTTCCGTCCAGGAAGTACTGGGTTAGCTGAATCTGGGTGTACCCCGGAAGGGCAAGCAGCAATAAGGCTGCACTAAGTAAATATAGTTTTTTCATGTGGCAATTCTTTTTTGACCTCACCCCCTGACCCCTCTCCTTGGAGGAGAGGGGGGCAACGGTGTGATCATTATTTGATTTTTTTTTCGATGCGAAGTTTTTTACCTCACCCCCTGACCCCTCTCCTCAAGGAGAGGGGGGCCGGGGAGCGTGGTTATTTCATTTTATTTGAAATTCTTTCCAATTACTGAGAACTCTGTTCTTCGGTTCAGCTGATAGGCGACCTCCCTTTTTTTCAGATCCGCAATGGACAGGATATATTCTTCAGTCAGTTTGGTCCCTTTTTGAAACGTGTAGCCATCTCTGGTTATATCTGTTGCCAGTATCAATGGCATGCGTTTCCCGTAACCTTTTGCAACCACCCTCGCTTTATTGATGCCCTTTTCAGTTAAAAATGTTACCACTGTTTCGGCCCGTTTCATCGACAGCGTGTCATTGTATTCAAGAGATCCCTTCGGATCGGTGTGCGAAGCCAGCTCAATGACGATTTTCGGGTTATCGTTGAGGATCTTTACCAGAACCATCAGCGAATCCTTGTATTGTGGCTCCAGATCCCATTTATTGAACTCATAATAGATGTCGGGAAGCACGATGGGCTTATCGGGAATGGGTTGCAACGTCAGGCTGATTTTGAAGGTTGTATCGCTCTTTAATTTGCCAATTAAAACTTCCGACCGTTTTGTGAAATAATTTTCCTGCGACACGATCACGGTGTAATGGTTTGCATCGCTGACCTGTTCATCATTTATGATAAACGCGCCCGAATCATCCGTGGTGATGGTGGTCGTATCGTTTTTATCATTAACAATCAAAACCGGAAGCCGTTGCATGGGCTTCTGCGATAACTCATCCCTTACCGATCCCTGCATGGCAATTTTCCGGGTTATCTTCTCAAACGAATAGATGTCGTCTCCCCCTTTTCCTCCGGCCCTGCGCGAGGTAAAAAAGCCTCTTTCCCTGTTCCCTTCAAAGCTCATGGCGAAGTCGTCGGCCGGAGAGTTGACAGGACGGGGCAGATGCTCAACCTCCGACAGCCCGTTTTTTCCAAGGGTAACCCGGTAAATGTCCAATCCGCCAAATCCGGTTCGTCCGTTTGAAGCAAAGTACAGTACCGAATCGTTAAAAAGCGAAGGGAACATATCATCGCCCGGTGTATTGATCGCCGCGCCCAGGTTTTCGGCCGGGCCAAAGGGTTTTCGTTCCGACGGACGGGTTGCTTTCCACAGGTCTTTTCCTCCGATGCCCCCCGGGCGGTTGGAGGCAAAGATCATGGTAAGGCCATTGGCCGTGATCGCCGGATGGCCAACATTGCCCAAGCTGTCGGAACAGATCACCACGGGCCGCGTCCATCCGCTTCCCGTTCGGCCTGCTTCGAGGATCTGGCAATATTCTTTCCCCATCCGCATCTTGCCACAGCGGGTAAAATAGAGTTTTTTGTACTGATCATCGAAACTTGCTGACCCTTCATTGGCCGTAGTGTTCACCACCTCTTTTATATCGGCTAAAACAGGGGTTCCCCAAATATCCCCCTTCTTTTTGACCGCAATGAACAAATCGGAGAAAGCCTCATTGGTCCAATTATCAATTTCCTTACCGGTAGCGCCTTTACGGTTGGATGAAAAGATCACCGTTTTGAATTTATTATCGGCATACACAGCGGCAAAATCATCGTCGGGAGAGTTGATTTCACGGATATTTTTGATGATCCACCGGGAGTTTGTCAATGTATCCTGCAAACTCAGTTGGCAGGTTTCCTTGCCTGCCAAAGCAAGCGCATCGCCGGGAACTTTGGCAAGATATTGATCGAACATGGGCAGCGCGTTGGCATATTTGCCCTGCAAACTGAGCGCTGTGGCATAATAGAGATAAACCACCGGTTTTTCGTCGGCATATTTGTTCTTGACCAATTGCTGGTAGTTCATCTCGGCTTTTCGCGGGTTGTTGGTCATCCTGAAACAATTGGCTAACTTAAAGACCACCTCGTTTCGCTCATTTTTCCCGCCATCGAATTTGTCAAGGGCTTTGGTATAATACGCCATGGCCGAGGTAAATTGCTTATTTTCATAGGCCCTGTCGCCCTGGATCACATATTTGCCCTGGCCCGATGAGGTGAAGTACAGACCCGTGATGGCAAGGATAAGAATGGTTTTTACAAAATTTCTGTTCATGGCCCTTATTCTTTAATGAATTTAACAACGATGACCTGTTCCTGATCGGCAGCCTTGAGGATGTAAAGACCTGCATTTAAAAATGAGAGGTCGAGGCGAACGACATCTTCCATGGTCGTAAACTTGCGGACCAGGATTCCCGATGTACTATAAATTGAAATGGTTTTGTCGCCCGAAAATCTTCCGGTCAAATCAAGAATGGCCGTGGATTTAACTGGATTGGGCGTAAGGTCGATCAGATCGCGGTAAAGGTTTACATTCCCCTGTCGGACATACTCCAGGTTGTCATATCCCATGGCTTTTAGCAGGTAGAAGTAAACGCCCTGTGGCGCTGCGCTGCCCGAAGGCATGTTGCCATCCCATCGCCCGTTCACAGAGTCAATCGTATGAACCAATCGGCCATTGCGGTCGTTGATGTTCATTTCGAGCGACCCGATACCCTTGGTTACCGGTCCGTAGGTGTCATTATAACCATCGCCATTGGGTGTAAAGGCATTGGGGATAACAATTGAAACTGATTCCGGAACGTATATTACAAAAGTCGCATCACTGACATCGAAAACAGCCGCATCAGATGTACTCGAAATTTTCACGAGACATAAATCGGATGGTGTGTTGGGAACTGTCCATGCATAGGAGCCGGCAGATGCAATGGTTTCAATGATAATGGTTGTCCAATTTGTTCCGCTATTGATCGAATACTCGATTTTAATATTGTCAACCCCGCTGCTGGTCCAGGTGACCTGATGGATATCACCGACTTTCCATCGTTCGCCACCATTGGGAGAGGTGACTATGATTTGTGGAATCGTTTCTGTGTAGATGGTGAATACTGCATCGCTCTGATCAAAAATAGTCCCATTGGTGGTACTTGTAATTTTAACAAGGCATAATTCCGATGGGGTATCAGGGACGGTCCATGCGTAAGAACCTGTAATGGCTTGGATTTCATTGATGATGGTTGTCCAGTTAGTGCCATTGTTTATTGAATACTCGATCTTTACATTGTCAACCCCGCAACTTGTCCAGGTGATCGGGTGGATATTGCCTACTTTCCATCTCTCGCCACCATTGGGGGAAGTAAGATAGATTGGATCATAGGTCCCTTCCCGGTACAATGCCTGGATTTCGGTTTCGGTGAGTCCACGGTTATAAATACGGATATCATCAATATTTCCATTCCACCAAATAGAATGTCCCGAAGCAATTGAATATGCTCCAATTAAAAAATCATTAACTACATCATATAGAGAGCCAAGAAAGGGTTTTATGGCGACTAATTGCCCATCTATATAAAGTTTATTTTCATTACCATCAAAGCAAATTGAATAGAGGTGCCAAAAGTCATCATAGTAATGAAAATTGGCACCTGCATAATACTGTGGATCATGGAGCCCGGTTTTAGATAAGGCGCTCCATACAATTGAATCACTGAAATATAAGGTGTATTGTGGATTCCCGTCTGGTGGGGGATTTGAATTATTAGTCCATCTGCCAATCATACCACAATTTGGATATATTGAGGAAGTCTTCCCCCAGCAATTTAAAGTAAACGAATTAACAAGGTTCAATGAACTATTACTGCCACAATTTATATAGCTGGTACCATTAAAATTATATGCCGCATTGGGATTCCCGAATCGATCAGTAGTCAAAGTAGCCCCATAAACAGTCCCATTATTCCCATGCCCACTCTCATCGTTTGCATTTCCGTTAAAAGGCCAGTACCCAACAAGCCCATCGGTTGGAACAATTAATGAACCACTTGTCTGTACATTTTCAGGATTTTTAAATGCAGTGGAGGTGTTGTAGATTTCAGATCCGGGAGAACCTGTGTATTCGCACACCATGACCCTGTATGTTTTACAAGGTGACAGGTTTGTTATTGTAATTCCATCAGGATGGGTTGTTCCATTAAAAACACAATACCAACCGGTCGTTCCTATTTGTGATCCTGAACCAAAGGCGGTGTTTGGAGTGTAGGTTGTATTATTTACCGGTGAAGCGCTGCCTTCTGTGCCTTCTTTGATAAATGCTGCCCGGCTGGTTCCATTGCCATCGGTCCAGTTGAAGGTGAATTGGTTGTTGGTGATGTTTGAGAAGGTAAGGTTGGAGGCTTGGATAAGTGATACCGGAGTTAATTCTCTCAAACATCTCACGGAATAACCTTGGACTTTAAGGTAGGGCGTGCGTAATTCCAGCGTATTAGTATTTTTTTGACCCCTCAACCAGGCCAAAGTTGCATTGTCCTCCCTAGTAGTCCAAAATCGACTATCAATAAGGATATCTTCGAAAGCAGTAGTGTAATCTCTACTGCCACCTCCTAAGGCCGTAAACCCGCTTGCATTCGTTGCGCCCGTGTTGGGAGTTAACCAATGTGTCGTCCCTGTTTCTTTCAACTTTCCACCGGCATTTGTACCTATTTCACCAGTCTCTGTGCAATTCACTGTTGCATCAAGAAATGTTTCCAGCTGGCACCATTCGGCATCCGAAGGCAGGTGCCAGCCGATTGGGCAAATCCCTTGCCTGCCACTGGGGTTGGAGTTACTGGAAATGGTGTAATTCATCATTTCATTCCACTGATAAAGCCCTCCGTAATCATCGCATTTGGTTTCAAGATTATCATAGCAGTACTTTTCGAAAATTCCATTGTTGGTTTGATCCTGGTTGCCATTGATCCTGGTTCCTACGTTCAGGTTTTCCTTGAACCAGCATTGGGTTCCGATTTGAACAGTGTTATAAGTTTGGCCTTCATAAGCTACAGTACCACCACAAGAAAAGGATTGCTCCTCTTCATATAAAGCTGTGATTTCGCAATCAGTCAGAATACGATTATAAATGCGGATATCATCGAGTTTGCCATGAAATAAAGACGAAAAATCCCACGATTTACCAATAAATATATTTGCTAATGATGAACCAAAAAAGCCTGATGACAATGCTGAACCATCAAGGATTCCATTAACATATATTTTTGCATTTGGTTCTGAAAATGTTGCAACGACGAAGTTCCAATTATTTGTATTAAATGGATTCGATTGAACTGCCATTGAACATCCATGTTTATTTAATTCAATAGCATTATTTGAAACCACAGTTATCTGAAAATCGCATAAATCAGTTGTGTTTTTACATATAACATCTTGAAAGTGATTAGTCTCATCGGATTTAATCCATGCTGCTATCGAAAAATTATTTGGTAGTTGTAAGGCAGGATTTGCCGGTACTTCAATATAATTATCCGTCCCATTAAAATTATATGCTTTATTTGCTGACCCAAATCGATCTGTTGTCAAAGTTGTCCCGAACACTGTCCCATTATGCCCATTCCCACTTTCATCATTTGCATTCCCATTAAAAGGATACCACGCTACAAGCCCTTCTGTTGGAATAACATTTGAGCAGGTCTGTTGGTTTTGCGGATTATTACAACCAGTTGAGCTGTTGTATGTTTCTGCGCCTGCGGCACCGTTGTACTCGCAAACCATCACTCTATAGGTTATACCCGGTGAAAGATTTGTTACTGTAACCCCGGATGAATGGATGGTTCCATTAAAAACGCAATACCAGCCGGTCGTTCCGATTTGTGATCCAGAACCAAATGCTGTACTGGCAGTATAAGTTGTATTGTTAACCGGCGCTGCCGTTCCAAGGCTGTCCTGCTTTATGAAAACAGCCCGTTTGGCGGCGGTACCATCGGTCCAGTTGAAGTTGAATTGGTTGCCTGAGACGTTTGAGAAAGTGATATTAGAGGCCTGGATAGAAGTATTTCGGGGATATAAAACGAGCTGTGATGGTATACTTGCAATCCAATAATTTTCATTGTAATAGGAAACTTCTCTAGGAACATTAGAGATAAATTCAAATGATCCATTTGTTATATTATAAAACTTTTCGATACCAGTTTCTGTTTGATATAAAAAGACATAATTATCACGTGTCACTAAAGATAAGACGCATGGATTTATTGATGATAAAAGAGTTCCTGCCGGATTAAAAATTGAAATAACATGGCCATTAAAGAAATTATCATAAAGAATATAGCTATTTGAACACATTACAGAGGACCCAGGCGTTCCGAAGTCTGTTAAAACAGGATTGGTCGGATCAGTTATATCAATTTTTTTACTTGTCTGATATGCGTTGCTCGTATATAAGATATTGCCAATTCTAGAGGCTCCCTGAACATTTCCAGATGTTGATGGGTTGCTTTTTTCAACCATTGTTCCGCTCGAAAAATCAAAAATTCTTATTTTTTGAACCCAATGTTCCATCCAATAGAAATAAGTGGTATCATCGGGGTCGCTTCTCAACCAACCCCTGTTAAATCCACTCAAAGTCTGTTGATATGTTATGTTGAAAATGTTCGAGGCATCATACATCTCGACAGAATAATCATTGATTGATAACAGGATTTTATTTTTTGCATATTTTATTCCCCAAACTGTATTACTTTCTGCATGTGTTTTTATACTTGCTACAATGGAACGTGTACAAATGCTGATGACATAAATGCTGTCATGTACATGATCAGAAACAAATATGTAATCGTTCGAGGCTGAACACCATGAAAAATTTCGATTGCCTGCCGGAATTACAATTGAGTCGTTAAAATATTGGGCATTTGCCCCCCATCCTGAAAAAATCAGGAGAAAAAGAAAGAGAACTTTGCTTAAAGCTATTGTTTTCATTGTGAAATTATTTTACGAAATACTCCGAAACCATTCAATTAAATCCAATTTCTAAATAACAAATACTCATGTACTGAATCAAATTCCCCTACGAATTACAGATATTCAGTCTTTTATAGTTTGATCAAATCTCTTTTTAACCAATTCACAGCATTCTTCCAACTCTTTAATCCGATTTTCAAAATCTTCATTTCGTTCAGCTTGTTCCTCTTCAAAGTCTTTAAATTCTTCGATATCAAGAGTAGCCAATGTAGTAAAACGCTCATTCATCTGCTTTTCAATCTCAGTTCTTATTTGTTTGTCCGATTCGTTTGCCATTAAAAGGACAAGGAGAATTGAAGACATTGCGATCAAAATGATAAAGATGTAAGGATTTAGCTTGTTATCTGAAATGGTTAATATTAGTCCAAAAATGGACGCAACGTTTGCCATAATGGTTATATTAGCCCAAAATGGTATTCTACTAAATAGATTGTTCATGATTGATTGAATTATTTATGGGTCTTATAATAACATATTTGTCAAGTTGTTCCTTCCGATAACTGAGTCAGAGAATTTATTTTGGCATACAATTAATTCGGAATGATTCAACAAAATGTTCTATAAGTTTTTCCCTCGTGATGCTGTCAAACTTTATTGACAAATCTTTCAAGTTAACTAAAGTATCTGCTTTATCATTAAGAAGAAAATTCCCATAATTTTCTTTTAGGTTTGCCTTCGAGGACCAAAAGCAAAGTATTTCTTCAGTATCAGGGTCAATCTGGACTTCGTAAAAGAAAATTACATAAAATGGGTTGTTGATAGTAATATTATGAGAAAATCGACTCACTAAATATTTGTCTATCAAGCATTCAATTCCATATTCTCCGAAATATGTTTTTATTTCCTTAAGCGCTGGTAAAACAATATTTTCGGAAAGATCGCTTATTCTTTCTTCATTTTCTTTCTTATTAGTATAACCTCTGTTAAGAAGAAAATCGCTTAATTCTTTTTTCCAGTTTTCCATGTCGGTTTTTTTTAGTTCATTTTGTTGGTTGACAGTTGATGACAAATAAAAAAACAGCGTGGCCAGATTGCCCACTGTTATTGAGGTCCGTCCAAGAACCCACTGAACAAGTAAAGCAACGACCACGCCTTGACGTGGCGTTTTGCTTACTATCCTGTTCAGTGTTGAAAAGTTTGGACGGTTTCAATAACAGAATTCGGCTAAACGCGATATTTTAAAAGGGTATTTCTACATGATGTTCAGAGATTTAGCAATAGGTTCGTTCATATTTAAACAACTTTATCAGACACTATTTTTGTAAGTTTGACTGCTCAGGCCTCATCAAAATGCGATTCAGTATCCTGTCCATATTTATTAAAGAGAGCCCTGAGCCTGACAACTGCTTCTGTACTTAATCCGGTCAATTCTGAAATATCGGTATCGGTCATGTCTCTTTTGAAACCATTTACAGCGGTTTTATAACTGGATATCTTTGCCCCCTTTACCAGTCCGATCTCTTCGCCTATCTTGATTCCTTTTTTGATCCCTTTTGCATCGGCATCCTCAATTCGTGTGCGTTCCACGCGTATGATATCCCAATAACGTTCGTAAAGTTCGAGTTCCCCTTTGGTAAATGCCGATTCCTGAAGACAGTCAATGGCATCGCGGATTTCGCTTTGGTTCATCAACTCTGCTGCGATTTCAGTACTGTTTTCATTAATTTCTGTTAAGAAACGCAGCCACAATACCTGGAGCTTTTTTTGCGAAAGGTTATCGGGCTTAAACTTAGGTAATTCAACAAAAACAAACTCCAGCCCTTTTATTTGCCGTTCCGGGTTTTGAGTGTTTACAATTTTGTAATGGTGATAGAACTCAGCGCTCTTTTCATAAATCTCATCGATCAGGCTGAGCGCATATACAGGTTGCAAGTGGATATAATGCTCACCTTTTTCCAATTGTTTTACATAAGCCTTTGAGGCATTGAATAGCACACGCTGCATGAAAGAATCAGTCCAGATTACCTGCATTTCAACGATGAACTGCCTGCCGTTTTTATCCTTGCATCTTACATCTACAATGGTGTTTTTCATGGCCGGTATCTGCGGCGCCATTTCGGTCGGTAAATACTCAAGGCTTTCTATTTCGCCGCCTTCTTCCAATGGCAACATGGCATTGAGAAAACTCTTCAGCAAATGCGGGTGTTCGCCGAACACTTTCTTAAAAGTGAGGTCGTTTTTTGGGTCTAAATAGCGCATGGGGCCTATAATGTTAATGTAATTTCATCGTTCATAAGAGAATTCCTTCTTGCTTTACATTTTGATAAAAAGAAAAGTTCGAATTTTCATATTTTTCCCGGCTCACCGGATTGGTTGACAGATACTGCTCGTATTCAAGCGCCAGATCTGTTTTAATCCCGGTCAGATTATCAATTTCATTCATTTCCGATTCGATGCTGTCGAGCACTACCAGAATATCAATATCGGAGCCTTCACGAAAATCACCCCTTGCATATGAACCATAGAGTACCAATGAATGTAGTCGCGTCCCGTAAAAGTCACTGGCGCTCTTTTTAAAATCTGCGATGATTTCATTAATAACCTTCGATTTTTCCGGAAGTTTAGTTTTCATAAAGCAGGTATATGCTCAAAGGTAGTCGTTTTCCTAATCTGATTCACTTCAGTATGACAATTCAATATTCAGTTTTTTCAGCAACGTTTTGAAAAACATTGTACTATTCTGCCTGGCTGACTAATAACGTTTCCAGAAACAGAATCCGGCTAAACGCTATGTTTTAAGAAGGTATTTCAACATGATAATCAGTATTTTAATGTTTATTCCATCCATATCGAAATAAAAGTACGCCATCAAATCTGCGAAATCAAGGGATTCGGGAAAGACATATTCTCAAATTTCCCTTGGTTTCAGAAAACATTCCTGAATAACGCTAAAAAGCAAACCTAACCAAACACGGGCATTGCTCAGGCATCATTCTGATATTCAATAACGCATTAAAAAAAGCACGACCGGTTTGCCCTAACACTTTTGAACCTGATATTGAGCATGATAAATGTAGCAATAAAATCCAATTCAAAATAACGGTTTGAAAATATATTTTTCACAGGCAGGTTGAATGGGTTTTAATTCGTTTGTTCTTTCATTAAATAAAACAATTTTTTAAAAGATAAATTACCAGATTGTTATAACTGCTGATGACATAGATGCTGTCATTCACATGATCAGAAACAAATATGTAGTCGTTCGAGGCTGAACACCATGAAAAGTTTCGATTGCCCGCCGGAATTACGATGGAGTCGTTAAAATACTGGGCATTTAAAAATCCCCCGGATACAATCAGGATGGTCAGGACTAAAATCCTGATAAAAACGATTTTTTTCATGACAGGATAGATTATATTCATAAAACTTCATGTATTAAACTGATTTTCCCCAACCAAATTAAATGAAAAGATCAACCTTAAACCGGCAATTTATTAATCGCTTCAAATGTATCCGCCCTACCAACCCCATCTTTTCCAATAGCTGAACCCGGTTTACCTTTGCGGCAAAAATCAGGGTATGATGAAAACACCGAAGTCGGCGACAATGTTTGCCAAGGTAGATGAATGGAAGAAC